>Ga0326728_10012095_pt1 | contig 19370 bp, 14 predicted proteins | sample MB3enrmetagenome_FD_207602 | JGI IMG/M metagenome (GOLD analysis project Ga0326728, IMG submission 207602) | Lab enriched peat soil microbial communities from McLean, Ithaca, NY, United States - MB31MN | ecosystem: Environmental > Terrestrial > Soil > Wetlands > Peat | place: USA: New York... | reverse complement strand
CCTGCAGCGCCGCGACCGCGAAATTACGAACTTCCACCTGGTCTTCGACCACCAGGATGGTTTCCCAGCCTTGAAGCGCCGAAATGACGGCCGCCTGTTCCGCAGGGACCTTTGCACCGGCCAGCGCGGGCAGATAAATCTTGAACGCAGTTCCCTGGCCCGGTTCGCTGTAGACGTTGATGTAGCCGCCGCTCTGTGCCACGATCCCCTGGACCATGGCTAGCCCCAACCCGGTTCCCTGGCCGATCGGTTTTGTTGTGAAGAACGGTTCGAAGATCCGTCGCTCGGTCGCTTCGTCCATCCCTGTGCCGGTATCGCTCACCGCCAGCATGGCGTAGCGGCCGGGACGTGCCTCGGGAGACGAACTGACGCGGCTTTCGTCCACCAGGGCCGTCTCGATGAGCAACTGCCCTCCGTCCGGCATGGCGTCTCGAGCGTTCACCGCCAGATTCATGATCACCTGCTCTAATTGATGCCGATCCGCGTGCACCGTGACGTCTTCCGGGTGGAACGCGTAGCGCACTTCCACATCTTCACCCATCAGGCGTTCCAGCATCCCCTGCATGTCCCTAACCAGGCCGTTCAGATCGAGCACGCAGGGTTGCAGGATTTGCTTTCGGCTGAAAGCCAGAAGCTGCCGGGTCAGCCCGGCGGCACACTCGCCAGCCTTCTCGATTTCTTCCAGCTGGTCCCGAAGCGGATTGTCAGTCCTCAACTCGGCGAGGATCATCTTGCTGTAGCCGTTGATGACCGTCAACAGATTGTTGAAGTCGTGGGCAATGCCTCCGGCCAGGCGCCCGATAGATTCCATCTTCTGTGCCTGTCGATATTGTTCCTCCAGAGCGAGCTCGCGCGTGACGTCACGTTTGACCGCTACATAATTAATGATCTTGCCGGTAGCGTCGCGGACGGGCGAGATGGTGGCCTCTTCCTGATAGAGTGTGCCGTCTTTGCGCTTGTTGATGAAATGGCCACTCCACACCTGACCGGCGGCCAGCATCACCCACATGTTTCGGTAGAAGTCCGCCCCCTGTTTGCCGCTCTTGAGAATTCTCGGATTTCGGCCCAGGGCTTCCGCGCAAGTGAATCCACTAGTCTTCTCGAAGGCGGGATTGGCATATAGGATGGCACCCGCGGGATCGGTGATCACGATCGTCTCGGCCGCCTGTTCGATGGCAGTCACCAATCGTAGATAAGTCTCTTCGACCCGCTTGCGTTCGGTGATATCGCGGGCTATTCCCACGAGCGCGATCCTCTGACCGTCTTCGTCATACACTGCGGACGTTGTCAGGAAAACGGGGAATTCACGCCCTTCCTTCGTGCGGTTCGACAGCTCACCGGACCATCCGCCGGCTATCGTGGCCGGAAGAATCCCATCCACGACCTCCGCGGATGAGCGTCCTGAGCGGACAACGTCGATGTACTGCCCGATTAGTTCGTGTTCCCGATAGCCATAGGTCTGAAGAAACGCATTATTGACGTACACGAGGCGGCCGGCAATGTCGGTGATGGAAATGCACTCGCTGGCGCTTCGCAGCGCTTGTGCCAACATGCGGTGGCGTTCTTCGCTCTGGCGGAGAGCCGAGACCTGGCTTCGTTGGGCTTCCAAGCACGACTGAAGGGCGGTGTTGGCTACCTCCAGTTCCCGTGCGGTCTCGCGAACCTTGCGGAGGCTGCCGTACAAATTACCGGCCAACAATCCGCCCGCCAATGCACCTACAGAGAATATGATCTCAACGTCGAATATCAGGGTGTACGTAGTGCGGCCACGATGAATCTGCCCGCCTTGGGCCACGAAGCGGATCTCCTTCATACCCACGGCGGCGACAATCGCCAAAACTAGCGCTGCGAAGACGCTGTACGGGAGCGGGCGCAAGAGGAGGGCAGCAACTATCAGTAGACAAGCAAGAAGCGAGAGGTAAATAGTTCGGAAGCCTTGAGGCGACGACCAAGCTGTGACCGCCCCGTAGGTCAATATCCCCATCAGGCCGATCCGCGCGGCCCATTCGGGAGATCCGCGGTGGTTGATCACCAAGGCAGCGCACAACGCGACGGCCATGAGCCAGAAAACATTCCGTTCCGGAGGGCTGTCGAAACGGCCGATCGTCGCCAACGCCGCAACGAGCACGGCCACGTAGACGATCCGGAGTGTGCGGGAGAGAGACTGCCTCTCGTATCCCACCGGCACTACCGGCGACAGCCATGCCGGCAGCCCAAACGGCCCAGTGCGCATCATCCTAAGGCGCCCGCCCTCCGCGCGTGCTACAAATAGCCGGTTCCGCCCGGCCCCATTTTCTGTCATGATCGACTACCCTCCGTAAGCAACGTGCTCAACTATTTGCACGGCTATCCCATGCATCGCAATTTCCGTCCCCTGGTCTCGGAATGTGAATATCACTGGCGTGCCCTCACGGCTGTCGGAGCAGCACGGCTTTCACCATGGCCAACAGCAACTCAGGATTGAAAGGCTTCTCCAGTATCGCGTTGGCGCCCAATGCCTTGGCCGCCCTCAAGAGCTGGCCTCCGAACGCTCCCGATATGGCGATGATTCCGATTTGCGGCAACTCCCTGCGCAATAACTGAATGGTCTCAATTCCTTCCTGCTCCGGCATCACCAGATCCGTGATCACGAGGGCCACCGGTGTTGCTCGCGCCTGCCGCAGCGCTTCCCTCCCATTGGCCGCTTCGATCACTTTATAGCCGCCACGCTTTAGCACCGTCCGCAAGAAACCGCGCACCGCTGCGTCGTCATCGGCCACCAGAATGTAAGCCTCCGGCGACGGTATTATCTCCATGCCGCCCAACGCCGGATCGGGCCCGTAGATCGCGGTATCGGGCGTCGCTGCCGTGAGTGCCGGCAGGCAGACCTTCTCAGAATTCGCAGGTTCCATAGCAGCCCTCCTCGGGCTTCGCACAACTGCCTTTTGCCGAATACTTGGATGAATCAGGGGGAAATCCGCCTTCCAGTGTCAAAATTTGTTGAACTCATCTTGCAGCGGGAAGGCGTCCCCGGCGCCGCTCGCGCTTGCCGCCGGCAACGCGGGTGCTGGTCCGCCGGATTTGACCAAACCCCGAGTGCTCCTCTCCGAAAGACCAGCGGTGGGCGCTTTCGGCCGCCGCGGAGATGCCCCCGGCAGGCGCTTCGCCGCCGATGCTTCGTGAGCCGCGGCCGCGCGCTGCGCGTCCACCATGGCAGTCAACCGTTCCACGGTTTCCTTCAGCGCTTCCGACTGGGCCGTCAATTCCTCGGCGGCCGCCGCGCTCTCTTCCGCGTTGGCCGCCGTCTTCTGCGTCACCTGCTCCATCTGCGCGATGGCCTTGCCGATCTGCTCGATGCCGCGAGCCTGCTCGTCGCTGCCCACACTGACTTCGTCCACGAGCGTTCTGATTTTGGCCGATTCCTCAGTAATGGTTCGAATTGCGACAGCGGCCTGGTCCACTTTCGCCTTGCCGTCGTTGCTCTTGGCGATCGATTCTTCAATCAGCGAGGACGTATCCTTGGCCGCCTGCGCGCAGCGCTGCGCCAGGTTGCGCACTTCGTCCGCGACTACCGCGAAACCCATGCCCGCTTCCCCCGCCCGCGCGGCTTCCACCGCCGCGTTCAGCGCCAGGATGTTGGTCTGGAAGGCGATCTCGTCTATGACCTTGATGATCTTGGCAATCTTGGCGCTCTGCGTGTTGATCTCGGCCATCGCCGCTACCATCTCTTCCAGAGCCCGGTTGGTCAGCACGAACTTCTGCTGCGATTGCGTTACCAGATCCGCCGCGCCGCGGGAATTCTCGCTGTTCTTACGCGACATCGAGTTGATCTCCTCGGAGGATGCCGAAGTCTCTTCCAGCGACGCCGCCTGCTCCGAGGCTCCCTGTGCAAGCGACTGGCTGGAGGAGGCAACCTGCGAAGCCGCGCTGGCCACCTGTTCGGCGCCCGCCCCCAACTCGGCAGCGGCGTTCCGCAAGCTCCGGTTCACCAGACGGACGACCCAAAGGATGATCGCTCCGATCAGAAGGGAAATCCCAATGCAGACCGTCACTTCCCAACGGTTGCCGTCGGCTTCCGCCATGGCCTGCTTCGTGGCTGAGGCCAGCAATTCGGTTTGAGCCGCCCGAATCTCGCTCGCGCCTGCTGCCATCCCTTTCGCCAGCGGCACCTCTTTCTCTTTCCTCAGCGCGATTGCCTCATCGAGCCGCCCCGCTGCGCACAACTGGGCGATGTCCGGAAAAACCCGTTCCCATGCCGACAGACCGGTTTCCACGTCGTCTATGCCTTTCATGGCGCGCCCGGTGGCGACCATGGGACGGAGTTCCTTGAGAGTCTGCTCCATCTCCCGGGCGAGGTTACCGAAGCTGTCGCGAGCCGTCTCCATATCCTCTTTGTTCTTGAGAGCCGCGGCCATGATAATGCCTCGCATTTCCGCCCGCATCTGGGCGATGTCCCTGGAAATCGTGCCTTCGAGCAAGATCTTGCGGGCGGTTTTGTTCGCCGAGACGTCCAGATTGTCGCGAAGGTTGCCGACCGCGGACAGCGAGAAATAGCTCAGACCAAGCAGGCAGGCCATCAGGGCCGCGAAGCCGGTCGTTAACTTCGTTCCAATCGTCATTTGCGCCAACATTGAAGTAGTTTCCTTTCCTTTCCTTTCCTTGCCTTGCCTTGCTTGTTCGTGTTCTAACTCATTCCCCACCCACGCGCTCAAGGCGCCTAGCCCTGCCCTCGCTCTGGGGATCTGTTTCCTCCGCGCTCGGCTGGGTTGGCGCGGTCAGCCCCGGCGACGATTGGTCCCTTTCCACGCCCGGCGTCACGCCATCCGGTCGCAATCCATGCCGGCAGACGCACTCCACCGCTCTCACAAGATCGCCGGCGGAGAACGGCTTGAACAGAATGCCGCATGAGCCGAGCGCCCTGGCCACTTTCAGATACTCCGGATTGCCGGCTGAAATCGCAATTACTTTGAGATTCGGGAAATGCTTTCGGACATAGAGGATGATTTCCAACCCCTCCTGCTCCGGCATGATCAGATCGGTAATGAGGAGGTCGACGCGGCGAAGCCGAAGGGTGGAGATCGTTTCTTTGCTCTTGCTGGTGGGAAGTACCCGGCACCCGACTTCCGTCAGCACTTCGACTATGTAGGCACGCTGGGCTTCGTCGCCCTCCGCGACCACTACGAGCAGTCCCACGGAACCTTCAACGGCTACCTGAGACGACTCTTGAGACTCCGTATTGTTTGGCATCCCACAACCAGGAATGCAGCCGATGTGCCAAACGCCGTGAGCGGGACAATGGTCGAAATATCAGCTATATGCGGGGGAATCCGGCGATTCGGGTCCAGTCTGGTGAGTCCGGAGTTCTGGAATAGTCCATGTCCCAGGACTATCGGGACCGTGGGGGCAAGGCGAGTCATTCCCGGACCGTGCGGGGAAAGACGTCCACCCTTTGCCCCGGTCACCCAGTTCAACCCGGCCCTTGGCACGCTGCCATCAGTCACGCTTACAGACAGATCGAGCAATCGCAGCGGGAGTGTGGCGAGGCGTCGCGCCCTCCCGCGTCCGACTCTTTCATGGCTGCCGTTGCCGGATTGGATGTCGCCAATCATCTCGGTCAGACGTTCGACGACATCCTTCAACGTTTCCGACTGCACGGCTAATTCCTGGGCATCACCTGGAGGACACTGGCCAGGAGGGCACGATCGGTAAATGGCTTTGCTAATACATGCTCGGGCGATACCCGTGAAATGCTCTCCATGGCAATGCTGTCGGCGTAGCCGGACATATATAGCACATGGATGAAGGGGAACCTTCGCTGCAATTCAACCGCAAGGTCCAGGCCGCTGCCTCCTGGCATCATCATATCGGTGATTACGAGCTGGATATGGCGTGCATTCCCTTCGATAATTGAGAGAGCCTGTTCGGCAGACTCTGCGGTCATCACGGTGAATCCCGTGTCGCTGAGGACATAGTGGATAAAACATCGAACACTCACATCATCGTCCACGATTAGAACTGTCTTCATAACTTTCATCCAGTGTTCGCCAAACGCTTTCGGCGTACCTGACACCATATCTGCTCCTGGCTTTTTGACAAGTCGCGGACCTCCGCCTTGTTCCCCCCGCCGAGAATTGTTGGCACAAGCGCTGCGAAGCGGGAGAGATGCTGCCTCTCGTATCCCACCGGCACTCCGGCGGTGCCGCGCTGCGCTTCGTCGCCCTCCGCGACCACTACGACCAGGCCCACAGAACCTTCAACGGCTACCTGAGACGACTCCTGAGACTCCCTATTGTTTGGCATCCCGCAACCAGGAATGCAGCCGATGCGCCAAACGCTGTGAACGGGGCAATGGTCTAAATATCAGCTATATATGGGGGAGTCCGGCGATTCGGTCCAGTCTGGTGTGTCCGGAGTTCTGGAATAGTCCATGTCCCAGGACTATCGGGGCCGCTACTCCCCGGCTTTTCCTGCCACGCTACCCGGCGAGTGCGCCACCGCTCACCATGACCCGCAGCCGTTCCACGATATCCTTCATCGTTCTTGCTTGCGAGTCCAATTCCTCGGCTGCCGCTGCACCCTCCTCGGCGTTGGCCGCGGTGGTTTGCGTGACCTGCTGCATCTGGAGGATTGACTTACCGATTTGCTCGATGCCCCGTGCCTGCTCCTGACTCCCCAAGTCCGCTTGAGCCATCAGCGTTTTAACCTTGGCCGATTCCTCGGCGATGGTTCGGATCGCGGCGGCGACGTGGTCGACCTTCGTTTTGCCGTCCCCGGTTTTAGAGATCGATTCCTCAATCAAGGAGGTCGTGTCCCTGGCTGCACCGGCGCAGCGCTGCGCCAGGTTGCGCACTTCATCCGCGACTACCGCGAAGCCCATACCCGCCTCGCCGGCTCTGGCCGCCTCCACCGCCGCGTTCAGTGCCAGGATGTTTGTCTGAAACGCAATCTCATCGATTACGCGAATGATCTTCGATATTCGTGTGCTCGACTCGGTGATGCCGAGCATGGAGGTCACCATGCCGCCAAGCGCCCGGTCCGCCGACTGCACCACCTCATCGTCATGGCGCATCCGTTCGGCCGCCATCGACACGTCGCCGGACACTTTGCGCGTGATACTTTCAATCTCCGTTGTCGCCGTGGACGTTTCCTCGAGTGCCGCCGCCTGTTGGCTGGCCATGCTGGCAAGCGATCCGGACGCATTTCGTACTTGGTACGCCGACCTTTCCACCTGCTCGGCCTGTTCGCGCATCTCAACCGATACTTCCAACAAGCTAACACCGGCCCGCCGAACGACCGTGTAGACGATCGCGGAACAGACCAGCGCCACCAGCGCGAACAGCCCGATCAGTAACTCGCTCCCCTGCTGACGGCTTATCGCGCCGTCTCGCGCCGTCGCCAAATCCGCATCCACCGACGCCGTATAGGAGTTAGCCAGCGCGACCATGCGTTCCCCACTAGGCGTCACCTTGTCGCTGAGTATCGTTTGCACCTGGTCGAACTCCTGGGCATCCAGCGCGCGCAGCAGATCGCTATGAACGGATTTCCACGCCAGCACGGATGCCCGCATGTCCTCAAGCGTTCTGCTGCCGCCGGTCTGACTGGTTGCCGGGGGCAGTTCATCGAACTGCTTTTTGAGCTGCTCCATCACCTCACCAGCGCGCTGCTTGTAGCGCTCGGCCCCGGGTCCATCCTGTGACATCAGCCGGAATATGATCCCGTTCTCGACACGCAGCAGTTCAGCGGACAGATATTCGATCTTCCCGGCGAGCTCCACTTGCCGGGCATCCTTCTGAACGACCGAGTCTATCGTGCCCCGTAAGCTCCGCATCGAGCCCAAGGACACCGCTGCCAGCACCAGAGCAATGGCCGACTGCGTGAGAAAGCCGCCATTGACTTTCGCGCTGAGGCCCATCTTCGTCATCATAAGAGTCTCCTGGGATCGGCACTACTTCACCGCGATCTTCTTGACGCCAATCGGGATTGCCTCGGCCGATACATACCCGATCGCGCCTTTGCTCATGGCGAGGAATGCAATCATCGCCGCATCGGAAGCGACCGCCTTCGGAGAAACGGCCTTGCCCGTGAACGCCATTTCCTTGTAAAGGTCCTTCAATGCCTGGTCAGTTTCACCCAAGCATTCCTTCAAAAACGCTTCGTGCGCCGCGCCGCCCTGCTGAACTACCGGGGTGACGTGTTTTCCGCCCACGGTGCTCTTTTCCAGCAGGAAGACATTCTTCAGCTCCGCCGCTGAAACCTGATCGACCTCTACGTCCTTGCTGGCCACAACTTGGAAATCCGCGGCTGGCATCGCAGCCACTCCCGCCCAGGCCAGAAACATGTAACCGATGAAATACGATTTGTGAAAGCTCATGACTGTCTCCTTTCCTCCCCGGTCCTAGAGGTTGAACCCCAGCCGGATTGCCAGCAGTTTCGTGTTCGGCTTCAGCCCCTGAGGGTTGTCCGAAGGATAGAAGCCATGGGTTGAAATCGAGCTACCCACACCATTCATAAAATGCCCTTCCACTTTCAAGTCGCAATACTTCCAAAAATCGAAGCGCGCCGTAACGGTCTGGTCGTCAATGTGGCTGTCGGCGCCAGCCAGAAGGCCGGGAACGACGTTGGCGTTGAACTGAAAGCGCGAGTTGTAGGTGCCCAACTGGAGCCACTTGTTGAATCGATATGCCGCGGAGGCGAAGTAGGATCTGTACTCCGCAGCCCGCACCGCCTGAAGCGGGTTAAACACCAAGGGTGTGTTCCGGGACTCCGGCCGGTATTCGGTGGCGAGAGTCAGTCCGCGATAGCGATACTCCCCATAACCAGCGTATTGATAGCTCTGCATATCGGCCGATCCCGGCAACAAGGCCTTCCCCGCGTGAAGGGAAGCTAGAATGGGCGTATCGCTCCACATGTACGACGTCCCTACTTGCAGCCCTTTGGCGGGGGTTTTCCACCGGACATCGTACCCGGCTTCAGTACCGCTGTACTTTATGTTCGTGAACCCGGAAGCCTGCAGGCCATAAAGGAACCCACCCTGCATGTCGACCGGCTTGGTGCCGCCGTAGCCCTGATAGCTCACCGATCCGGCTTTGCCCAGCCCGATGGAACCGTAAATATCCCCGCCCGTGTGCGCGATGGTCAGAGACCGCAAGTCGGCCGGATACATCGATTGCGGCAGCAACACCCAGGGGTAGAGGAACTCCATATCCTGCGTGTCGTTGTACAGCCCCAATGGAGTCTTCACCTTGCCGCCGCGGAAACCCAGCCAGTCTTTGATCTTATAGTCCGCGTAGGCCCAGTCTAACTGCGGCTTGCCCGCGCCCAGACGGCCGATGTCCCGGGCGTAAACCTGGGCGCCAATGTGTAACTGGTCGGTCAGGTTGGTCGCGATATTCAGCGCACCTTCGGCATCCTGGAAGGTGCCGGCGCCCGTTTGGGCGGTAAGGAAGTTGTTGCCATCGGATTTCAAGTAACCCTCGGCCAGGAATCCGTGCATCACGACATCATGGCCGGCAATGCTGAAGTCGGCGAGTTGCGCCCGCGCCGGGGTTGTTGCGATTGCCGATGCCAGGGCAAACAACCCCAGCCATCGTTTCGAAATCTTCTTTAATGTTCTCACTTGCATGAGTAGTGCTCCTTCGATCTGAATACGCTTATCGGCTGAACCCGCACCCGTGTAGACCCATCTTTGTTCGCTCCCTAGCGGAAGTCTGCCGGACACTCGCCGGCTACGGTCGGGGAACCCTGGGCGAACTCGGCTTGGGTGCACCTGCCGGCCATTTAGATTGGCTTCGCTCGTGTGCTGTGATTCGCAAGAGCCGGGCATGCCGGACGGCGAGGGTTCCGGTTTCTCGCTGAAGGAAGCGGAGGCGCTGCTCGCAGATCGTAAGATCGTGTCTTTCCCAGATTGCCCTCACGGTTGAGGGCGAAGCGTTCACGCCACTTTCGCGGAGCTTCTTGCTGATACGAAAGTAGCTATAAGTGGGAAATTGCAGCGTTATATTCAGAATGCTCTGTTCTAACTCGGCGGGCGTCTGGTTGGGCATACGCGGTTTAGGGCGCGAGCTTGGGGCCAAACCTGCGGCTCCGTGATTCTGAAACGCCCTTTTGAGTTCATAGAAACGGCTGCGGCTGATGCCCGCGCGCCGACAGGCCTCCGTGACATTTTTCAGCCGTTCAGCCAAGGCGAGCACTGCCATGCGCGATTGAACCAGGCCTTCCCCAGACGACTCTTCAGATTCCGTATTGTTTGGCATCCCGCAACCAAAAGTGCAGCCAATGTGCCAAATGCCGTGACGGGACAATGATCGAAATATCAGCTATATACGGGGAATCCGGAGATCCGGGTCAAGTCTGGTGAGTCCAGAGTCCTGGAATAGTCCATTCCTCAGGACCAGCGGACTGTGGGAAAGGACGGAGGTAAAGCCGCTACATGGCGCTTTTCCGCGATGCGCCGGGGGGCCGCGCATCCAACGCTCGCCGTGCGTGCTTCAGCAGGGCGGCGGGTGAAAACGGCTTCCAGATCATTTCGGCCCTTCCGTCCGCCCGTATCTCTTCCAGTGTTTTTTCGTTGGAGTAGCCCGACATGAAGAGAACCGCCATCTCGGGGCGCGCGTTCCTCAGGGCGCGCGCCACTTCCAGTCCGCCGCCGCCGGGCATTTTCACGTCAGTCACCAACAGATCGATGGGGCCCTCATGGGACCGGGCGATCGTAAGCGCTTCCGTGCCGTTGGCGGCCTCGAGCACTGCGTAGCCGGCCCGTCCGAGAACCTGCATCGCGAGCTTGCGAATCGCCTGGTCATCCTCTGCCAGGAGAACGGTTTCGGTGCCGGCGATCAGAGCTTCCGAGGGCTGCTGCTCCTGCGTCAACTCGGCCGGCTCCACGGCGGGCAGCAGAATCTCAAAGACGCTTCCGGCTCCCGGCTGGCTGGTAACCGCGATGGATCCGCCGCCTTGCGCCACAATCCCGTAGACCAGGGATAAGCCTAGCCCCGTGCCCTGACCGGCGGGCTTCGTGGTGAAGAACGGCTCGAAGATATGCGATTGAGTCTCCTGGTCCATGCCGGTACCCGTGTCCCTCACGCGCAGGCACACATGCGCGCCCGGCTGGAGATTCGTTGCCCGCGCGCGTTGGTCGCCGATTTCCACGACGTCCGTCTCGATGACGAGCCGACCGCCTTCCGGCATGGCGTCGCTTGCGTTCACTGCCAGGTTCATCAACACCTGGACGATCTGTCCGGAGTCCACTCGCACGGATGGCAGCCCCTCGCTCAGGCTGATGCTCAGATCCACGTCTTCTCCAATCAACAGCCGGAGCATCTTTGCCGTGTCCAGGATCAGCGCGTTCAGGTCTACAACGGCGGGCGCGAGCGCCTGATCGCGGCTGAACACCAGAAGCTGGCGCGTCAGCGATGCCGCCCGCTCCGACGCTTTGCTCACCTCCAGCAGGGAACCATAGAGCCGGTTCTTTTCCGACAATTCCGTCAACGCCAGTCGCGTGTAGCCGCCAATGACCGTCAACAAGTTGTTGAAATCGTGGGCCACGCCGCCGGCCAACCTGCCGATTGCTTCCATCTTCTGGGCCTGCCGGAACTGATGTTCTACCCGGCGCAGCTCCGTAATATTGAGCCCGCAAGTGAGAAAGCGCTGCTTGCCATCCAGAGTGATCATCACCGCGGAGAGAATGACGATCCTTGAACTCCCGCTGGTGCGATCAACCACGGTGAGCTCAACCGGCATTCGCAGCGCTTCGTGCAACACCGCCAGCGCCGGAGCCAGGTCTCCTTCGCGGTTCCCGCTGTGATGTAATTCATAGAAATCGGAGAAGAGGCGCCCTGCGATCTCCTCACGGCTTCGACCGCAGGCACGACAGAACGTGGCATTGCTATCGAGAAGCCGGCCATCGAGATCATGAATGGCCATGGAGCCCGGCACAAGATTGAACAACGCCCGGAACTTGGCCTCGCTCTCCCGCAGCACTGCGTCGGCGCGCTTGCGCTCCGTAATGTCACGCACGATCGCTTGCAGCGATTTCGCGCCGGCCAATTCCACGGCGTTCAAAGTCACTTCGGCGGAGAATGGCGTTCCATCGGACCTCTTATGCAGCCATTCGAAGCGCTGCGGCTGACCGGCCGAGGCGGCAGCGATCTTCTCCAACACGCATTCACTCGAGTCCTGGCCATTCGCCTGGAGGGGCGGCGAGAAATCGCTGGGCGATTTACCAAGTATCTGATCGCGTGACTGGCAACCAAAAATCTCCAGAGCGCGGGGATTGCAGTCGACTAGCCGGCCGTCTTGCATGAGGAGGATCGCGTCGCCGGCATTCTCGAAGAGCGTTTGGAACTTCGTTTCGCTCAGCCGCCGTTGTATTTCCAACGCTGCCGCCGCCCGCTCTAAAGCATCCCTGCCCGACCTGGAGCTCCGGTATTGAATGCCGGTGGCCATCGCGATCATGGCAACATCCGCGATCCACCGGTTGAAGCTGGTAAGCACAACAGCGCCCTGAGGCAGCAGTGCGAGCCGTTCGGCGACGACCAGCCCAGCACCGGTCAGACAGCAGAAGACTCCAACATAAATCCCCGCGGCCGCGCCCAACAGTGAGCCGGCGATAAACACCACGATCATGTAGCCGATCGAGGACGGCGCTTGGAGCCCACCGCCGGTCCAAGCCAGTGCCGTCATGAGCGACCAGTTGAAGAATGTCAGCAGGAGACTGGCGTGCCAGGGCCGTCCGGAGTGGTTGATCGCCAGTGCCGCCAGTGTGCACGCCGCATAGCTCAGCGCCACCCCGATCCAGCGCTGACGGTTTGCGGGAACCAGCAACACCGCGGTCAGACAGAATGCGGAGACCGCCAAAAGCACGGTCAATGTCGTGCGGTGGACTAGCGCGGCGTAACCCGCAAGATCCTCTCTTTTTAAAATAGGCGCGGCAAGCGGTCGGACCATGGCCGTCTCCTCCTCTGAATCATGCGCGGCCTTCTTCAGCGTGTCAAGGGCGCGCCAGTCAGCCGCCGATGCCGTACTCCTTCAACTTTGCGTAGATCCAGCTCTTGCTGGTCCCGAGCCGGCGGGCCGCCTCCTTCCGGTCGCCGTGAGCCGCCGCCAGGACCTCGAGGATGGTTCTTCGCTCCGCCTCCCGCAGGTAACCAAGTTCTCCGGCCGGTGCGGCGTCCTCTCTTGGACCCGGTTCGGGCAGGGAGCGCACATCCGGCGGAAGATCGGCGGCCTCAATCGTTGATCCGCCCGCCAACAACGCGGCGAATTGGATGGCGTTTTCGAGCTCCCGGACATTGCCCGGCCATGCGTACCGCGACAGGAGATCGCGCGCCTGGCGTGAGATCCCGACCACCGCGCATCCCGTTTCCCGCTGCTTGTAGAGAAAATGATTTGCGAGCAATTCGATGTCTCTGCCCCGTTCGCGCAGCGTGGGCAGCACGATCTGCAGTACGTTCAGCCGGTAGTACAGGTCGGAGCGAAACTTGCCTTCCGCTTGCGCGAGCTTGAGGTCGCGGTTTGTCGCGGCAATGATGCGCGCCGGCAGAGGAACGTATTGCGTGCTCCCCAGGGGCCGGAACTCCTTCTCCTGCAAAGCTCGCAAGAGCTTGGATTGTAGTCCTAGAGGTAGTTCGGCGATCTCATCGAAGAAAACCGTGCCGTTTGCAGCGCTGGCCAGCAGGCCCGGTTGATCTTGCCGCGCGTCGGTGAAGGCGCCTCGAACATGGCCAAACAACTCCCGCTCAATCAGATTCTCAGGCAGCGCCCCGCAATCGATGGCTACGAAAGGGCGGTCCTTCGATGGGCCGTTGTCGTGAATCGCCCGGGCCACGAGTTCCTTCCCCGTCCCGCTCTCGCCCTGGATCAGAACCGGCGCGCGGGCCGGGGCGGCCCTCATGATGAACTGAAATACCGTCTGCATCTCCGCCGAGGCGCCGATTAGCTTCCCGACGCCCGTGAGGCCGCTTAGTTGTGCCCGGAACGCGCGGTTCTCGATCTCAATGCTCCGGAGTTCCACCAAACGTGACAGCCTGCAGGTCAGGTCCTCCGGCGTAATCGGTTTGGTCAGGTAGTCGCTGGCCCCCATCCGCATCGCTTCGACAGCGTTCGCGATGGTGGCATAGCCGGTCATCATCACGACGCTGGTGGCAGGGTAATACTCGCGGACCATATGCAACAGCCGCAAGCCATCGACGTCCGGCATGCAGACGTCGCTTAGCACGATCTCGACCGAGCCGTCCTCCAGAATCGTGATCGCCTCAGGAACGCAACTGGCCTCCGCGACCCGGAATCCAGCCGTCTGCAATGCCCTGGAACAGATGCTTCGCACCTCGGCGTCGTCGTCCACCACGAGGACGCAGATGCCGATTTTAGCCTCCACCAGCTTGCTGATAGGCATGTCAATCGATTCCAAATTAGGATACCAAGGGTGCAGCAGGAAGGGGTTCCGCTTAACCGATGACCATCAGCCGCAGGTTAGCTGCTAAGGTGTTGGCAACACACCAAATTTGACGAACAAAAGGAGAGTATCGGGCCTCCACTTTGCAGACTGTTTTCGCGACCGCCGATTCCACCGCATGCGGGACGGGTTTTTGGCGCAATCCACGAGGAGATCTAGACTACTCGCAAGAAAGGTTTCGCGGTCCTATTTACTTCGCCATCGCTGTTCTCACTGGATACGCCTGCGCCAACGCGAGCGTGGCCCAATTCGTACCCGCTGCGGAAATCCACTGGTCGAACCCGTGCGGGAATCCCGCATCGAAATAGGGCTGGAACCCCATTGCCCTCGAGCGCACGTACCACGACCCGTCCTCCTGCTGCGTATCGAGCAGGAACTTCACGGCCTGCCGATACGCCGGATCCGACGGTGGCAGACCCGCAAGCTGCAACGCGTTAAGCGATTTGCCCGTCGCAAACACGCTGCTTTCCATCGTGTCCAGATCGCTCCAGCCGCCGTCGGCCCGCTGCTTCGCCAATAGCTCCCGCATCGCCTGCCGGAGGGACTCTTGGTCCTTGAGCGCCGAACGCGAGCGCTGCACGAAGATCGCCGAGGGCATCGAAGGCGGCGATGGCGCCCAGCACAATAATGTTTTGCTAAGCGTGGAGTGATAAAACGATGGTTGTTTCTTCTCATGCGCACACTCTTTCTGTCATTCCTCGCGCTCGTCGCTTCGAGCGCGTTCGCCCGGACCGTTGTCTTCTGGCAGCCGGGCTTCCCCACCATCTCAAGCCAGCCGGTAGCGCAGGCGACGCTCACGAAGGCCCTCGACAGCCCCGTCTTTCTTGATATCGATGCGCTGCAGGGCGGCTCCGCACTGCAGGATGCGGATCTCCTGGTGCTGCCATACGGCTCCGCCGCGCCGGCCGATATCTGGATGGCGGTGACGCACTATGTTCAGAACGGCGGCTGCGTGCTGACGCTGGGCGGCGAGCCATTCCGCATCCCCGTGTCGCGGGTGAGCGGCGCCCTCGACAAAGGCCAGCCGCAGGACTCTTACGCGCGGGAGCTGGGTATCTGGCACACCTACGAAGCTCCCGCACATCCCAATGTGAAGTTCGCGTGGAAGTACGGCTATTCGTTTCTACCATCGCTCGCCCTCCGCGCGCGCCGCGTCTTCGTCGAGGAGGGCCGCATTGGAGGGCTCGGGTACATGACCGCGTCCAATGGCGAGGAGACGGCGGCGCCGGTGATCGTCAGCAGCCCAGGCCGCGGTTCGCGCGTCGTCATGCTCGATTTCGAGCCGGAGCCCGGATATTGGGACTCCGCCGACGGCGCGACCCTGATCCGCACGGCAGCCGATTATGCCCGGCAGGGCGAGACATCGTTCTGGCTCGAGACATTGTTCGGCGCGGTGCAACCGGGCGAGCCGGCCATCGTCACGGTGCACCTGAGTAATCTGCTGCGCGAACGACGGGGACTTCCGCAAGCCGGGTCGGTGATGGTGGAACTGCTGTCCGGCGATCGCGTACTGGACGCGAAGCACGTTCCCTGCGCGGGTGCGCGCACAGACGCCCAACTCACCTTCGCGGCACAGCGCGACCCTGGGCTGTACATCGTACGCGGCACGTATGAACAGGACGGTCGTGCACGCGAGTTCTACCAGAACGGGTTCTTCGTGGAAGATCCCACCACGCTCACCTCAGGCCCCGTTCTGGGTGTGAAAGGCGACTTCATCACGCGGGACGGCAAACCGTTCTTCCCCGTGGGCACGAATTACTTCACGACGGAAGGGAACGGCTGGGATTTCTCGGGTCCTCGCAACGCGTGGGTCTGGGATCGCGACTTCGCCGACATGGCGGCACACGGAGTCAATTTCGTGCGCACGGGCGTCTGGTTCGGCCACGGGAAGTTCGTCGAACCGGAGACAGGCGGCGCGAATGAGCGGTTCCTGCGCAATCTGGAAGCTTTCCTGCTGTGCGCGCGTCGGCACGGCATTGTCGTGAACTTCACGTTGTTCGGCATGATCCCGGCGGACCGGCCGGCGCGGGCCCTGGAGCCGGGCGAGACGGATCCGAATCCGTACCTGAACCCCGGCGCTCTGCGGTGGGAACACGATTATGTACTGTCGCTGGTGAACCGATTCGGCAACGTCCCCTGGCTTTGCTGGGACCTGATCAACGAGCCGAGTTTCTCGAACCCGCGGCAGATCTTTCACGGAAATGTTCCGGACGGCGACCCATCGGAAATCGCGGCATGGCGGCGCTGGCTGCGCACGAAGTACGCAAGCATGAAGGAACTGGCCTCGGCATGGTCCGTGACGCCGGAGAACCTCGGCGGCTTCGAGAACGTACCGCTGCCATCCGACGCCGACCTGAGTTTTTCGAGATACGGCAAGGCCAACGCTGTCCGCGCACTCGATTACAACCTGTTTGCACAGGATATGTTCAGCGAGTGGGTGCGTGGGATGACGAAGGTGATTCGAGGCGCCGGCAGCGGTCAGCTGATCGACGTCGGCCAGGATGAGGGCGGAGTCGGCGACCGCGTGCTCAACCAGTTCTATGGCGGCGATCTATCTTTTACCACGAACCACACCTACTGGAACGACGATGCGCTTTTGTGGGATTCGGTGGCGGCAAAGCGGCCCGGCACGCCCAACATAGTCGGCGAGACCGGCTACCAGCCCGTGTGGGCGCCCGACGGCGAGTGGCGTTATGACGAGATCGACGGGAAGCCGCTGCTGGAGCGGAAATGGGCGCTCGGTTTCGCGGCCGGGAACACCGGTGCGGTGCAGTGGGACTGGGACCGCGAATCCTATTTCGGGATGAAACGCAGCGACGGCTCCGCGAAAATCTGGCAGCCGATGATGCGCGACATGGGCCGGTTCGCGAACGCCGCTCAGGAGGCCACTGGCGGCGAACTGATTCCGCCGCAGGTGGCCACCGTTCTGCCGCAATCGTTCCAGCTCTCGACGTACAACCGGATGGCGCTCGCGGCGCAGCAGGGCTGCGTGCGCGCGATTTATCAATGTGCGCGAGCGGAAGCGTACGCCGTGGGCGAGTATCAGATCGAGCTGCTCGGAAATCCGAAGCTGATCATTCTGCCGTCGCCGATGGGACTGACCGAGCGCGCCTGGAACGCGATTCTCGACAAGGTCTCCGCGGGCACGGCACTGCTCGTCTCCGGGCCGTTTGACCTCGACGCGCACATGCACCCGACGGATCGCACCCGCGCGCTGGGCATCGATTCCATCGACGGCCCCCTGACCATCCGTGAGGACATGCTCGAATGGCCGGGCGGCGAAGCGCGCCTGACTTACGGCGGCGATAAAACGACGCTGCTGACGCGCGCGTTCCTGAGCGGCAACCGCACGTGGGCGGAGATCCCTCACGGCAGGGGAAGAATCCTGTTTTCCGCACCGCCGCTGGAGCTGAATGACCGGCTCCAGGTTACCGGCGATGTCTACCGCTACGCGCTCAAAGCCGCGGGCATTACGCCAACTTACACCACCAACGTCCAGGACCCCGGCTTGCTGATCTGCCCGACCCGATTTGGCCATGCGACGCTCTACGTACTGACCTCAGAAGCCTCGGCGTCGGAGATCAGCTTCCGCGACGAGATCAGCGGAAAAGCTTTCAGCGGCACGCTCCAGCACGGCCGTGCCGCACTGTTGCTCGTCGGCAATGACGGCCGGCTGGTGGCCAGCTACAACTGGCGTTAGTCTCCGCGAGCCGTGGCGCGGCGCTGTTTAAACTTCGCCGCCAGCTTGCGGGTGGATCTCCAATTGGCAGTTTTAGCAATGACTGGCAAAACGCTGGGACAGTTTGGCCACCCAGCCGCATCGAGGCTGGGTCGAGAAGATCGCCCGAATGCTGGCTGACAAACTCGGGCAAAGGAACGTTCTTCATGAAGAGTGGTACCGTGCAGAGTTTGCGTCCGAACCTGAACGTCTACCTGCCAAAGCTGTACAGCGAAGCTGAGGTACGAATACCGAGTTGGCCGCCAGCGCCGGGCTGGCCGCCGCCTCGATGCCGGATTCAACGGCTAACTTGCGACGCCAGCACTGACTACTGTGATTTCAAGAGCTTACTGCGCAACAGTGCGTTATCTAACTGTAGTTTTCTACGCACCGAAATTGTCGCGAATCAGCGGCTCTCGTTTCGGGCGTCCTAAATTGCGCCATTATGCTCGGCGGGGGAGGGGGCAGCAATCTCACGGGAGGTGTAAGCAGACAGGGAGCGTGCGGTCGAGTTGGCCCCGCCTCAAAACCGCAATCCGCCGGCTGGTCGTCGAGCTCCTCAGCGCCGAACGCGAGCGTTGCGTGAAGATCGCTGAGGACATCGAAGACGGCGATGTCCGTTGCGGGACGAATTGGAAGGCGTGCGGAGATGACTAGATGACCCGCGGGCGATGGGCGGCATTCCGCAGGGCACCGCGGGGAGGCCGCTGAACCGGGAATGATCTACGGCGAGGGCTGGCGGCGCAAGGCCGACGGGAGACCCGGCTGGTCCGAAAACGCGGCTTTTTCGAAGAACTGCACGGACGCCTCGATTCGGAACAAAGCACGATCAAGGGGATCTACCTTGCGGGCGCTTGCCAGGCGCCGATGGATATCCAGAGCGCGATCAGCCAGGGGATGGCGTCCGCGGGCTACGTCTTATCGGGTCTGGCGGAAGGCCGGAAGCTGGAGATCGAACCGATCACGGCCTTCGTGAACGAACGGAGGTGCGCGCGCTGCCGGATCTGCGGTACGGTGTGCCCATTTAAGGCCATCGGCTACCCGCCGGACCGGGACAGTGCGTTCGTCAACGCACTGCTGTGCCGGGGGTGCGGCACCCAATGCCACTTAAATAAGTCATCGGACCTCCTTGCGAGTTGGGTATCTGTCGCCGTGAGGCCATACTTCGCGAGGGAAGGACCGCCGCTTGCGTTTGGGATGAACGCCCTGGGCGCAGATGTCCAG
>Ga0326728_10012094_pt1 | contig 19372 bp, 13 predicted proteins | sample MB3enrmetagenome_FD_207602 | JGI IMG/M metagenome (GOLD analysis project Ga0326728, IMG submission 207602) | Lab enriched peat soil microbial communities from McLean, Ithaca, NY, United States - MB31MN | ecosystem: Environmental > Terrestrial > Soil > Wetlands > Peat | place: USA: New York... | reverse complement strand
CGCTCTCAAGGGAGAGAACTTCGTGGATGACGAAGTCTCCCTCGAAAGACGGCTCGGGTATTGGGATTGGATCTTCTTCAGTCATGGGTTTTTGAGATTTCCCTCAGGGGCTAAAGCCCCCATTCATGCTGCATGAGGTTGCGACGCGGCTGAAGCCGCGTCCTTTCCAAGCATAGTCGACTTAAGCCGCGCCCTATCAAAACTACTTGGCGAGGCCGTTGGCGGCCCCATTTGCGAGCAAGATTGCCTGGTCCAGATCGGCGAGGAGATCGCGAATGTCCTCCGTGCCGACTGAGAGGCGGACGAGTTCGGGAGTGACTCCGGTCTCTGCCTGCTCCGCCACGGTGAGCTGCGCGTGCGTGGTGGAGGCGGGATGAATGATGAGCGACTTGGAGTCGCCGATATTGGCCAGGTGGGAGAAGAGCTTCACGGAGTTGATGAGCTTCTTGCCCGCCTCGTATGCCGAGCCGCTGGAGCCTCCCTTGATGCCGAAGGTGATGAGACCGCCCTGCCCATCGGGAAGATACTTCAAGGCGCGTGGGTGGAATTTGCTGGACTGGAGGCCGGGATAGTTGACCCACTCGACGCCGGCGTGCGACTCGAGATGTTTGGCGACGGCCAGCGCGTTCTGCGAGTGGCGTTCCATGCGCAGATGCAGCGTCTCTACACCCTGCAGCAGGAGGAACGCGCTGAAGGGCGACAGTGCTGCGCCGGTATCGCGCAGCCCCTGCACGCGGGCCTTGAGGATGAAGGCGAGCGGACCGAAGGCTTCGGTGTAGGAGAGGCCGTGATAGGAGGGATCGGGCTCGACGAACTCGCGGAAGCGGCCGGAGGCCTTCCAGTCGAATTTGCCGGCATCGACGATAACGCCGCCGAGGGTGGTTCCGTGGCCGCCGATGAACTTGGTTGCGGAGTTGATGACGATGTCCGCGCCCCACTCGATGGGCCGGACCAGAGCAGGCGAGGCCGAGGTGTTGTCGATGATCAGCGGGAGGCCGTTTTCGTGCGCGATGGCGGCCAGTTTCTCGATATCGACCACATCGAGCTTGGGATTGCCCAGCGTCTCGGTGTAGAGGGCGCGGGTCTTGGAGTTGATGGCCGCGCGCATGCCGGCGAAGTCGTCGGCGTCGACAAAGCGAACGGTGATTCCCTGGCGGGGCAGCGTGTAGTGGAAGAGGTTGTAGGTGCCTCCGTAGAGCGAAGTGGTGGAGACGATCTCCTCTCCCGCGCTGGCCAGAGTCTGGATGGTGAGCGTCTCGGCCGCCTGCCCTGATGCAACGGCGAGTGCAGCCGCGCCACCCTCCAGCGCCGCGATGCGCTTCTCGAAGACGTCGGTGGTGGGGTTCATGAGGCGGGTGTAGATGTTGCCGAACTCCTTGAGGCCGAAGAGGCGCGCCGCGTGGTCCGAATCGTTGAAGAGGTACGAGGTGGTTTGGTAGATGGGCACGGCGCGCGCGTTGGTTGCCGGATCCACCACCTGGCCGGCGTGAACGGCGAGCGTGGCAAGATGCTGCTTGGGTGCTGCGGTCTGCTCTGACATTTCCTGCTCCTTTGTCCGTTGGTTATTTTACGTTGATTGCTGGAAAAACAATCCCCGGAACAATGAAAATGGCCCACTGTCCCTTGAGGACCGTGAGCCGTTTGGAAGCTGATCTCGCCTGCGACTAGCGCATCGGACTGTTTCCGCACACACCCACGGTTCTGCGACACATGCCCATGCACATGGCCATTGCCTCAACGGTGGTGGGGCGGACAATCATGAAACAAGTATACACCCGAAGGAATCTGCATCCCTTCATTGCTGTTCGAGGAGGCGCTCGGTCATGACCTGGAAGTGATAGCCCTTGACGGCCAGCGTCATGGCCACGCCGAAGGAACGCGGTGTATGCAGGGCGGTGGAGAGTACGAACCGCCAATAGCTGAAGCGGCCTCTGCTTAATACTCCCTGGCGCACGATGGAGGAGAAGAACGCGCGCAGGTTGGCGTAGGTGAAGTGGCCTGTGGTGGTGGGACGGCAACGGCTGAGCAGCAACTTCACGCGCTGGTAGTAGGCTTCGTGCGAGTAGATGCGGCGCATCACGGAGCGATAACCCTCCACCAGGCGCGCGGGGTCCATGCGTGGAATAAAGTTCAGCTTGCAATCGGTGTTGTCGCCATCGCCGGCATCCAGGATGCGGCCTTCGGTGCGCAGACGGCGGAATAGCTGCGTGCCGGGCATGGCCTGCAACAGGCCGACCATGGCCACGGGGATTGCGCTCTGCTGAATGAAATCCACCATGCGGTCGAAGACGTCGTCGCGATCCGTGTCGAAGCCGAGGATGAACCCGCCCATTACCTCGATGCCGTACTGCTGGATGATTTCAATGCTGTGCAGCAGGTCGCGTTTGGTGTTCTGCATTTTGTGGTTGGCGATGAGGCTGGTCTCGTCGGGAGTCTCGATGCCGAGGAAGACAGAGCTGAAGCCGGCGTCCTTCATCAACTGTAGAAGCTCCGGGTCGTCGGCCAGATTGAGCGAGGCTTCGGTGATGAAGCGGAAGGAGCGGTCATGCGCGGCCCGCCACTCCACCATCGCGGTGAGCAGTTCCTTGGCGCGCTTTTTGTTGCCGATGAAGTTGTCGTCCACCACGAAGACGGCGTCGCGCCAACCCGCCTGCTGCAACTGGTCGAGCTCGGAGAGCACCTGGGCAACCGCCTTGGTGCGCGGCTGGCGGCCGTAGATCTCGATGATGTCGCAGAACTCGCAGTTGAATGGACAACCGCGCGAGTACTGCACGGTCATGGTGTTGTATCGGCCCATTTTGATGAGGCTGAGATCGGGCAGCGGGCTGATGGTCATGGCCGGGCGCTGGGCTGCCTGGTAGACCGGCCTGGCCTGACCCGCCTCCAAATCGCGTGCCAGAGTTGCGATCAATTCCTCCGCTTCGCCGATGACGACGTGGTCCACGTGCAGGGCGAATGCGGAGATGCTGCTGGTGATCGGCCCGCCGATCACCGTGCGCAAGCCGCGCGCGCGGCAGCGTTCGACGATGGAGACCAGGTGATCGTGTTGCACATGCATGCCGCTAAGCAGCGCAACGTCGGCCCAGGCGAGGTCTGCATCGGTGAGCCGCTCCACGTTGGTATCGACCAGCCGCTTCTTCCAGTGCGCGGGCAGAAGCGCCGCCACGGTCATCAGTCCCAGCGGAGGCTGGGCCGCGCGCTTGCCCAGAAATGCGAGCGCGTGCTTGAAGCTCCAGTAGGTGTCGGGAAAACGGGGATAGATGAGCAGCGCGTTCAAGGTTCGATTCCTAATGTTGCCGGGCGGGCAATCGCGATGAACCGGGGAGTCGTCAGTGGCGGATGGAAGACGGCGGCGAAGATGGATCGTGGTGACACGCTCTAAAATAATTTTCCCGCCGCAGGGACGGATGCGCAATGCGGATACAAAAAGATTACAAAGAGACGAGGACGGAACGACTGCGCGCCGTCAACTGTCGCCGATGCAGCGATTATTTTTTGTGTGCGTTCAACGCCTCGATGTCGCGCTTCACTTGATCCAGCTTCTGGCCGGCCTCGCCCAGCTTTCCCTCCGCGGTGAGGCGCTGGTAGTCGTCGAAGTCCCTGCTCGCCTCTGCGATTAACCCGTTGAGATCGGTCGCCGCTTGCGGCACTGCCTTGGTTGCAGAGGCAGCTTGCGTTCCAGCCTGCGGCGCGGTTGTCGCGGATTCGCTGGAGCTCAGCGACGAGGTCTCTCCGCCGAAGAGCGAGGCCAGCGCCGCCTCAAAGGTTGGCCCGTAGGCCAGCTTGTCCTGTAGCGCGAGCACAACCAGGCGCAGCTCCGGCATGGGGCTCTGCTGCGCCTGCAGGTAAATCGGCTCGGCGTAGAGCAGCGCCTTGCCCGACGGAATGACGAGCAGGCTTCCACGCACGACATGCGAGCCCTGCTGGTTCCACAGCGTCAACTGGCCGGAGAGCTGCGCGTTCTGGTCGATGCGCGCCTCGATCTGTTGCGGGCCGTCCACCAGCTTGGTCTTGGGAAAGTCGTAGACCACCGCGGTGCCATAGTTGGCGCCGTCGCAGCGTCCGGCGATCCATCCGATCAGGTTGTTGCGGTTGGCCGGCGTGAAGGGAAGGATTTCGACGAACTCCACGTCTTTCTCGCCGGGCAGCTTCATCAGGACGAAGTTGGGCTCCATCGGCACAGGCGCCTGCTGCCCATCGCTGCTCTGGCCTGTGGACTCGGTGGCCACCGTCCACAGGTCCTCGCGGTTGAAGAAGACCGCCGGGTCCGTCATGTGGTAGAGGCCGTAGACCTGGGCTTGCAGCTTGAAGAGTTTTTCCGGGTAGCGCACATGTTTGCGCAGGCCGGCGGGCATCAGCGAGGCGTCCTGGAAGAGGCTGGGGAAGATGCTTCGGTAGGCCGCGAGCACGGGGTCGTTGGTGTCGAAGACGTAGAAGGTGGTGGTGCCGTTGTAGGCGTCGATCACCACCTTGACGCTGTTGCGCATGTAGTTGATGGAGGAGCCGTCGTCGAGGTCGGTGTGCTTGGAGTAGGGATAGCTGTCGGATGTGGTGAAGGCGTCCATCATCCAGGAGAGGCGGCCATCGTCGCCGACCACGATGTAGGGGTCCTGGTCGAAGGTGAGGAAGGGCGCCAGGGTTGCGACGCGTTCGCGGATGTTGCGCCGCATCAGAAGACGGCTCTGCGGATTGACGTCGTCGCTGAAGGGCAGCTTGCCCAGGTCGTCGAGCTCGGCAGCCAGAAGAATGCGGCGCAGAAATCCGCCCAGAACGATGCCGCCCAACCCCTGATAGGAGGTCAGGCTGTTGGTCTGGCCCTGCGGGAAGTCGAACTCCTGCTGGCGCGTCTTGACGTAGACGTCCGTGTCGGTGAGCTCGCCGAAATAAATCTCCGGCCGGGTCACGTTGAGGCCCTTCACGGTGCTCTGCACGGGCATGTTGCTCAACAGCAGCGTGGGCAGCCCCTCGGATGTGAAGCCATTCACCGGGTTCATCGTTACGCCATAGCCGTGGGTGTAGACCAGCTTCTCGTTGATCCAGTTGCGGCTGCTCTCGGGCAGCTTCTCGACGTTCAACTCGCGGGCGGCCAGCATGACCTCGCGCAGGGTCCCGTCGAGGTTGTAGCGGTCGATGTCGACGTCGGGAAAGTCGTAGTAGGTGCGGATCTCCTGTTCCTGGCGCAGGGTGTCCTGCAAGGCGTGCCAGTCCCACAGGCGGATGTTCTGTAGCGTGGGCTGATTGTTGGCGGGGTCGGCGGCATCGACCGTGGTCTCGGCGGGGAACTCGCGCTGTGTGAACTGGTCCAGCCCGTATGCCTGTTGGGTGAACTTGATGTTGTTGGCGATGTAGGGCGTCTCGCGCACAAGCTCGTTCGGCTTGACGATGAAGTTGCCGACGTACCAGCCCACCACACTCATCGCGAGATAGCAGAACACGGCTGGAACCACGGAGGCAATGAGCAGTTTCGCTCGCGTGCCGCGTGCCGTGTTGACCAGCGCGATTCCCGCGCCGAAGACAAGAGCCAGGCTGACGATCAGCAGTCCGGCGATGGTGACATGCGCGTCTGTGTAGTTGACGCCCTCGAAGATGGTGTGATGGTCCAGAAGGCTCTGGAAGCGGCTGACATACACGTTCATCGCAATCACCAGCAGCAGGAACGCAACCGCGATGGAGAGTCCGCGCCAGGGCGATGCGGCATGGCTGCCGCCACGCCTCTCCCGCAAGCTGAAGCCGCCGGCGATGGCGATCAACACTACGGCGACGACGCAGAGGATGACGGCCAGCGTAAGCAGCCATCCCAGGATGAGCTGCCACGCGGGCAGGGTGAAGAGGAAGAAGTTCAGCGGACGGCCGAAGATGGGATCGGCGATGCTGCCGGATGCATGAGGGGCGTACCAGAAGAGCGCCAGCGTTGGCCACTCCTGCATCATCGCGGTCCCGGTCAGCAATGCGACCGCGAGCGAGCCGAAGAAGCCGACGATGCGCAGCACGGGCTGGATGGAGAGATTGACCGGCTGCCCGCCGAGGAGGATCTGGCGAGCGCTGGGCAGGCTGTCCTGGCTGGCCCGCTTGAGCGCGGAAAATGCTCCATACAGGATGGCGAATGTTGCGATGGCGAAGAGCGCGAAGACGCCCCACTCGATCCGCCACGTTGTCCAGAAGACATCGGCATAGCCGAGCGAGCGGAACCAAAGCAGGTCCACCCAGTAGGAGAGGGCTGCCTTGGCGCCGATGAAAACCGCCGCAATGACAATCAGAACAACAATCAGCTTGCGCCGCAGCCGCGGATCGCGCGGCCCCCTGGATTCAAGACGTCCCTGCGGAAAGTCAATCGGACCCGGCATATCTCTACCCCGCTCCATTCCTAGCTTTGCAGCCACACGAATTGTACAGGCTCTGCAACAATCCGGTACCCCCGGTCATCGTATCTTCGGGGGGGCCGGCTGGAATACAATCGAGAGTGGGGCAGGTAAGAGGGCCTCCGAGCGAGGGGTGGCCCGCGAACGCAGCGTGATCGCGAGACTGGGAGCGCTTCAGGATGAGAGTGCGGCGCTTGTTCCTGTCAACTCCCATTCAGTTCAGAAGAAGTAACTACACATGAGAGGGATGTATTTTTAAATGATAACCAGCGACCTTGAGGTACAGGGCCAGCCGACATCGGACCTTGCGAGTGGCGTAAAGCAGATCGTCAACGATTTCTCCATCCAGATTGCAACCGTCAACGGCTCAGGATCGCAATCGGCCAATGCAGTTCTGCTGCGCAGCATCTTCCACATGGGAGTGCCTGTTTCGGGCAAGAGCCTGTTCCCCTCCAATATTGCGGGGCTTCCCACGTGGTTCACGATCCGCGCCAGCAAGCACGGCTGGATCGCGCGCAAACACGACACCGACATCCTGATCTCCATGAACCCTGAGCGTGCGCAGGAGGACGTTCTCTCGCTTGCGCCCGGCGCGGCCGTGATCTTCGACGAACCACTGAAGCTGAATGAGCTGCGCTCGGACCTGACGTTCTACTCTGTGCCCTTCGACCAGCTCACCGCCGCCACGGGCGCGGAGCCGAAGCTGCGCAAGCTGGTGAAGAACATGGTGTACGTGGGCGTCGCGGCGCAGCTTCTCTCCATCGACATGGGGTTGCTGGAGAGTGTGGTTCGCAAGCAGTTTGCCAAGAAGGTGAGGGCGGCGGAGCTAAACCTGAGCGCGGTACGCGCCGGCTACGAATATGCCAAGGCCACACTGACCAAGCAGGACCCCTACTTCATCGAGCCGATGAATGCGACGCAGGGCAAGATCCTGATCGACGGCAACTCCGCCACAGCGCTGGGCGCGTTGTTTGCCGGGGTCACGGTGGTGGCCTGGTATCCCATCACACCGTCCACTTCCACGGTTGAAGACCTGATCGACTACATGAAGCGATACCGCGTGGAGAAAGACGGCAAGGCGACCTTCGCCATCGTGCAGGTCGAAGACGAACTGGCGGCCATCGGCATGGTTCTGGGCGCGGGATGGGCGGGCGCGCGCGCCATGACGGCAACCTCCGGCCCCGGCATCTCGCTGATGGCGGAGTTTTCCGGCCTCGGCTACTACGCCGAGATTCCAGGCGTCATCGTGGATGTGCAGCGCACCGGCCCCTCCACTGGCCTGCCCACGCGCACCTCGCAGGCCGATCTCAGCTTCATCGCGGGTCTCTCGCACGGCGATACCATGCACGTCCTGCTGCTTCCCTCCTCGGTCAAGGAGTGCTTCGAGTTGGGCATTGCGGCCTTCGATCTGGCCGAGCAGTTGCAAACCCCGGTCTTCGTCCTCACCGACCTTGACTTGGGCATGAACAATTGGATGTCGGAGCCCTTCGAGTATCCTGAAAAGCCACTCAATCGCGGCAAAGTGCTGAACGACAAGCAGCTGGAAGAACTGGGCGGCTTTGCTCGCTACAAGGACGTTGACGGCGACGGCATCGGCTATCGCACCCTGCCGGGAACGGACCATCCCGCGGCCGCCTATTTCACACGCGGCACAGGCCACAATGAAATGGCCCTCTACTCGGAACGCCCCGAGGATTACGCGAACAACATGCTGCGCCTGGCGCGCAAGTTCGAGACCGCGAAGATGCTGGTGCCCAAGCCCATCCTGGAAGGCACAGGCAAGCAGGCAGTCGGAATCATCGCATACGGCACCAGCCACTGGGCGGTGGTCGAGAGCCGCGACCAACTGCAGCGCGAGTCCGGCCTGGCCACCGACTACCTGCGCGTCCGCGCCTTCCCCTTTACGCAGGAGGTTGCGGACTTCGTTGCCAGCCATGAACGCATCTACGTGGTGGAGCAGAACCGCGACTCCCAGATGTTGAACCTGCTGAAGACCAATCTCGATCCCGCCGATGCCGTCAAGCTGCATCCGGTGCTGCACTTCAACGGACTTCCCATCGACGCCCACAGCGTTAGCAATGCCATCGCCGCCCAAGAAGGAGCACGCTAGCCCCATGTCGACTACGCCAGCACTGACCACACCGGTTGCAGCCGCGCCCAAGCCGGCCAAGACCAATCGCATCGGTCTTGCAATCCTGGACTACCGCGGCGGCAAGAGCACGCTGTGCGCCGGCTGCGGGCACAACGCCGTCAGCGAGCGCATCACCGAGGCCTTTTACGAGATGGGCATCGGGCCGGAGCGGGTGATGAAGATGAGCGGCATAGGCTGTTCCTCCAAGTCGCCGGCCTACTTCATGTCGCGCTCGTTCAGCTTCAATGGTGTGCATGGGCGCATGCCCGCAGTTGCAACCGGTGCTCTGCTGGCCAACAAGACCATGCGTTGCATAGGCCTCAGCGGCGACGGCGACACCGCGTCGATTGGCATGGGCCAGTTCATCCACCTGCTGCGGCGCAACGTGCCGATGATCTACATTGTGGAAGACAACGGGGTCTACGGGCTGACCAAGGGTCAGTTCTCCGCCACTGCCGACCTGGGCGCAAAGCTGAAGAACGGCGTGGTCAACGAGCTTCCCGCCATCGACATCTGCGCGCTGGCCATCCAGATCGGGGCCACGTTTGTGGGGCGTTCCTTCTCCGGCGACAAGAAGCAGCTCTCCACCATGCTGAAGGCCGCCATAGCGCACCAGGGCACGGTGTTGCTGGACATCATCTCTCCCTGCGTTACCTTCAACGACCACGAGGGATCGACCAAGAGCTACAAATACATGCAGGAGCATGACGACGCCGTCGGCGAGGTGGGACTGGTGCCGCACTTCGAGGACATCGAGGTGGACTACGACCACGACACTACGGTGGACGTTCCGCTGCACGACGGGTCCCACCTGCGCCTACGCAAGATCCATGAGGACTACGCACCCACCGACAAGGTGCTGGCGATGAAGATGCTGATGGAGTCGCACGCCAAGGGCGAGGTGCTCACCGGAGTCTTTTACGTCAATACGCAGCAAACAGACTTCAGCTCGCTGCTGAATACGGTGGACGAGCCGCTGGCCACGCTGCCGCAGGAACGCGTGCGTCCGGGACGCGCAGCCCTGGCCGAGATCATGCAGGAACATCTGTAGGGATTGATGAATAATGCTTGATCGCCATTTCCGACAGAAGGCCCGGGGCTAAAGCCCGTTGGATTAGTTGGACCTTATTCAGGGGGCTGAAGCCCCCTGCTCCCTCCGAAAGACAAAAGAGGGAGCTTTTCACAACCTCCTATGGCTGCAGGGCGCGGAGGCGTGCTTCGACTAGGCGTAGATCGTCTTCCGTGTCCACGCCGATGGTGTCGAACTCGGTGGGTTCAACGTAGATCAACAGGCCATTTTCAAGGAAGCGGAGTTGCTCCAGGCGCTCGGCGCGTTCCAAGAAGCTCGCGGGCAGCGTGGGGAAGAGGTTGAGTGCGGACTTGCGGTAGGCGTAGAGCCCGATGTGCTTCCAGTACTGCGGCACGGGGCCGGCGGCGTCGCGGTGGAAGGGAATCGTTGCGCGGGAGAAGTAGAGCGCACGGCCGTCGGCGGCGGTGACCACCTTGACTGCGTTGGGGTTGGCGATGTTCTCTGCGGTGCAAAGGACCTTCAAGGTGGTGATGTCAACGTGCGGCTGTGCAAACGGACGTAGCAGCGCGGTGATGTGTTCCGGGCGCAGCAGCGGCTCGTCGCCCTGGATATTGACGTAGACATCGGCGTCGTGGAACTGCGCGAGGGCGTGGACGCGGTCGGTGCCGCTGGCGAGCGACGGCGAAGTGAGCTGGACAGGAAAGCCGAGGCGATGGCAAAGCTCGGCGACCTCCTCCGAGTCCGCGGCGACCAGCACCTGGTCGAGCTGCGGGCAGGCGTGCGCTGCTTCCACCACCCATGCCAGCAGCGGCTTGCCGGCGACCTCGCGCAGCACCTTGCGCGGCAGGCGGGTGGAGGCGAGGCGGGCGGGAATGACTCCGAGAGTGCGCAGGGGATTGGTCATCAGACGGTGTGGCAGAGTGCCTTAGCGAGGAAGCGCGGGTCATGCAACTGATCAGCATGCCGTCCGCTTCACGCGCGATGCCGTTTCCAGTATCATAGCTAAGATGTGCTTTGGAGTCCTGTAGATGGGGCTCGGGCGCGATTCCTGCCCTTTTGCAGTCCCTTTTACACCTGGCGGTGTAGCTCAGATGGTTAGAGCGTGGCACTCATAACGCCGAGGTCAGTGGTTCGATTCCACTCACCGCCACCAATTATCTTTCAATTCCATTCGAGATGTGTGAAGTTTGTTGGTGCGGATGTTCATTAAGCCTATGGCGATGGTGGAAGAAGCCCGGGGCTAAAGCCCATTGATTAATTGGACTTATACAGGGGGCTGAAGCCCCCTGCTCCCTCCGCAAGGCAATGACGAGGGCTTTTCAGCATCCTCTAAAGCCCCCTGCTCCCTCCGAAGAAAAAAGAGCTGGCGGAGTTTCCGGTCAAAGGCTTCACTTTGCCGGATCGCGATGGGTTGGAGGAGTTTGCGGTGTGGCGTAGGTTTCCGCGAAGGACTCGTCGGGGGAGGCCGCGGGCCAGCCGATGATTACCAGGAAGACATCTAGGACGAAGAGCGCGATGGCCAGATCGTTGAAGATGGTTGCCTGATGGGGGTTTGGCCAGAACTGGTTGGCCGACCAGAAGAGAAAGGCGGCGGCCAGCAACATGGCCTTGAGCCACTCCCTGGGCGGAGGGCGGTGCACGCTTTGGTACAGAAGGTACACAAGCGCGATCAGGGCAAGCGGAGTTGCCTCGACGAAGCCATGCATGCGGGCAGGAAGAAGATTGGGAAAGAGATCGCTGGCGAGAAGCAGCGCAACGCAGGCCATGGTGACGACTCCCAGAAGGACCGGGACCGCTCTATGGTCTGGATCGACACGGGTGTACATGGAGACAGGTTATCGCAAGTAGCGTAAAGAATCGGTATGGTTCGAAGGAGTCTGATTCGCGACGAACGCACGGCCGGTATATGATTTTGTTATCGGGTTGCCGTCGGGGTGCGTCTAATCCTGTGGGGCGGCCAGGTAGGACCGGGGCCTGAGGACGAGACCGCACCGGTGGAGATGCTGCGAAGATGCCTAAGATTTCGAAGATCCTGCTGCTCGCAGTGTCGGTTGTCCTGGTGCTGGGGGTATTTCTGGGGGTGAACTCCAGGGCTGTGAGGGCAGCCGCACCGGGGCAGGAGGGAGCGTATCGCCAGATCAACGTGTACTCCGAGGTGTTGCAAAAGATCCAGGAAGACTATGTGACAGACCCGAACATTCCGGCGGTGACGAATGGCGCGTTGCGCGGGCTGCTGGAGACGCTGGACGCGGATTCCAGCTACCTGACGCCGGAGGACTACAAGACATATAAGGCGGACAAGGACGGACGGGCGCAGGTGGGGATCAACATCTCGAAACGGTATTATCCAGGGTATGGATCCTTGGCCACTGTGGTATCGGTAGTCCCGGGTAGCGCAGCGGACAAGGCCGGGCTGGTGGATGGCGACATTCTGGAGTCGATCGAAGGCAAGGACACGTTGGAGATTTCGCTGGCCATGATCCGGCTGATGCTGGAGGGCCCTCCGGGCAGTACGCTGACGGTTGGTGTGGTGCGTTCCGGCCGCGCCGAGCCGGACAAGATCACCATGACACGAAGTTTGCAGGCGGTTCCTCCGGTGGGGGAGGCGCTGTATGAAAACTCGTCGATCCTCTACCTGAAGCCTGAGATTCTGGACCACGACCACGTGTCAGAGGTGGAGGCCAAACTCAAGGGAATGCAGAAAGCAGGCAACAAGAAGGTACTGCTGGACCTGCGCGATGTTGCTGCCGGCGACATGACGGAGGCAATGCGGCTGGCCAACTTCCTTTTGAAGAGCGGGACCATTGCGACGCTGGAGGGGCAGAAGTTCCCCAAACAGGTGTATACGGCCGATCCTGCCAAGACCATCCAGGCGACGGTGCCCGTGGTGGTGCTGGTGAACCGCGGGACGGCGGGGCCGGCGGAGCTGGTGGCCGCGGCGCTGGAAGACAACAAGCGCGCCGAGCTGGTGGGCGAGAGGACCTTTGGCGAAGGCGCTCAGCAGAAGACCTTCGAGCTGGCTGATGGGGCAGCGCTGATCCTGACGGTGGCCAAATATGGGTCGCCTGCGGGCAAGATGCTGCAGGATGACGGTGTGACACCGGATGTACTGGTGGCCTCGGGGACAGACGAGGGCGCTGAGATGGGTGAAGAGGAGGCCCCGCAGACCGCGGCGCCGGTGCCTGCGGTGAAGAAACCAGGCATCCAGGTGGATGAGCAGTTGACCAAGGCGCTGGAGATCTTGAAGGCCAAACCGGCTTAGGGATCGCTGCTGTGGCGAGATCCGATTGAAATATCATAATCTACCGTGAAGAGCGCGGTAGGGCTTCGCTCGATGCCCACTCATCCTCACCCCAGCGAACAAGCTCGCCGGGTACCCCGATCGCGTGGGTCAGAGGCGCAATAAATGGGGCACCCAGTCGGTGCATTCATCTGCGCCGCGGCCTGGACACGCAGACAAATCATGGGGTTTCGAGGGTATAGTTTCCTGTTTGGTTGAGCAGGACGGTGGCGCGCGTTCCGTCTTCGCTGAGCGGGCCGGACGTGATTGGCTTCCCATTGAGCAGGATGGTGCTGTGTCCAGTAGAGATGGGAACCAGAACGGAGAGCTCGATGCCGGCGGGAAGTGTGACAGTGGTCTGAGTGGGCTTGAGGTCGATGGCGATGGGGCCGTGAGGAGTGGGCTCCGTGCCGCGCGCCCAGGCCAGACCCACCAGATCGGGACGCAGGGTTGCAGTGCGGAAGCCGGCGGCGGTGGGATGGATGCCAAGAATCTCTTCCATCAGCCACGAAGTTGGTCCCGACGACCAGCCATGCGCCAGCGAGACGAAGTAGCCAGAGGTGCCATCGGCCTGTAGCGAGACGTGTGCGTTGCCTGTGGGCCAGTGCGTGTCGTAAGCCTCCCAGAAGCTGGTTGCTCCCTCGCGGACCATGCCTCCCCAGTACTTGCGAATCCAATCGAGGGCCTGCGCGCGGTGGCCGGTGGAGGCCATGGCGGAGATAACGTAGTAGTTGTAGAAGGGCGTGATGGGTGGTTCGCGGAAGCTGGCGTCCGCGGTGTGGGTGAGCACCGTGGACCATATGGCTGGGACCTGAGTAGGCGTGGCAGCACCGGAGAGAATGGCCATGCTGTTGATCTGCCAGCGGCTGCCGAAGGTGCCCGTGGCTGGATCGAGCAGATGGCCCTGGGCGGCGGCGGTGAGCTGCGCGGCGGCCTGATCGCGCTTGGCTGCCGCATCGTTGTCGCCCAGCTCACGCAGCAGGAAGGCGGCGTCGCGGAAGGCGAGGATGTACTCGAACTGGGTGCCACGCCGGGCCTCGGGCGTATCGGCGGAGAGGTCGGCGGTCCAGTCGACGAAGGGCCAGTCTTTGGACTTGTCGGCGAAGAGGTAGTCGGCGTCCATCTCGGCGTCCATCGTGGCCAGCAGGTCTATGAGGCGCTGATGCACACTCTTCAGATAATCCAGCGAGCCGGTGTGGAGATAGTACTGGTCGAGCGCAGAGATCCACAGGGCTGAGTAGCCGGGGATGGAGTTGACGTGGTGCCCGGCGGCGCGGTCGTCCAGCAGGCGGGTGAGCGTGTCTTCCATCAGGAAGCGGTCGGCGAAGACGTTGTCGATGACGCGGCCGGAGACGTCCAGGTCGCCGGCCCAGCGTCCGCGGTCGCGCTTGGGCGCGTCCCAGATGTCGTCCTGCATGCAGAGATGCGCGGTGTAGGCGCCGGTCTCCCAGATTTTGTTGAGCAGCGGATCGGAGGACTCGAAGCTGCCGCTGTAGTTGACGGGATAAAAGATGGCGTCGAGCTGGATGGAGCCGATCTGAATCGGCCCTTGTGCGGAGAGGAAACGCACGCGCGCGTAGCGGAAGGCCGACTTGGGCCCATAGGCCGTGGCGTTGGCGGGAAGCGTCAGCAGCTCCGTGCCCAGGTATGGATGGTCCAGAAGCTCGTTCTCCGACTCGCCGTACTCGATGGCGACGGTAGCCGGTTGCGCAGAGGTGGAGACGATCTGCAGGCGTCCCACCGTCTCGCGGCCAAAGTCCAGAACCAGGCTGGGCGCCTCCTGCTGCGGCAGCTCGGGCGAAGCGAGGCGGACGGTGAGCGGAGCGGAGCCCCCCGCGCTTCCCGGCTTGGTGAGCGCGTCCGCGTTGGTGATGGTGCTGCGCCCACTGAAGACGTGTGTGACGGCGACGGCGGCCAGCGGCGTCTGGCGCAGGAAGGGCGAGACGCCCTCGTAGCCGGGCCAGTTGTACATTCCGGCGTCGGTGTTCCACTGCCGCAGGTTGAGGTCGGACTCGATGGGGCCGAGGCTCTCGACCGCGGGCCACGCGGAGTCGTCGAAGGTGAGGCTCTGCCAGCCTGTGGCGAATGTAAGCGTGGCCTTCCATGCGGTGTCGGAGAGCAGCAGCGCGGGCGAATCGGTGGGCACCCACGGCGCGGCGGGAAGAATCTTGGCTACAACGACCTTGCCGTTGGCGATCTGGATGGTGCTGGGCACGGTAGTGGACTTGCTCCCTCCCTTGCCGCGGACCACCTCCATTGCGAGGACGTTGCGCCCCGTGCGCAGCGCACCGGCGAGCAGCGTGGCGAAGACGCGGAAGTCCAGGCCGGGCGCGGTCAGGTCGGAGTCGAAGTGGTCGATCAGCTTGCCGTTGAGGTAGATTTTGGCCGAGCGCGGGCCCGCGAGATAGAGCGTCGCGTCCTTCGGCACGGCGGTGAGGTTGAAGGAGGCGCGGAAGAAGCGCGGCTGAACCTCGGCCTGCCCCACGGGCGGACCGCCATGCGTCCAGATGTACTGCTCAGGGAGCGGCTGATGGGTAGATTCCGGCGGAATGACCAGGTTGCGCGTGGGGTCCAGCGGCGGCGCTGCCTGCGCGCGGGCGAGGCTGGGCAATATAGCGAGCGCGGTAAAGGAACAGAGAAGAAGCGTGCGGAAGATGCGAGTCGTCATGGCGAGATGACTATATCGCGGTGGGTGGGGGGATGGCGAGTGGGGCGTGCCCCGCACAATTCCAAATAGGCATTGCCTTAGGGTAACATTTATGTTACCTTTGAATCTATGATCGAGGTGCGGGAGTATGTCGACGCGCATGGCCATATTCCCTATCGGGATTGGATTGTACATCTCGACACCACTGCTCGCGTACGCATCATCACCGCCGTACTTCGCATGGAGAACGGGAATTTCTCGGCGGCAAAGAGCGTTGGCTCAGGAGTCTCCGAACTACGTCTGGACTTCGGTCCCGGCTACCGGGTGTACTTCGGCAAGGATGGCGAACAACTTGTCATTCTGCTGGGCGGAGGCAGCAAGCGGCGACAGCAGGAAGATATTCAATCGGCCCACGCGCTTTGGGCCGAGTACAAGAAGCGAAAGCGGGAGAACGGGTTGAATACGAGAAAGCAGGATAAATAGATGGCACTGACACGGAGCTTCAGAGAGACGATCAAGGAGCAGCTTACCGACGCGGAGTTTCGCCGCGAGTTTCTGCGCGAGGCGGTGGGAAACATGGTGGCCGGCGACCTTGACACGGCCAAGAGCGTTCTGCGCGAGTACATCAACGGGACGCTCGGCTTTGTTGCGCTGGGCCGCGCGCTGTCGAAGTCGCCCAAGAGCCTGATGCGGATGCTCAGCGCGGAGGGAAACCCGCAGGCGCGCAACCTCTTCGAGATGGTTGCCTACCTGCAGAAGCTCGAAGGCACTGTCCTTGAAGTCCACGCTGCTGCCGCCGCGTGAGGCAGAGGCCGATGAATGGGGTACCCGGCCCTCTCGAATTCTCTTGCTGCCATCAAAACCCACGTCTCAAAATCGAGACGTGGGGCACCCGGTTTCGTGTCTCATTCAGACCTGGGCCACCCGCCGCCCGATTTCGCGACTCATTCAGACCTGGGCCACCCGCCTGCCGCTGCGTGAGACAAAGGCGCGAAGGATGGGGCAGCCGGCAACAACGCTGATCTCTAGAGCGATGTATCCGAAATTGATATGCGCAGATAGGCGCGGTCATCAAATGATATGTCCCCTGGCCTCAGTCCCTTAGTCGATCTGTAGACACCGATCATCAGTGGGTCAAAAGTAAGTATATCCGCTAAGGCAGCCTCAGACTCCGCCAGCGACTCCCTAAGTGCTGGGTAGCCATCCGTCGCTAGCACCACAGAATTCACATGAGTTGGCAATCCCCAGACGACGATCCCATTCGCCGGTATAGGAAACCCATCAACTGCAGTATAAAAGTATTGTCCAGCCGCATAGTTGTTTTGGAAATCAGTCTGCCGTTTAAGTAGACCCGATATATATGCTAGCCCAGGATCAGTCTCCCTCAACACTGATATATCTACACCTCGCATTAGCTCGGAACTGAGGTACATCGCGCGTGCTGCAGACGATACCTCGTCCACATAGTGTTGCGGCCTGATCAACTGCCCATCCACGAGCGCTTGACAATCACCAATTAACCATATCTCGCGACGAAACCCACTATATATTGCAGCTGTAGCTGTCGCGCGTTCCATGGGTTCATGCCTGACAGTTTCGAGACAGTCAAATGAAATGTACAATTCGTGAATTGCTGAGGTGAGGGCCTCAGCTGCTTCTTTGAAAGTAGCTTCTGGGTGTAACTTCCCTAGGGCTCCTTTTACAAGTGTGCCTGCGATCTGACCTCCGGTTCTTCCATTCCACGTTCGATTTGTCTTTGAGGTTGTACCATCAATAACTGCAGCATAATACTGCCCAATGTAAACGAGATCCTCGCACGCGTCAGGCCGTCCAGTCTTCGAAATTACGTTAATTTCTTCAGTTTTCATTTGGGTTCTATTTCGAATCTGACTCTGTACTCCGCACACCGGCAGTTGAGAACTGTTCGAAACTGGGATTGAACTGCCGTATGTTCTCCTTCGCCCAGAAATACGAACGCTCTAGCTGTATATGGATTGGGTAATCGTTTCGAATGTTCGCACTAACCAGCACTGCGAAGTTTGAATCTTTAATTGTACGGAATGAAAACCCGTGGGATAGCATCTCAGTGAAGTAACGAGCTGCGGCGGTTATCCCCGGAGTGTGGCAACCCGCAAAAAACACTAACGTACTCTTGTTGGTCGTGAAGGGATTCTCCATGCGGATAATAAACCCAAAATCTCTTATGACTGTTTCGTTCTCGATTTCTCCACTGTATACGTGACAGCCCTCGTCACTCCATCGGCCATCTCGAAGGGTTCTCCAGCATAGCCGACCATCTCGATATATGATCGGCTGGCAGCCATCCGCAAGAGTCAACAGATCGGCGCTAACACTATTCGTTTTCGGCCCTCCTATCAAGAGAAGATCATTTTCCAATCTTTCCTGAAGCTGATCACTTGCCAGGAAAATGTTTTTTATTGTCAGCTTGCCGTATGAGCGTGTCAACGATGAAACAATAGGTGCCAAAGCTCGCAGGTCTCCCACACCCGTCGCGCGGCGAAGATATTCTCCTGTATGAGTACTTGATGAAGCCGAAGCAACTACGACTAACTCCTTTGGGTTCTTTATTTGCCATAAATTATGTCCGGGTCGTATAACGCGGTAGCGAAAAAAAAGTCGGAGAATAATGGCCCCAATACTCGCCCAAATTGCACTTGACAGCAGGTTTAATAGAACTGCTTTAACGTCCATTCCCGCTTGCCTCTTTCAGGATAAAGCATCCTTCATCTACGTCCGAATGGGTTCACTTCAATTGTAGCGCATGAACGAGAGGCTAACAGCGAAGCGAAGAATCTTGCCGCATTGATAAAGATGCGGGGATTCTTCGCTTCGCTCAGAATGACAAACAGAAAATTGGGCAGCAAAACAGAGGGCACCCTTTGCGGGATGCCCTCTTTGGTTGATGCAGATGCCTGTTTGTGGCGACCCTGAGGTTGCCGACGTGCGGACTAGAGGCCCTTTTTGACGAGGAAGAGGATGAGGTCGCGGACGCGGCAGGAGTAGCCCCACTCGTTGTCGTACCAGGCGATGACCTTGGCGGTGTTGGCGACGACCTTGGTGAGCTTGGCGTCGAAGGTGCTGGACATGGGGTCGCCCTTGAAGTCGGAGCTGACCAGCTCCGCTTCGGTGTAGGCGAGGATGCCCTTGAGCGGGCCGGCGGCAGCGGCGGCCTTGACGGCGGCGTTGATGCTCTCGATGGAGATGGGCTTCTCGGCGACGAAGGTGAGGTCGACGACCGAGACGTTGGGCGTGGGGACGCGGATGGCGAAGCCGTCGAGCTTGCCAGCCATGGCGGGGATGACCAGCTTGAGCGCCTTGGCCGCGCCGGTGCTGGTGGGGATCATGGAGAGGGCGGCGGCGCGGGCGCGGCGCAGGTCCTTGTGCGGCGCGTCGAGCACAACCTGGTCGTTGGTGTAGCTGTGGATGGTGGTCATGATGCCGCTGACGATGCCGAAGGAGTCGTTGAGCACCTTGACCACGGGCGCGAGGCAGTTGGTGGTGCAGGAGGCGTTGGAGAGGATGTTGTGCTTGGCGGGGTCGTACTTGTCGTCGTTGACGCCGAGGACGATGGTGAGGTCCTCGTTGGAGGCGGGCGCGGAGATGATGACTTTACGAACTGTCGTTCCTGAGCTGCCGGTGGCGCCTCCGCCGAGGTGCGCTTTGGCCTTGTTGGCATCGGTGAAGAGGCCGGTGGATTCGACGACGATCTGTGCGCCGACGGAGGCCCAGTCGAGCTTGGCGGGGTCGCGCTCGGCGAAGACCTTGAACTGCTTGCCGTCGACGGAGATGAAGTCCGCGCCGTGGGCGATCTCGTTCTTGAGGTTGCCCAGGATGGAGTCGTACTTGAGCAGGTGCGCGAGCGTGGCCGGCGTGGTGATGTCGTTCACGGCGACGATTTCGATCT
>Ga0326728_10012093_pt1 | contig 19373 bp, 12 predicted proteins | sample MB3enrmetagenome_FD_207602 | JGI IMG/M metagenome (GOLD analysis project Ga0326728, IMG submission 207602) | Lab enriched peat soil microbial communities from McLean, Ithaca, NY, United States - MB31MN | ecosystem: Environmental > Terrestrial > Soil > Wetlands > Peat | place: USA: New York... | reverse complement strand
CAAAGCCGACTGGCGCGCTCGAAAGCACGGTGATCTGCACTGAAGCCGAAGTCGGGCTGTTGATGGTGAGCTGGTCCACAACAACGCCCGGCCCGAAGCTCAACGTGGTCTCGCCCTGCAGCCAGTGCGTGCCAATGCCCGTAACATTCAGCGAAGAGGTCTGCAATTGCGCTACAACCGGAACTATGTTGCTGGTGCCGTTGTTGCAGAAATCCGCGATAAAGGTCGCGTTGTTATCCGGATTCTGGCAGGCCGGCAGCGAAACGTTGCTGATGTAGGCCGCGCTGGGCGTAACGCTGAAGCCCACGCCCGAGTCGTACTCAAAACCTCCGCCCGTAAGCGGCGTGATCATGATGACGCTATTGCCGCCCACCGGAGCCGTGGGAGATACACTGAGGACCGCCGTCGCTGTGGTTGGGCCTGTTATTGTCAAATTCGCCACGGTGATACCGGCGCCCATCGTCAGTTCTGACGAGCTGCTCCAGTTGGTCAGCGAGCCGGTAATGGTCACGTTGGTGCCGCCCGATCCCTGCGGTGCGCTCGAGACGCACGTCGGCAAATCGGCCGTCACGCACGCGCTAACAAGCGAAGGCGTGGCCGGTGCATCCACCAGGAATCCGGTGATCAACTGCTCGGTCGGATCGTTCACATAAACCGAATTCCATCCCGGAGGCGTGGGCGTGAGCGAGCCGCCCGGAGGCGTGTAGCTGGTGGTGATGTTGGCAGTCAGGTGAGTCTTGTCAGTTACCGTGACGGTGTTCACCTTGATCTGCGGACCGCCGAAGATGACCGTTGTGCTGCCCGACACGAAAGTCGTGTTCAGGCCGACGATCCCGACGTTCATCGTCGTGCTCTGCGGCCCGTGCCACGGCGAGACGCTGACGATGCCCACAGGTATCGTGGTGACGTTGAAGTAAGTGGTTACGATTTCGCCGCCCGTGGTGAAGGTGACGAGGCGCGAACCCGTAGCCGCGCCGGCAGCGATATTGATGGTGCCGTGGGCGCTCACGTCGTTGCCGACCACGAAGCCGGTGAGCGTCACACCCTCACCGGCGATGACCGGTACGGTTCCGGCTTGCGTGAAGTGCGTGAACTGGCCGGTGAAGCTCACGGGGAAGCTGTTGGTGCCGCTCGTGGGCACAAGCCCGTTGGCCGGGCTCATGGTGAGCGTAGGCGTATTGGCGTACACCTGGATGCAGGCGCTCACCTTCTGCCCGCCGGTAGCCATGTAGAAGCAATAGGTGCCGACCGGCGTATTGGTGGGCACGCTGATGTTGAGCTGCGCGCTCGTCGGGCTGTTGATGGTGGTTTCGTTCACCAGCGGAGTGGCGATCGGGGTCGGATAGAAAGCGGACATCGTGTCTGCCTGCGACCAGTCGGTGTTCGAACCGACCACGCTGAGGGTCACCTGGCCGCCTTGCGGAACGCTGCTCGGCGTCACGCTCACGATCGAGGCACTCGAAGGCTTGATCGTGAATCCAAACGGGAAGATGGTCGCCGAGCCTGCACCGCCGCAGGTCAGGTTCGCGGGAATTCCGCCAGTCGGCGCATTCTCGTTGATTGAGATCGGGATCGTGACCTGGTGTGCACTGTTCACCACGATTGTGCCGGTTGAAATGACGCCCGTAAAGTCGGCTACCAGTACGCCGCCCGGGCAGGCGTTGAACGCCGTGTACTGGTTGCCGGTGATGACTACATTGACATTGGAGCCCTGAGTCCCCGAATTCGGCGATACCGAGAGCAATCCGGGCGTTGACCCGGTGACCTGGAACGAGTTAGACAGCGTCGCAATTTCGCCGCCGGTGGCAACCGTCACACTGTCAACGCCGATCGTGGCGTTGGCCGGCACAATCACGTTGCTGTAAGCAGTGGTCGGAGAAGTGACGATTGTATCGCCGACCGTCACTCCGCCGGTGATCGTGACGCCCGTCGCATTCTGCAGGAAGTGCGTGCCCGTCGCCGTCAGGCACACCGGTCCTGCGAAGCTCTGCTTCTCCGACACCGGCGTGGTCGTGCATGTGACAACCCCTCCGCTTACAGTGGCCTCGAAGACGCCGGTAAGAGTGGCCGAGTTCGGCCCGACATAGAAGAGCGGATTATTGTTCACCAGAATCGAGTTGGCGACCTGGCCGCCGGTCACCATGGTCACGCTGCGGTAGCCCACGTTTGTGGTGTTGCTGATGGCCAGAACTGCCTGGGCCTTGGTCGGGCTGGTAATGTCGAGCGATTCAACCGTGACGCCGTCGCCAAAGTTGGCGTAGGTGGTGCCCTGCACAAAACTGGTGCCCGTCGCGACGATGTTTACGGTCAAGGGCGCAACGCCAAGGTAACCCTGACCCTGCGTGCCAATTCCCGGCGTGATTGAGGTGATCTCGAAGGTCTGCGTGGGATCGGAAACGATGAATGCCGAGGTCAGCTTGGCGGTTTCATTGCCTCCGCCCGAAAGCGGGCTCACCACCTGGATGTTGCGAGCGCCAAACACCGGCGATGCCGCAATGGTGATTGAGGCATTGATGGTGTTAGGCCCAGTGGCCGTGAACGAATTCACCGTGATGTCGGACGCGTAGGCGTTGCTGGTTACCGGGAAGGTAATCACCGAGGAGTTGTTGAAATGCGTCCAGCCGTTGCCGGTGATGGTCACATTGACCACCGTGGCTGAGGAACCGCCTGCCGCCGCGCCGGGCGAGACAACCGCAACCGCCGCAGCAGGATTGGTTGCCGAGGCCGCACCGGTCAGCGAAATCACCAGCGAAGTCCCTCCGGGGGCCGAGTCGGTTACCGTTACTGAGCCCGACTGGCTGGGCGGAGTGGTCGTAGTAGGAGAGAAATCGATGTAGATGTTGCAACTCGATTTCGCCGCAATCGTGCCCGAGGAGCAGCTGTTGGTCGCCGAGAACGGGCCGGCCGGCGTCAGGCTGAAGCTTGCGGATTCAGTCTGGTTATTGGTGAGCGTTACCACCTTGGCGGGGCTGGTGGTGTTAACCAACTGCGCGCTGTAGGTCAAGTTACTGGTGCTCAGAATCAGCGGATCGGTGCCGTTGCCCTGCAGGTTCACCACCTGTGGGCTGGTGTAGGCGCTGTCAGTTACCTGCAATTGGCCGCTGCGCGTGCCGCCGATGGTGGGCGCAAAGCTTATGGTGACGTTGCACGAGGCTCCGCCGGCGAGCGAGTAGGGAGCTGTGGTACCGCAACTCGTGGAGGTCTGCTCAAAGTCGCCCGAGATCAGGAAGTTGATGTTGGTCAGCGGAGTTGTGAGCTCGTTCGTGATTGTCACCGTTTGGTACGCGCTGATCTGGCTCACCTTCGCGCTGAAGCTGGTGATCGACTTTGGAGAAACCAGAACCGGCGCATCTCCGGTGCCGTTCAGCGTGACTGTCTGCGGGCTCCCCGTCGCGTTGTCGGCCACGCTCAGCGTCGCGGTCCTGGCACCCGAAGCGGTCGGTTTAAAGGCCAGGGTCAGCGTGCAGTTCGAGTTAGCCCCCAGCTTTGCGGGCGCGATCGGGCAAAGGTTGCTGGAGATGGAAAAGTCGTTCGGATTCGTGCCTGCCACCGTGATCGACGCGATCGTGAGCGATACGTTCTGCTCGTTCTTGACCGTCACCGTCGACGAGGGCGACTGAACGCCAACAAACTGCGTGGGGAAATTCACCGTCGCCGGAGTGACCACGACGGGTTGAACCGCATTGCCGGTCATCGAAATCGGCACATTGACCATGGTCGCGCTGCCGGACGCGTTGTAGGTGAGAGTGGCCGTGCCGGGTGTTGAGCCGGTGGCCGTCGGCGTCACATCGATGCCGATCTTGCAACTCTGGCCCGCGGCCAGCGTTGCAGGTGCAAATTGGCACGTAGTAACGGTCGAACTGGTATCGAGCTTGTATCCCCCGGCGAACGAGGCGACAGAGTCGATGACGATCGGGGTTGTAAGGTTATTCGTCACCGTCGTCGTCATGGTGGTTTCCTGGCCGACGACCAGGGTTCCAAAGCTGATTGGATTCGGGGAAGCTGCAACCGGCAGAACTCCCGTTCCGGTCAGGTTCACGGTCTGCGGGCTGCTGGGCGCATCGTCGTTGATGGTGACCGAGGCCGTGGAAATCGCCCCAAGCGACGCGGGCGAAACCGTGACGCTGATGACGCAATTCTTTCCCGGTAAAACCGGCGTGCCCGCAACGCAGGTAGTGGTCGGCACATAGATGGCGTAAGGCGAGCCAACGGTAACTTTGATCGACGTAAAGTCAAGATTCACCGACTGGTTGTTGGTTACGGTGATGTTCATCGCCGCGCTGGTCATGTTTTCAGGCACATTGCCAAAGGCCAGGGTCGCCGGGGAGGCCGCGACCGGGGCTATTCCGCTACCCGAAAGCGTTGTCTGCACCGGGCCGTTGGGAGCGTTGTCGAGAACCGTAATCAGACCGCCCGCGGTTGCGCCGGTCGCTGTTGGCGCAAATTGGACACCAATCACGCAGCTCGAATTTGCATTCAGCGTTCCGCTCAGCGTGCCGCCGCTGATGGGGCACGTGGTGTTTGAGCTGGTATCAAGCTTGAACGGAGCAGCGAGCACAAGACCGGTGATGGTGACCGATCTCGATTGCGAATTCTTCAGCGTGAGCGTCTTGGTCGCGCTGGTTGTATTCACCACCTGGCTGCCGAACGAAACGCTGGCTGGAGAGAGAGTGGTCGCAACTCCCCCACTACCCGACAGCGTGACTGACAGCGGACTGTTGCTCGCGTTGGTTGAAACCGTCGCCGTGGCACTGGGCGCCGCGCCCGAGGCCGTCGGAGTGAATGTGAACGCAACCGTGCAAGTTCCGCCCGCCGGGACCACCGTGGGGGTCAGGCAAGTTGACGACGGATCGATTGCATAAGGCGAGCCCGCCGTAACAGACAATGAGTTAACGGACAGGGTGTTCGTCGGCTGATAATTCGTGAGCGTAACCGACTGGATGGGGCTGGTCTGGCCCACCACCTGGAGGCCGAAGTTGACGGAAGCAGCTGAAAGCGCCGTAGGCGCAATCCCGGTGCCGGTGACTGTAACTTTCTGTGGACTATTGTTCGCATTCGTGTTGATCGTTACCGCCGAACCGGATGCGGTGGCGCCCAATGCGGTTGGGGTAAACGTGACACCTACGGTGCACGTCGCGCCCGCTGCCAAATTGCCGGGGTGCGCGCAGGTAGTCGAGGGATCAATGGCATAACCGCCCGCCGGGGCGACGATCGAACTGATCGCGAGAGAAGTGGTTTGCACGTTCTTGAGGGTGAAGCTCTTGATCAGGCTGGTTTGACCTACCACCTGGTTCCCGAAACTGATGCTGGCGGGAGAGACAGTAGTAGGTGCGATACCGGATCCGGTGAGCGGAATGGTGATCGGCGTGGCGCTCTGCGAGGTGGTAACGCTTAAACTCGTGGCCGGCGCCGCACCCAGGGCTGTCGGGGAGAAGGTCAACGCGATGTTGCACGATGAGCGTGCCGTGAGCTGCCCATTCACCGAGCACGTAGTAGCGCCGGCGAAGGCGAAGCCATTTGCTGAAGGGGTAAATGAAAGCGCTTTGATGGTTACCGAGGTGGGCTGGTTGTTGGAAAGCTGAATCGTGGCCGTATTGCTGGTGGCGCCCACCACAACCGAACCGAAGGCATACCCGGTGGACGACAGCGTGACCGGTTTAGCGCCGGTGGCCGAGAATGTCACATGTTGCGGGCTATTGGTGGCCGTGGTGTTCAGAGTGAGGGTTCCGGTGGGAACCGCACCCACAGCGGTGGGCTCGACCGTGACGGCGATGATGCAAGTTTGCCCGGCCGCCAGACTGCCTGGATGCAGGCAGGTGCTGTTGACGGTGGAGATCGCGTAGGGACCCCCCGTCACCCCGTAAGAGTTGATCGTAATCGCGGACGCTTGTTTGTTCTTGACCGTGATGTTCTCAGGCAGGCTCGTCTCGTTTATGGCGACGTCGCCAAAGTTGTACGACGAAGGCGTTTGCGTGGTTTGCGCACCAGCCCGCCCCGGGCTCGATAGACCGGTTACTACTGCGAGGGTGAGGATAGCCAGCGTGTTGAGATTGGCGAAGAGATTACGGCCACATTTCGACATTGCAATTGCCTCCGTCGCGTGCTTGGGGGGGGAGTTGGGTGCGGAGCGTTGACAGGCTCCGCCTGAAAAACGGTCAATGTAACTGAGCTCGAGTTAAGTTGCTGATAATTCAATCGCGCACACATGCCCATGCATCGGGCCTGTTGCGGCATGGCCCTGCTGCGCCACCCGCACGAAATTCTTAATGCATAAAGACGAATGAGTTGCGCTTCAACTGGAATAGGGAATTTTATCGATGAAAACAGATGGACTGTAGAGAATGGCAGTTCCTAAATGCAAGTGAAATTTTCTGAATTTGTTTTGCTATACGGCTGATTTGCGGAGTTTTATTCCACCTGTAATGGGAGGGTTCGTTGGTAACGCGTTTTCGTACCGCCCGGCGAGGTGACTTCGGTAGAAAAAGCCGCTGCGAAATCGACCAGATTTCGCGGCGCAATCGCTTCGAAAGCGGAGCGCCGACGGGTGGTTCATCAGCCAGACATCAAAGGCGAATTCTCCGGATTAACTCCGGCGGCTGGTCGCATCCTCTTCTGAGATTTTTTCAAAAGAACGTCTGCACCACCTCGACCACCCGGAATTCGCTGTCGACAACCGGAATGGCGCGCCACTTGTCGAAGGTGAGGCAAGGGTGGCATATATTGAAGCCGACCATGTCGCCGGGGCCAACCCCGTCTTCGGGATGGACCTCGAGAAATGCGTGCTGGTCCATGATCCTGGAGAGCTTCCAGTGCGCCGGAGCCGGCGCCGGAGCCGCATCTCTTCCCGGACTGAAGTAAAGCGCCGGGACGGGCAACCCGGAGTCGAAGGCCGCATCGCGCCTTCCCAGTCCCACAATCGCGCGGCCAGGCTCCGGTACGGATTGGATATAGGCCCATATGTGCAGCGCGCACTCCAGGTTGGAGCCGATATCCCGGGCTACGGGATTACAACGGAGAATCCGGGTCTGCGCTTCGCGGTAGTGGCCGGCATCGTGCGTAAGATAACAACCGGGGCGCAGCACAATCTCCACCTCCGGTCCGAATCCGGCAGCCGAGAACTCCTCGGCTACAACGTCATACCAGGAAGATCCGGCGCCTGAAAGCAGAAAGGGCGATCGCGCGTCCCGCCGTTCGGCCAGCAACCGCCGCGTAGTATCCACAGCCCTCTTAAGCAGCGCCCTGACCTCCTTCTCGTCGTTCAAAACTCCTTCGTAGACCTCGACCCCGCTCAAGACTACTGCGCCACAGGAACGGTCAATCGCCGCAAGCAACCGTTCCAGTTGCTGATCGTTGCGGACTCCGGCGCGGCCGCCCATGACTCCCACCTCAACCAGAACGTTCAGCCGTTGTCCGCGCTCTCGAAAAAACGCACTCAACAACTCCACGAGTTCAGCCGAATCGACAAGGCAGTAGAACGAGAAATCGGGATCGGCAAGAAGCTCGCTGACGATGGCCATGTTGCGCCGGCCAACGAGTTGGTTGGCCATCAGCACGCGGCGCACGCCGTGGCGCCAGGCAACCAGCGTCTGGTGCGCCGTTGCCAGCGTGATTCCCCACGCGCCGCTCTCAAGCTGCATCTCAAACAGCCGCGGCGCCATGGTTGTTTTGCCATGCGGCGCGAGTTTCAGCCCATACGCCCCGGCAAACTCCTGCATCCAGCGCAGATTGTGCTCAAGCTTGTCCTTGTAGAGCACGGCTGCGGGCAGGCTCAGGTCTTCGCGGAGCAGATTCCAGCCCAGCGCGGCTGCCTGACCCGGTTCGATGGCCCGATCGGTAAAGCCAAGGCCCTTGTTCAGCGGATCAATCGCTGAGTATCTCGAGAGTTCCTTGCCGCGGCCGTAATTCATTCTTGGACTCCTGCAACGATTCTCTCTTAACCGCCCGGGCTGCGGGAGATTCCTGCGCAGTGGCCTGTGGTTTTAAGCTGGAGACTGGCGGCTAACGCATGACGATCCCCAGCTTCATCATTCGCAACGCAACGGTTCTCGACGGCAGCGGTGCAGCGGCCATCGCGGCAGATGTTGCCGTGGAGGATGGCCGGATCGCCGCGCTCGGCCCGGCGCTCGACGGCGACGCCGAAAGGATTGTCGACGCCCGCGGCCTTGCGCTCGCTCCCGGTTTCATTGACGTTCACACCCACGACGATCTTGCCGTGCTGGCCAGTCCGGCAATGCTGCCCAAGATCTCGCAGGGCGTCACCACCGTGATTGTAGGCAACTGCGGCATCAGCGCTGCGCCGGTCACGTTGCGCGGCGAGCTCCCCGATCCCATGAACCTGCTGGGAGCCTCTGGCGAATTCCGCTATCCAACTTTCGCCGACTATCGGCGCGCCATCGGCGAAGCGCGGCCCGCAGTCAACGTGGCCGCCCTGGTTGGCCACACCGCGCTGCGCAGCAACCACATGGACCGCCTGGACCGGGAGGCGGCGTCGAAGGAAATCGCGGCCATGCGCGCGCAGCTTGAAGAGGCGCTGGATGCGGGCGCTCTTGGCCTGAGCACCGGGCTTGCCTATCTCTCGGCCAACGCGGCATCAACGGCTGAAGTGCTCGAACTGACCGCTCCACTCGCCGCCGCCGGAGCGATCTACGCAACGCACATGCGCACTGAGGCAGATGGGATTCTCGATGCGATGGGCGAAGCCTTTGAGATTGGCCGAAGCAGTCGGGTTCCGATTGTCATATCGCATCTGAAATGCGCGGGCATCGCCAACTGGGGACGCAGCCGCGAGGTGCTTGCCGCACTGGATACCGCGCGGATCTCGCAGCAGGCCGGCTGCGATTGCTATCCCTACGCAGCCGGATCGAGCACGCTCGATTTTCGCCAGGTGGACGAGCGTGTAAAAATCGCGATCACCTGGAGTACTCCGCATCCCGAGATGGCCGGCAGGACTCTGGCCGAGATTGCAACGGCCTGGCAAACCACGCAACTCGAAGCGGCCCGGCGTCTTCAACCGGCCGGCGCAATCTACCACAGCATCTCTGAAGACGACATGCGAACGATACTGCGCCACCCCGCCACCATGATCGGCTCCGACGGATTGCCCAACGACCCGCGCCCTCATCCGCGCCTGTGGGGCACGTTTCCGCGGGTCCTGGGCCGTTATTGCCGCGATGAGGCACTCTTCAACCTCCCCGAAGCCATCCATAAGATGACCGGCCTGCCTGCGCAGCAATTCGGCCTCGATGGCCGTGGATTCATCCGCGAAGGCTGCGCTGCCGACATGGTGCTCTTCGACCCGGAAACGATTGCCGATACGGCAACCTTCTCTGACCCCGTCAAGCACGCTGCGGGAATCGAGGCCGTCTGGGTGAATGGAACCCTCTCCTACACGAAAGCCGGCGCAACCGGTAACCGCGCCGGGCATTTTCTTTCGCGCGGTAAACAGGGGCAGCCCCCAAAGGGCCCTTCGCTCCTATAGACTGGATCAGCGCATCGGATATGTTCGGCATCGACACCCACAGCATTTTCCTTCTTTCCGCAGCCGTTGTTTCGGTCATCGCGCTCATCTTCATGATCGCGGTGGTCAAGCTGAATCCGGTTATTACGCTGCTGGTCACTTCGCTTGCTCTGGCCGTAGTTACGGGCATGCCGCCCACCACCGTCATTCGTTCGTTTGAGAGCGGCGTCGGCGCCACGCTCGGCCACATTGCCGTCATCGTCGGCCTCGGCACAATGCTGGGCAAGATGATGGCCGAGTCGGGCGCGTCCGATCGCATCGCCTACACGCTCATTCGCGTCTTCGGCGAAAAGAACATCCCATGGGCCATGCTGACCATCGCCATGATCGTTGGCCTGCCCGCGTTTTTTGAAGTTGCGTTCGTTCTCATCGTCCCCATCTTGTATACGGTCGCGCGCCGCACCAACACATCGCTGGTACTTGCAGGGCTGCCCATGGTCGCCGGTCTCTCGGTCGTTCATGGGCTGGTTCCGCCGCACCCCGCCGCAACCTTGGCCGTCACCATCTATCACGCAGATGTCGGCCGCACCATTTTCTATGCGCTCCTGGTCGGCATTCCCACGGCCATCATTGCCGGGCCGCTTTACGCAAAGCTCATCGCGCCGCACATCAAGCTCTCGCTTGAGAACCCCATGGCCGACCAGCTTGCCGGTCACGACGAAAGCCGCAACCTGCCTGGATTCTGGCTGAGCGTGCTCACCATTCTGCTGCCGGTGATCCTGATGCTTGTCGGCAGTTGGGCCGACTCGTTTTCAGCCGCGGGAAGCAGCCTGAACAATACGCTGAAACTCCTGGGCAACGACGATATGGCGCTGCTCATCGGCGCGTTGTGCAGCTTTGTCACGCTGGGCACCATGCGCGGCTTCTCGCGCCAGACCGTTCTGCGCTTCAGCAATGAGTGCCTGGCGCCAACAGCGGCCATCACGCTGCTCATCGGCGCTGGCGGCGGATTCGGCCGAGTTCTGCAGGATAGCGGCGTCTCCAGCGCAATCATCACCATCGCGATGCGCGGTCACGTTCCGCTTTTACTGATGGCCTGGGGCCTCGCCGCCATGCTGAGACTGGCTACGGGTTCGTCCACGGTCTCAATGGCCACTGCCGCCAGCATTATTGCTCCCATCGCTTTGCACAGCGTGGGTGTGCACCCCGAGCTGCTCGCCATTGCAACCGGCTCCGGCGCGCTCATCTTCTCGCACGTCAACGACGGCGGATTCTGGATCGTCAAAGAGTACTTCAACATGAGCGTCGGCCAGACGATGAAGACATGGTCCGTTACCGAAACCATTATTGCGGTGTGCGGGCTCGTCTTCACATCTGTTCTCTGGCACTTCGCATGAGCTTTCACCATGAATAATTATTCACGCAGAGATGTTTTGAAGACGGCTGGCGCATTTGCGCTTTTGAGCGGCGGGCTCGATACCGTGCTTGACGCGCGCAGCGCGTTTGCCGCGGGCGAGGCCGAAGCAACGGCATACGTTGGGACTTACAGCACTGGAAGCGACGGCCACGGCGAAGGAATCTATCGGTTCCGCGTGAACATCGAGACCGGCGAGCTGACCGATCGCAATCTCGCGGCGAAAACTCCGAACCCCACGTGGATCGCGATCCATCCGTCGAAGAAGTTCCTCTACGCCATCAATGAAGTCACGGATTTCGCGGGCGGGAACGGCTCGGTGAGCGCCTACAGCATCGGGCCGGGCGGCGAGTTGCGGCTCCTGAATACTGTGAGCTCGGCCGGCGCGGGTCCTGCGCACATGAGCCTCGACGCCACCGGAAAGTTCGCATTCGTGGCCAACTACATTGGCGGCAGCATCGCGGTTCTTCCGGTACACGCCGACGGCACGCTGGGCGAGGCTGTGGATGTGCATCGCGACCTTAACATGGTAGGTCCGGCTCGCCCGGCCAACGCGCCGCCGGGCAGCTACGCCGTCAGCGGCCACGACGCTCCGCATGCGCACATGATCGCTGCCGACCCGGCCAATAAATTCGTCCTCGCCACCGATCTCGGTCAGGACCGGCTTTACTCTTACGCCTTCGATACCTCCACCGGCAAGCTTGACTCCCACGGGTATTTGACCCTGCTGGGAGGCGTTGGCCCGCGACACTTTGCCTTTCATCCCAACGGCCACTGGATGTACGTGATCACCGAAGAGAGTTCGCAGATCGTGTTCATGGCCTACGACGCATCAACCGGTCAGACCGCCATCAGGCAAATCCATTCGGCCCTGCCTCCCGGCTTTGAGGGAACCAGCTTTGGCTCTGAGATTGCCGTTTCGCCCGACGGAAGGTTTCTTTACTCGGCGAACCGGCTGCACGACACGATCTCAGTCTTTTCGATCGCCGCTGACGGCGATCCGAAGTTCGTGGGCGAATCCTCAACCATGGGCGACTATCCGCGCCACTTCGTCATCGAACCGGGCGGAAGTTTCCTGTTCGTCTGCAACCAGCACAGCGACTGCATCACCTCGTTCCGCATCGATCGCGAGACCGGAAAGCCCGGCTTTACGGGAAGATATGCGGGCGTCGGCAGCCCGGCCATGATTGCGTTTCTGTAGGTTTTGTTATCAACTTTTGGGCAAGCAACGCTGAAACCTGACACCTGCTAGCTGTCTTTGATTACAGCCATCGCCGCATTGCGCCCGTTGATGCCGATCACGCTTCCGCCGGGATGCGTGCACGCTCCGCACAGGTACACGCCCTTCATCGGTGTGCGCGCCATGAGCCGATTCGCCCACATATACTGCGGCAGGCATTCGCCCTGGAAAATGTGCCCGCCGGTGAGGCCGACTTTCTGTTCGATGTCCGGCGGACCAAGCACCTGCGCGTCGATCACAGCCTCCGGAATATTCGAGCAGAACCGCGCCAGCGATCTCATTGCAAGTTCTTGAACCTCTTCACGCCGCTCGTCCCACGTGCCGCGCGCAAACTTGTACGGCACATACTGCGCAAACACGCTCATGGTGTGCGTGCCTGCCGGCGCAACACTCGCGTCGTGCACGCTCTGAAAGTAAAGCTCGCACCACAAGTGCTCCGGCAGCTCTCCGCGCTTTGCTGCCGCGAATCCCGCCTTCCATTCGTCCTTCGTCAACGGCGCGTTGATCTGCCCATAATGATGCGGCTCATTGGTTCCCGGCCGCGCCGTGAAGTTCGGCAGCTCTTTCAGATGCACATTCAACTTCACCGTGCAGCCTTCGATCGGTACGCGCTCCACCTGCGCTCGCCAGCCGGTATCGGCGGCATCGCCCAGCATATCGAGCGTTCTGCGCGGATCGGCGTTGGAGACGACATTTTTCGCCGCGATTCTCTCGCCGCCTTCCAGCACCACTCCCTCGCCGGGCACAATGCGCTGCACGCCAGCGCCGGTAGCCACCACTGCGCCCGCCTCGCGCGCCGCATCGCAGAAGTAGAACGACACCATCCCCATGCCGCCCTCGACGTAGCCCCACATCCCCGGCATGCCGCCCAGCCGGCCCGAAGCATGATGGAACCGTATCGACGCCGTGCCCTTGTCGAAGGGGCTCGCATTCGTCCCGATCACGCCCTGTCCCAGGTATGCGCTCTGCAGCCGCTCATCGCTCAGGTAGCGTGAAACATACTCCGCCATCGACCAGTCGAAGAGCAGCGCCCGCGCCTCCTCATCCGCGCCCAGCCGTTGTTCAATTTCGTCGCGCGCCGGCGCCTCGCCGATCCAAAAGTCTCGCTCGCCTGAAGGCCGTAGCGCATCGCGCAATCGCCGGATCACGTCATTCATCGCGCGCCAGCCATCCACATCGCGCGAAGCAAGCTGCCGCACCTCCGCTGCGCACCGTTCATCGTCATCCCATAGCTGAATCGACGCGCCGTCGAGGAAGGGAACAAAGAGACCGTTCACCGCGGGCGTCCATATGAACCCGCGCCGCGGCAGCTCAAGCTCTTCAACAACCAGCGGATGCAGCAGCCCCGCGAGATAGGCGCACGGCGACATCCTCACGCCGGGGAAAGGTTCTTCAATGGTGCACGCGCCGCCCACGCGTTTGCGGCTTTCGAGCACCAGCACGCGCTGCCCGGCCCGCGCCAGATAGGTGGCGCACGCCAGTCCGTTGTGCCCTGCGCCCACCACGATCGTGTCCCAGGTCCTGGCGGCCAGCTCGCGAACGGGGCAGGGAAGGCCCACTTCGCCCAGCACTTGTGCGGTTGGAGAGTTCATAGCGTCTTGGATAGCTTCGCACACTATTGATCCGGCACGTAAATGGTGTGTCGGCCACCCACCTATTTCGCGACAAAAGCTGCGAAATGGATGGGGCACGGTGCTTGTATTTATGGGCCGGATCAATAGGCGGTACTCACCGGTCACATCCCTGACAGACTAGACCGCGGAGATGGGTCCTGTGCTGCACCTGAATCACACCACGGGCAGCAGCATTCGCAGCAGCAGAAACCCCGCCACGCCGGCAAAGAACACCAGCGCCATGCGGATTCCGGGCTCCCGGTTCACCTCGGGCAGCAGGTCGGTTGCGGCTACGTAGATCGCCACTCCCGCTGAAACCGGCAATCCCACGGTCAACCAGCTGGGAATGAGCTCGATGAGCAGTACGCCGGCGAGCGTGGCGCCGGCCAGCGCCACAGCCGAGTAGAAGGCCGTGGAGCGGCTGCGTCCGCTGGCCAGCATGACGCTGGCCATCGTGAACCCCTCCGGCGCTTTGTGCAGCAGGATGGCCAGGAAGATGAGCCAGCCTAGCCCGCTCGACAAGACAAATCCCGAGCCGATGGCGACGCCGTCAAAGAGCGCATGAACGCTCAGCCCGGCCAGCACCGAGTAGCCGGTGCGGCGGGAGACAAACTCACCGGCGTGGGTTTCTTCGCCGAAGTGGAAGTGGGCATTGATGGTGTGCTCGAGCAGGTGCACGGCGCAGTAGCCGGCCATGATGAGCACCGGGCCCCAGTGCGGGCTGAGTTTCAGGCTCTCGGGCGCCATCTCGATGACCGCCGTGGCCATGAGGAAGCCCGCGCCCAGCGCCACAAAGTAGCGCAGGTAGCGCTCGACGCCGCGGGCGCGCACCAGCACCAGCCCGCCGGCCACATCGGCCAGCGAGGCAATGATGCCGAGGATGATTGCGGTGGCTAACATCTGGTCGTGAGTCGTGAGTCGTGAGTCGTGAAGCGTGAATCGTGTGTCGTGATCACGAACCACGAATCACGAACCACGAGCATTTCACCCGCTGTGGCGAATGTGCACCACGTCGCCGTCCTGCACCACGTACTCCTTGCCCTCCAGCCGAAGCGTTCCTTTGGCGCGGGCCACGGCCTCTGAGCCTGCTTCAAGCAACTGGTCCCAGCGAATGGTCTCGGCGCGGATGAAGTGATGCTCGAGGTCAGTGTGAATTGCACCGGCCGCCTGCGGTGCCTTCGAGCCCAAAGGCACGGTCCAAGCGCGGCACTCGTCCTCGCCCGCGGTGAAAAAGCTGATCAGGCCCAGCAATTCGTAGCTCTTGCGAATCAATCGCACCAAGCCGCTCTCGTGCAGCCCGTAGCTCGACAAGAAGTCCGCGGCTTCGGCGTCGTCCATCTCGGCCAGCTCGGCTTCAACCTTGCCGCAGATTGCCGTGGCGGCCGAGTTCTCGCGCCTGGCCACATCTTCAAGTTTGAAACGCGAGACCGCCGAATCCAGATCGTCGCCCAGCGTCGCGCTCTCGCCGATGTTGAGCACATACAGGATTGGCTTCTGCGAGAGGAACATGAAGCCTTTGATGAGCCTCTTCTCTTCGGGCGTCATCTCCAGCTCGCGCAGCGGCTGTTCTTTTTCAAGCGCCTCTTTCGAGCGCAGAAGGAGCGCGTGTTCGCGTTCCAGGTCGCTGGTGCGCGCCTTCTTCAGGTCCTTTTCCACGCGTTCGATGCGTTTCTCGATCTGCGTCAGGTCGCTGACCATCAGGTCGAATTCCACATTCTTCACGTCGCGCAGCGGATCGATCGAGCCCACGTGCGGAATCGACTCGTTCTCAAAGGCGCGCAAGACGTGAATCAGGGCGTCCACCGTGCGCAGATTGGCCAGGAACGCGGTCTCCTTGAGTGCCTCCTGGCCGATTGCGGCCACGTCGACGTATTCCACCTGGGCGTAGGTGGTTTTCTTGGGCGAGTAGAGGGCTGAAAGCTTGTCGAGCCGCACATCGGGCACGCGGGCAACGCCAATGTGCGCCTCGCGAGGATTGGAATACCCGTGTTCGTCGAGTTTTGCCTTGGTCAGAATTTTGAACAGCGAAGTCTTGCCCACCTGGGGCAGGCCGATTATGCCAGTTTTCATAAACGATTCCGTCAAGCCCGGCGACGACGCACTTCCGCCATGCGAGCCTCTTCGATGATACAGGAGCGGGGAACAGGGATCAGGGATTGGGGGACAGAATGCGGCGGAAGGCAGCGCGGGCCTCCTGGCCGTGCTACGCGCATCTACTTCTTTGTTGAAACTTTGCGCCTTACAAACTTCAACCCCGTCAACTGATCGGAGACAGCCGCAACTTTCACATCCACAATGCCGGCGGCGAGCCCGGTATCGCGCACGTCAGTCTGGTTAATGGGGTGGCCCTTGCCCTTGCGATAAACGATCCACAATGACGCGCCATCCAGGACCAGTTTGATCGACCGCTCAAACGCGTCCTCAAGTTCGGTCCGCGTGTTCACGCACGCGATAATCGCGCCGGCCTTGCCGCGGGCGGCGACTTGCCCTTCTGCCAGCGCGCTGCGCAGAGCCTCGTCGTCAACCGAGCCGATCACCCTGATCTTTGTGTCCGGAGCGATTCCGAGCTTCTTTGCGAGCGTCGGAGGAGTCGCGCTTGCGGTCCCGCCTGGATGCGGAAGGCTGCTTTTGTCAGTATTCATCATGATTCGATTGAGGTACGCCCGCTCAGGAAAGTAGGCTGAGGGGCGGGTCTTTTCGAGATGATACAAGACGGGGTTCAGCGTTCCGGCGCTGCCAGGCGGATGTGGTTGCTGCGGCCATCCGGTCCGTAGTCGATCGTCAGGCAGATCCCGTCTTGCCACCATATTTCAACCGATTGCGAACCGTCGCTTGCAGCGTTGACTGTTTTGAAGCGATCGCCATAAAGGGCTTTCTGCCGGGCGAGCGTCTCGCCCAGCGCCAGCCCGCGGCCGGTCGTGCCTATGCTGTTTTGCGGTGCGCTGCCCCATACGTCAACGTATGCGACGCGCGATTCAGTTGTAATCTTCCGTTTGCGCCAAAGAGTCGATTCTGGCAAGTGACTGAAGTAGGTTGCCACGCTCATTTTGAGCCCGGGAAATTGCCAGATGTAAAAACGAGTGCCTTCGGCTCCGTCGGAAACAAGGGTGTCGTCTTTAGCGGTTGGGTGGCCGTATCGCTTGATGACCGAAGCGATGGTTTCGCCGGGTCGAAAGACGCCTACGCGGATTCCCGAGAGCATCTGCTCCGGCGATCCGGAACCGAAGCTCGTTTCGTCGGGTTGAGCAAGTGCGTTATGGCATGGGCCGGCGACAAGGAGAGCTGCGGCCAGACAGAAAATGGGCCTGAGCAGATCAGACCAATGTACAAAGCGCGCCAATCTCACGGCGACCTTTCCAACGCTTAAGATGCACATGATACTACTACCGCTGGTCCCGATGCGTTTCAGCCCAGGCCACGGTCGCCACGGCGCCTACGCCAAGCAGCAGGATCGCCATCTCAATATCTTCGCTGCGGTTGTGAAGCTTATTGAAGTCCGCGGTGTAGGGGCTGGCGGCGTCTCCCGTGTCGATGGCCCCGCCGGCTGCGATGCGGTCCCGCTCCATGGCGGGAATGATAATGAACTGCGAATAAGCCGTGCAAAGCATCATCAGCAACACCAGGATCATGGGCGCAAGAACCGTGCGCGGTTTGTAGATGTTCCATGCCGGAGCCAGGGCAAGCAGGCCCAGCGCAACCACGCCTGAGACCAGTCCGATGCCGTGCAGAATGCGAAGCAGATGGCCGACGATTGTGCCGGCGGCGTGAGTGTCGGGGTAGAGCGTCGTAAAAGTGATTGCTGCAACGACCGGGAAGAAGATCTCCGCGCCCAGCCAGACAATCAGCGCAAAATAGAGAAGCGTGCGAAGCAGGGTCTTCATTGGGGAAGGATACAACAGAGACTAGGGTCCAGGGACTAGGGAATAGAAGCCAGTAGCCAATAGCCGGTAGCTGCAAGGTGCAAGCTACCAGCCAGGAGCTAAGAGTTAAAAGCCAACAGCTACTGGCTACGAGCTAGTTCTTCTTCAGCGCCCGCTTCAGCACAATCTCAAGCGCGGCCTTCTGTTCGGCGTAGTCCTGGGTGGAGAGAACACCGGCGATGCGTTCGCTCTCGATCTCGAACATCTCGTCTTTTAGAACGCTGAGCAGCGCAGCCTTCTTATTGGCGGGCGTGGGGGCGTAGCCTGCGGCAGGCTGGCCGGGCGTCGCGCCCTGCACTGCGGCCATTCCAGCCGCCCCGTCTGGTTTGCGCAGCAGGAATGCGGCTGAGATAAACAACAGGAGCGCAAGGCCGCCCAGAATCCACCACGTGTACTTGCTGAGCGGGTTAGGCGTGTTGATAGGCGCGCCGATTCCGCCTCCTGGCTGACCGCCCGGCGCAGCAGCCTGCTGGCCGCTTTCACCCTGGCCCCCCTGCTGCTCGCGTGGCAGCGAGCCGGTACCGGAGACCGTGAACGCCAGACTCTTGCCCGGGGTGGCGTTCTTGGCGAGGAAGGTAAGGACGCCGGGGTCGCTGTTGACCGGCCTGAAATCGGAGCTGGTGAGGCTCATCGACTTGGGCATGATGACGGCCACGTTGTCCGCCGGGAGCATAACGACGGGCTTGAAGTCGAGCTTGCCTGCCGAGTACGGCAGCGTGTAGCTGACCTGGAACGTCGTATCCTTGTCCCCGTCATCGGGCTGGATGGGGAAGTTGAATGAGTAGTGGCCCCTGGGGCCGTCGGGATCGAGGGTCAACGAGGTGGGCAGGCCACTCGGCCGCTGCGCCTGCGTGTCCTGCACCTGCGCGCCGTCGGGGAGCACAATCTCAAACGAGCGCTTGCTCCACTGCGTGGTCGGCGGAGTGCTGGTGTTGTGCACCAGCCAGCGCTCGCTTACGCTGAGCTGGCCGCTGGGGTCGGTTTCCATCTCCATGATGTCGGCTTCAATGAAGACGCCCTGTACTTTTTGCGCGACGTCGAAGACCGAAACGTCACCCGGCCCAGCGCCCTGCGGCGCGGCGATAAAGTAGGGCGCGCCCTGGTGGGTCACGCGAACCAGGTAGGGGCCGGCGCCCGGCGGGTTCAATGTGTAATGGCCCTGCGCGTTGGTGGTGGCGTGGGCAACCGCTCCCATTGCCGCCTGAACGTCGAGCAACTCCACGGTATCGCCCGCGGCGGGTTTACCGGTGGTCTTGTCGGTTACGGTTCCTGAAACAGGGGCGGCGTGGGAGGCGGCCGCGCCGGCCAACAGGCTCAATGCAAAAATGGCTGTAAAAAGTCTGGTCGATTTCATTTCGTCTTGTCGTCCCTCAATCCTTGTCCCGCACGTTCGGTATTCTCTGGCCTCTGATCACTGACCACTGCCCTTACGCCTGCAGGCGGTCGATCTCTGCCATTAACTCGGCGGTTTCGTTCTCGAGCAGCGCCCGCTGCGCCTGGAAGTCCTCTTCGGGATATTTTCCGGCGCGGTGCTCAAAGCTCAAATCGCGCAGATTCTCGTAGAGCTGATCTTTCCGTTCCAGAAGGAAATCGAGCCTCGTCTTTTCCTTCTGGCTGGCAAAGGCGTTCTCAGGCCAGAAGGTGTAGACCAGCAGCGCGAGCAGCATCATGATTCCGGCGACTATGCCCTGAGTTTCGGTCATTGCTAATATCCTCCTCCGTCCATTCC
>Ga0326728_10012092_pt1 | contig 19373 bp, 16 predicted proteins | sample MB3enrmetagenome_FD_207602 | JGI IMG/M metagenome (GOLD analysis project Ga0326728, IMG submission 207602) | Lab enriched peat soil microbial communities from McLean, Ithaca, NY, United States - MB31MN | ecosystem: Environmental > Terrestrial > Soil > Wetlands > Peat | place: USA: New York... | reverse complement strand
TTATGAGTGATAAGGTCTTGAAGAAATTCCGTAACAGCAAAAACTGGAAAGCGGGTGTTGATGCCGAGGTAACCGTGGTCAAGGTCGGCGCCGATGAATCATTGAACACGATGAAATTCAAGCAACCGGTTATCGGGTTTGTCTTCGGTCAGAAAGGGCTTATGGCCGGAGCAACAATAGAAGGTTCGAAATTTACCAGACTGAAGAAGTAAACAATACAGATGCATTAAATTTATGATTTTCTGACCTTACGCGGGTGGCGTGTTTCGATAAAGGGTTTCATCGCGACATGCCACCGTGTGCGGCCGGACACACTACTCTTTAATGGTGTTTTCCTGGCAGCCGCACAAATCATGTGGCAAAGGTGACTGGATTTCGAAACCAAAGGCTTCTTTTACAAGGAATGGGAAAAGAAGTGAGAACTATGAAAAAGAATGACCAACACCACGAGAACGAAAGAGGAAAAGTATGAATAAGGATAAGGATAATTCCATCGTAGCAATCTATCCGTCACATATAGCGGCCGAAGCGGCTATCAAGGAACTCCAGCAATCCGGTTTCGATATGAAGAAGTTGTCAATTGTAGGACGCGACTATCATACAGATGAACATGTGGTTGGCTACTATAATGTCGGCGACCGGATGAAAATGTGGGGTAAAACAGGTGCATTCTGGGGAGGACTATGGGGGTTTTTGTTCGGTTCCGCATTTTTTTGGATGCCCGGTTTGGGTCCGCTACTCGTGGCAGGGCCTCTGGTCAGTTGGATCGTCAGCGCATTGGAAGGCGCTATTGTGGTGGGTGGCCTGAGCGCGTTGGGGGCCGGTTTATACAGTCTGGGCATTCCCAAGGATAGTATATTGCGGTACGAAAAGGCGATCAAGACCGGCAAGTTTATCCTTGTTGTCCATGGTTCCGTGAATGATACGATCCATGCCAAAGAAATACTCAACCACACCAAACCGGAGATATTGGATCATCATCAGGGAATGCACCTGCAATAATCCGCTGACGGGATTTGAATTTAAAGAACAACTCGTCGAAAGGTTGCACACAACCGACCACAAATGCCCTTCCATCTGTAAGTATTGTTATATGACACCGTTGCTGCTCTATGGAGAGAGAAAAGTATTTCTTCTCCTTGATTGCGCAGCAAGAAAGGAGAAATATTATGCCATTGATTCAATTAGTGATTGTTTTGGTTGTCGTTGGAGTGATTTTAGGCGTGATTAACCGCTACATACCGATGCAATCCACCATAAAGAAAATCCTCAATGTTGTCGTGATTATTGTAGTGATTGTTTGGCTATTGAGTGTCTTCGGATTCATAGACAAACTTTCAACGATTCGTATCGGGAAGTGAAGGGTCAGAGCTTACCGTATTATCAACTTTTTTAGTGATTAAAGGAGAATGCATGATTTCAAAAATTCTTGTACCGTCAGATGGATCAAAAACAGCTAAAAAAGCAGCCGTATACGCGGTTGACCTCGCCAAACAGTTGAAAGCTTCAATCATTATCCTGAGCGTTATTGATCAGCGCTCACTGATGGCCCGGACAGTTCCGGCATCCGAGACACCAAGGCACACCATAGAACCACTTGGCGATTATTTGAAAGAGGCTGCCGCGGGATTTACCGCAGAAATAAAAAAATTGTGCGATAAAAACGGTGTCGCGGCAACGATTTCTCTAAAGACGGGGCATCCTGTTGAGGAGATTATAAAAGAGGCGAAAAAATCTAAGGCTGATTTGATTGTTATGGGCTCCCATGGAAGGAGTGCCTTATCAGCCACAGTCTTGGGTAGTGTTTCCTATGGTGTTATTCACCATGATAAAAGTATTCACGTACTAATTATCAGGGGTTGATTGCAATTTGAGGAAGTTCTAAAAGAAGAAATAAATTCTCAGAAAAAGCCCATCTAACTGCATCAGGCGGATGGAGATACCTTGCGGCGTTTGGCTGGTCCGCCGCTGATGCGCACGGCGTAGGCACAATTTAACGGAGAAAAAATGAAAAAAGTATTGGTTGCGGCATTTGTAATCCTGGCGTTATTTCCCGGGTTTCTCCGCGCCCAGGATAATATAGAAAAAAAGAAAATCGAATTTTTATTATCCTCCTTAGAGAATTTAAAAGGAGCAATATTTATCAGAAACGGCTCAGAGTATGATGATGGAAAGGCAGCCGCGGCGCATTTACGAATGAAACTTCAATACGCCGGTAGCCGGGTCCAAACCGCTGATGACTTTATAAGGCTATGCGCTTCCAGATCTTATATTACGGGCAAACCGTATATGATCCGGTTATCTAACGGAAAGACCATAAAATCAGAGGAATATTTTCGGGAAAAGCTAAAAGAATATTACTTAACCGTGAAATAAATGTGTCTGACAAAAGGTTTAGGTGAATATGTTAGCAAAGGAGACTGTATTTTGATAAACAAACAGATGAAAATAGCCAAGCTTTTTTCTTTCTTTCTGTTTATATTCATCCTGAGCCTCATCAATGGATGTGCGACCCTGCCGCATGTCTCTGAAAAGATTGACGCCGCGCCCGCAGCCGGGGAGCCTCGTCAAATCGTTTCGGCCAAAGGACTGCTATCTCCGGAAAAAAGTAAAATTATCATGGAACGACTCAAACAATCGGTCAATCCGACGGACATACTGGAGCTTTACACTGCCGTGATAGAATCGGTTACCGAAAGCCCGCTGACAAAGGGGAACAAAGTCACTCTGCTGATTGATGGTCCTGCTACCTATGCCGCGATGTTTGAAGCCATACGAGGCGCCAAAAATAACATTAACCTTGAAACATTCATTCTCGAAGATGATGAAATCGGAAAAAAATTTACCGATCTGCTGCTGCAAAAACAGGCACAAGGTGTTCAGGTCAACATCATTTACGACAGTTTGGGAAGTTTTACAACCTCCGAATCTTTTTTCCAACGCTTGAGGGATAAGGGAATTCATGTAGTCGAATTCAATCCGGTAAGTCCGTTCAAGGGACACCTGAAATGGCTGATGGTAAATCCGGATCACCGCAAGATTTTAATCGTTGACGGTAAAGTCGCCATTAGCGGAGGTATCAACATCAGCAACGTTTATTCTGGCAGACCCTCCGGAAGAAAAAAAGTAAAAGGAGCGCCACTGCCCTGGCGTGATACAGACGTTCAAATTGAAGGACCCGCCGTGGCTGAATTCCAAAAGCTCTTTATGGGGACATGGTCCAAGCAGGAAGGCCCGAAACTATCCGAACCGAACTACTACCCGAAGATGAACGAAGATGGGAATAACCTGGTGAGAGTTGTCGGCAGTACTCCAGGCACTGATAACAGGATTACGTTTATTCTGTATGTAACGGCCATCACGTTCGCGGAGAATTCTATTCATCTGACGAATGCCTACTTTGTTCCCGACAAACAAATATTAAAGGCATTTACTGATGCTGCCCGGCGCGGTGTTGACGTAAAGATCATTCTCCCTGCGACCACCGATTCTCAATTGGTCTTAAATGCGGCGCGGCATAATTATTCGGAGCTTTTGAAAGCGGGAGTGAAGATATATGAGCGCCGCAACGTCGTGCTGCATGCGAAAACGGCGGTAATTGACGGCGTCTGGTCGACGGTCGGCTCCACAAATATGGACTCCTTAAGCTTTCTAAGCGATGATGAAGTGAACGCGGTGATTCTGAGCCGTGAGTTTGCGGTAGAAATGGAGCGTATGTTTGCCAGCGATCTTGTACAATCCGACCAGATTCAATATGATAAGTGGCAAAAAAGGCCTATATTGCAAAAAATCGAAGAGTCGTTTGCGCACTTATTTTCCCGTTGGCTGTAAAACATCACTTACAAGATCGGTTTGCTGTACTAAGAAAGGTCAAAGGCGGATAAGGTCCCCTATGAGAAAAATCAATCAGTTTACTATTTTTATCATATTCCTTGCAGCACTTTTAGTTGGCGGCTGCTCTACAACCGGCAATACTGTTGTTGAAAAGGGAACGCCACAAGGTGCGCCGCCGACGCATCAAACGAAAAATGATTTTGGCAATATTTATGATAAGACGGAACATGGATTAGGGGATTATCTGCGTTGGAAGTTGGGGTACTTACCTGATGAAGAACCGCCCATTACTCCTGCTCAGAAGATACCCTATGTGCCGGATGTTGTCACACCGGATTACAAGCTCATATATCATCCCGATCCCGCTAAAATACAGATTACCTGGATAGGTCATGCGACGTTTTTAATCCAGATTGAGGGGCTAAATATCTTAACGGATCCTGTTTTTAGCAGCAGCATATCGCCTGTTGGCGGTATTGGTTACAAACGGCGCAGTCCTCCGGGGATACCCTTTGATCGCCTGCCGCCGATCGATGCTGTTATCATAAGTCACAATCACTATGATCATCTCGATTTATACACGGTTAAAAAGTTGGGCAACAAGACGAAATATTTTATTCCCCTGAAGCTGGGACAGTGGTTTCGCGATGAGAAGATTACGAACTATGTGGAGATGGATTGGTGGGATACAGCGATGTTCGAAGGCATCCGCATTGTGTGTGTACCGAGCCAGCATTTCTCCGGGCGAACTGTCCGTGACAGAAATAAAACGCTCTGGGCAGGATGGGTATTGGAAACGCAGCGCGGGAAGATATTCTTTGCCGGTGATACAGGATATTCTCCCCATTTCAAGGAAATCAGAGAAAAGCTGGGACCGATGCGACTGGCGCTCCTGCCCATCGGGGGATATCGGCCTCGGTGGTTCATGAAGACCATACATATGGATCCCCCGGATGCCGTGGCCGCCCATAAAGATCTGCAGGCGAAGCAATCCATTGCCATGCATTGGGGAACCTTTCATCTGACCGATGAACCGCTGAGTGAACCACCCCTTTATTTAAAAAAGGTCATGAAAGAGGCTTCCATGACGGATGATTCCTTTATCGTGATGAAATTTGGCGAGACGCGTATTTTTGAATAAAAATTGGATAAAAAGTCTTCTTGTAGATCCCATTCGCGTTTATGTTCTCGTTGGATATAACCTTTTATCAACAGTAGACTCATTATGAGGGGAGTGAGTCATGTGAATCAGATGCATAAGATCGGAAACCTTCTCAAAATTTTAACGGTCATTGTCGCAGCTGCGATTCTTTTTTCTGCCGCTTCCGCTTCAGCTGTTGAAAAGCTCCGGCTAAACGAAGATGTTCTGCTTGACACCTATCACCGGAATGTGGCTAAATTTGAGAAAAACAGCTTCGGGTTCCCTCTCTTTCTGGAGTCCTTTGAGCGAGACGACAGAGTGTATGTGGATGTCTACGGGATATTCGATCAGACCTTCAGCAACGTTGTCAATGTACTGAATGTTCCGGCGAACTGGTGCGATATTGTATCTCTGCATACCAATGTCAAAGCGTGCACCTACAGAGAACTGCCCGGATCCTGGCAGCTGACATTTTACATCGGACGCAAAGTCTATCAACCTCCCAAAGATGCGCATCAAGTCATTTACCGTTACAGGAAAGTTGTCCAGCAGCAAGGTTATCTGGATATCAATCTCAATGCTGATGAAGGCCCATTAGGTACAAAAGACCACAGGATGAGGTTCGAGGCTCTGCCTCTTGACGGGGGAAAGACTTTAATCCACGTCCATTATGAGTACAGCGATAGTGTTGCACTTCGCGTCGCGGAGAAGATCTATTTTGCGACATTCGGTTTGGGCAAGTTGGGGTTCACCGTCACCGGAACAGACAGAAAAGGCAACCCCGTTTACATTGGTGGGCCGCGCGGTGCGATCGAGCGCAATGCTGTCCGGTATTATTTCGCAATCCAATCCTTCATGAATACGTTACACTATCCCGAAAAAATTCGTTTCAGAATGAGAATTATCCAGTGGTACAATCTTACGAACCGCTACAGGAAACAGCTCTTCGATCTGGATAGGAACGACTACCTTGAATTTAAGACAATGGAGCACACAAACCAGGTAATGCTACAGCGGTCGGTCGGGATAATTCTTATGTAAATCAGGCGCCTAAACCCTCTATCCCTATGACACTGCACTAAAAGTCGGTTGATCATCTTTACTAAAAGCGCAAGAATTTGCAGAAGCGGAGATTACAGGTAAATCAATATGGGTAAACAGCGGGAAATGGTCGGAAGGGTAATATTTTCGCCACAGCGGATGAATAATTCTAGCGTCCTGGACCCTGACTGAAGAAGGGACAAAAATATAGTCAAGTCTAAACCGGAAAAATAATTTACGATACCCGTGGAAGGTAGCGACATGTCGATCATTCGGATATCGTACCCGAAAGGTGTCCATTAATGGTTCGGGGTTGGATATAAACCCTTTTTTTCTGATTTTTAAAGTAATTTTACTTTTTAAATATTTTATGGGCGCACTCTTTTCTCCGGCATTAAAATCACCTGTCAGTATAAAAGGATCCGGAGAAGACCGTTTATGAATAAACTGGGTCAAAAAAACGACGCTGTTTTTTCGCGAACGCCGGGAAAGATGATCCAGGTGGACATTATAAAAATAAAAAGCCTGCCGGGAGTTTTTTTCAATCAGGCGCGCCCAGGTACATGTTCGCGGCATGATATTCCCCCATCCTTTTGATCCCGGGATATTGGGTGTATCTGAAAACCAGAAGGTGCCTTGCTCCGAGAGGCGAAATCGAGACGCATTAAAAAAAATGGCATTGTGCAACACTTTGCTGCCGCTCAAATTCCCAGTACCAACATTATCATATCCTGGAAGCATGGTGCGGATCTCCGATATCTGAAAGTTCAACGCTTCCTGCAGGCCCAAAACATCCGGATAATAATGATTCAAAAGTTCGTCTATCCGGTTACGACGAAATCTCCAGTGATTTTTGCCGTCTTTCGCCGTCCCGCGCCGGATATTAAAACTCATGACATTTAAGTTCAATCCTGTACCGGGCATCAGATTGGAAAAAGAAGCCATTCCGGGTTTTGGAATTCTTCGCAGAGGATGGAAACTCCGCAGCCAGACGACCGGACGGCGAATTTGCGCAATTGATTTTTTGGCGAATATGAGCCCTTTCATTTTTTTTGTATTAGCCATATTTCACATAACCTGTTTGCAATGAAGTCTAATTCGATATCTATAATTTAATCGTTATAAATAAAAAAGCAAGTCACCGCTCAACAAATAAACAATTTGTTTTATGCAGGATCAATGGAAATCGCAGACATTCCCAGGTTCATCGACTCCGCTTATCCGTTATCATTCGAAATTTATGCAAAGCATTGTTGAGACTTCCGCTTTCATTCAACGTATCCCTCAATATGTTGAGGCTCCGCCAAATACTGAGGTTACATGAATCATTTCATGCTTCGCTGCAAGCCTCTGATGTTAATCTAATCACCGGTTATTAAAGGACGAATTAAAACTTCTGATTTTCTTCCGCCTGTTGGCAGACTTTTTGCTATTAAATTTGTATGGTTATTTTTATCATGCGTATGATTGGCCTTTCCGCGGGTAGCGCATGGAGTTGTCATAGATGTTCAGAAGGAGAGTTGTCATGAAATGGACAGGTGTTTATCTTATTGGTTATGTTATCTTGATGGGTGGCTTTCTTGCCGCGCTCTGGAAAATGGGTATTCTGGCCAGCATCGGTACAGCATGGACCTTGATCGGCGTTGTGATCGCAATCGGCATTGGCATTATGCTCTCAGTTGCCAATAGCGGTAGCAAAGAAAATATTGAAATCGGCCGGAAGTGAGCGATGCCGGAGATTTGAAGCCTGGTAACCGGAAAGTTACGCCGGAACTCCGATGCTGTAACCCGATTAGCCTAAAAAGAGTATTCTACAGGATTCATAAAATCATGATTGTAGAAAAATATCGGCTCGGTAAGAGCTGATAAAGGAGACCGGATACCATGCAAATTTCTATGTCGCCACAGCCAATAGTTTCTCTGATTGCCGGAATATCGATTTTCATTTTTCCAAAACTGTTAAATTATATAGTTGCCATCTATCTCATTGTCATTGGCGTTCTCGGATTGATCCGATGATCAGATTGTGAATCTTCCATTAAGTTACAAAAAAATCGGTTCAGGCGTATGCAGATAATTTTTCAATGGGCAGTCCGGAAAATACGTTGTATTCACTCCGGACGGTTGCCTTGGAACAGTGGTGTCGTTCGCCTTCTAATTATCGCAATGGTTATTGGAAGCACTATCATTGCCATGGGATTATATCACATCTATATTGACCGAACCAACCTGCCTGACATAGAGCCATTTACCAGTTTTGAGTTTCCTGCAATCGGCCATATTTACGATGCCAATGGTCAACCGATTATGGAGATGGCACGAGAATACCGGCAAAACATCAAGTATGAGGACATCCCGCCCATTGTGCGTGATGCAATCATTGCCACCGAGGACAAGAACTTCTTCACCCATAGCGGAGTTGACTATTCCGTAATTCCTCGCGTGCTGAGCAAAATCAGGATCAGGAATCTGACGGCAAGACTTACAACGCCAAGCCGAGAGGATGAGGTAAATCGTCCGGCAATCTTCCCGCATGGGGGATCGACGATCACCCAACAACTTGTGCGGAATCATTTTCTTAAAAATATGACAGTTCTCGAAAATATGACGGAGAAAGAAAACAGCAACCAGCTTCGGCAGGGCGTGACATTGCCCAGAGTGGTGTCTTATATGATCGGCTCGCGAAGCGTCAACAGGCTGGTTCGTAAAATCGAAGAGATACGATTGTCATTGTGGGTTGAAAAAAAGATGCAGGAGCGTTTCGGTTCGAAACGCCGCGCTAAGGAGGAAATTCTGGCCAGATACGCCAGCGTAATCTACATGGGAAACGGTCGGTATGGATTTTCGGCGGCGGCGGAATATTATTTTGGCCGGCCGCTTTCCACATTCACTGTGGATGATGCTGATAAGGCAGCCCTGCTGGCAGGCATTGCAAAGTCGCCTTGCATCTATGCGCCCAGTGCAAAAAATACAGAGAGAGTCTTGCGGCGGAGAAATCAAAGCCTGGCGCTTATGGCGGCCAACGGTTTCATTTCTCAGGACAGATTAAAGAGCGCCGAAAAGCAACCGATTCAGGTGGCCGTGCGGCCTAAGAATAAGGCGTCCCTCGGGCCTGCGGTCGTGGGAAACGTTCTTGAGGATATCAAAGGCCTTCGTGCCGACCTCGGCATTGAAGACCTCCTGCAGGGACGAATCCAGATTTACTCGACAGTGGACATCCGGGTGCAGAAAATTGTGAATGAAGCACTCGAACACGGTCTCGCGCTTTACGAAAAGCGACACCCCGGCACCAAAGGACTGATCCAGGGCTCTGTTGTTGTGCTGGTGAATAGGGATGCGGGTATTCTCGCCGAGGCGGGCGGCCGTCAGTTCTATCAAGACCGTTTAAGTTTATACAGCGACTTTAACCGCGTCAAGAATTCTCTGCGGCAACCCGGATCCGCAATGAAACCCATTGTCTACCTCGCTGCTTTTCGTGAGGGACAATTCAATCTTGATACTTTGGTTCCCGACAAACCGATCAGTGTTCCCGACGGAGGGAATCAGAATATAAAATGGATATCAAATTACGATGGCCGATTTAAGGGTATGATTCCCCTTCGGAAGGCGCTGGCGGAATCCAGAAATGCCGCGGCAATTTGGATTACCCAGAAGATTGGGATCCAAAGCGTCCTGTCGACGGCGCGGATTCTGGGAGTCCGGACACCTTTGCATCCCTATGCTACGACCGCATTGGGTGCGTCGGAAATGAATTTACTGGAACTGGCCAATGCATACCGCACGATGGCATCAGGCATCTTCGCGAAGCCGTATGTGATCAGAAAGATTGTCCGCGATTCAGAAGAGATAGCAATTAATAGCGATTACAGCGATCCTCAAGCCGCAGTTGACCTTGAAGCGTTGTCGCTCATACAGGAAGGCCTGCGCGGTATTGTACGCATGCCCTCCGGCACGGCTCATTCACTTGATGCAAACTTTTTCCCGATTGCCGTGATGGGAAAGACAGGCACGACCAATGAGTTTAGAGATGCGCTGTTCGTTGGCTCGACTTACGGCCCCGAAGGAATCACTGTAGCCGTCAGAATTGGTTTTGACGACAACCGTTCTCTCGGACGAAAAGAAACCGGAGCCAGGGTCGCACTTCCCGTGTTCAGAGAAATCATGCTGAGGGCATATCGCGAAAAGATATTGGGTCCCGTGCCAGAATTCCCGGACCAGATAGAACAAAATATTAATAATTATCTGAAGGGCGAACCGGTCGAGAGTGTATTATTGCCGGAGAGTGGAATATCAAAAACCAATGGATAAAAATTTGAGACATACGTTCAACGCTTAATTAGTGTTGCTCCCAACCATCTCTTAAACTGGCAGGGCATATGATCCTGGCACAGGCTTTTTTAAAGGAGGTGGTATACGCCCAGTAAAATATGGCAGTCACCTCTCTTCAAAGAGTCCCTCAATATGCTGAGGCTCCGCCAAATACTGAGGCCAAACGAATCATTTCATACTTCTACGCTGTTCCCGCTGTTAATATAAACAACTGTTATTAAAGGACGAATCCATATTCCTATACGCCTTCGGCTATTGGCAGACTATTTGCAATTATACTGATCAGGTTAATTGAATCATTGAAGCGATCTGTTGCAAGACGTGGAAAAGCTTCAAATCTTAATGATTAATATTATTCCGTGTTTGTTTTCTTTCCTTGCAGCAAGCTACGAGGAAATGCGCTCGCTACCCTACCGGATTCAAAGTAAAAGGAGGCAAATATGTATAAACATACAAAACCATCTGATTCGGATTCAGATGCGAAATTCCTTGGGTGGCAGGGCAAATTTTCGAGAGAACTTTTACCACTCTTCAATATTACCGCCGTAGATCATCCATTATGTCACTCTACAGTGAGTGAAGCGACATTATGCAGACTGCACCTTCGGGTTCCGCAAATCCCCTCTCCATATCCTGAGACGGAACCGCCTCCATGGCATGATCTGGGGATCGAGTTGAATCATCCTAAGACCGCAAGAGATGCAATTGAGATGGCCGGATTGAATTACACCGTAAAGAAGAAGCCGCTAAAGTTGAAAAAGGGATTGAAGCAGGAAACGTATGTGACAGTGCGAACGGATAACGATGATGTTCTGGGCCATGTCAAAGCAAGTTATGAACCCATTCAGAATATCGATGCTTTCACATTTTTCGACACTCTGGTTGCTGAAAATGAAGCGATATACGAGACAGCCGGATTTTTTGGCAAGGGTGAATTTATCTGGATATTGGCAAAACTTCCGGGCTGCATTACTGTCCATGGCAATGACATCGTCAATAAATATCTCCTGCTTACAAATAGTCATGACGGCAGTTCACAGATTCGAGTGAGGCTTACTCCCATCCGCGTAGTCTGCAATAATACTTTGACGTCCGCATTGCGGGGTGCGGGAGATATTCCAATCAATCACACACCAAACGCAGTGTGTGATTTGGGACAGACAACAACAATCCTCGGATTGTCAAAATACTTATACGAACAGCTCGACGTCAAGTTCAACTCTATGGCTTCCAGAAAGATCACAAAAGCGCAATTACGGGCGTATGTGCAGGCGCTGGTTCCTGATAACGAAGAGGACGAGAATACTGCAAGAACCGAGAAGATCCGGAACAGCGTTCTTGGGTTGCATGACTCCGGCCTGGGCGCACATCTGGCGCGGGGAACATGGTGGGGGGCTTTCAACAGTGTAGCCGAATACACGGACCACATGATGTCGGGTGAAGATTCGGCCACGCGACTGGATTCAATCTGGTTTGGCCGCGGAGAAAAATTAAAGTTGAAGGCATTCAATTTAGCACAGAGAATGATGATGTGGCCTTTATGATATTGATGTTTTTTCATTATATTATTTTTCGGGAGTAATAACGATGGCAATCAAACCGGATTCAGTAAGCAAAACTGAAAAGAAGAAAAATAAGCAGAACGATTTATCCCTTCTGGCGAGTGATATTATAGCAAATGCCGGAGTCGGAATATATATCGTACAGCATGGTAAATTTATCTTTGTCAGTGAGTTATATCAGAAAATCACCGGCTATGAAGACACAGAACTTATCGGCACATATTCCCTGAACAATATTTATCCTGATGATAGAGAAATGGTCAGGGGAGAAGCGATAAAGTGCTTAAAAGGGAAAAGCTTTAAGCCTTATGAATACAGGTTCCTCAAGAAGAATGATGAGATAATGTGGATTTTGGAGACGATCACCCCCATCGTATATAAAGAGGAACGAGCTACGCTGGGAAGCTTTATGGATATTACAGAGCGCAAGCAGGCGGAAGCGGCGTTGTATAAAAGTGAGGAGCAGTATCGGACATTGGTTAAAAATGCGAGTGATATTGTCTTCAGAACAGATCATACTGGACGCTTCACCTTCGTAAATCCGGCTATGGTTAGTATTACAGGATATAGCGAAGAGGAGATTATTGGAAAGCATTATAAAATGTTGGTTCGCCCGGACAAGTATGAAGAAGCCATGAAGGTCTTAGTGGGTCAATATGAAAATAGAGTTCAAAATACGTATCATGAATTCCCCATTCTCACGAAAGATGGCCATGAAAAATGGATTGGACAAAATGCGCAGTTGATTGTGGAAGATGATCATGTAATCGGTTTCCAGGCAGTAGCCCGCGATATCACTGAGCGCAAACTGATGGAAGAAGCACTGCGTAAGAGTGAGGAAAAATATCGAACCATTCTTGAAGACATCCAGGAAGGTTATTTTGAGGTTGATCTTACCGGCAACTTCACCTTTTTTAACGATTCACTGTGTCGGCTCTATGGCTATTCCAAAGAAGAATTGATGGGAATGAATTATCGGCATTATACAGACGAAGAGCAGTCAAAAAATCTTTTTCAGACGTTTAATAAAGTTTACAACACAGGTGAACCCACCGAAGGATTCGGTTGGCAGATTTTCAGAAAAGATGGGACCAAAAGATACGTTGAAACATCTGTATCATTGCAAAAAGATTCATCAGATAAGCCAACGGGGTTTAGAGGAATTATACGCGACATAACCGAACGCAAACAGACAGAGCAACAGATCAACTACATGGCTACCCACGATGCCCTGACCGGACTACCCAACCGCTCAATGTTCAGCCAACTTCTAAATCATGCCATTAAGACGGCACAGCGTTATCAGCGTCAGATTGCCGTGTTATTCATCGATCTGGACCGTTTCAAGACTATCAATGATACCATGGGGCACGATGCGGGAGATCAACTCCTGCAGGAAATCGCCACGCGGTTGAAGCAGTCTCTGCGGACAGTTGATGTAGTTGGTCGTCTGGGAGGAGATGAGTTCGTTATATTGATCGAGGAGGTAAACGATTCAAACCATATCGCCACAGTAGCCCACAAGCTCCTTACCGGCATTATGAAACCCATAACTCTTATGGGACAGGAAAACCGCATAACGGCGAGCATCGGCATTAGCATGTACCCGAAGGATGCCCAGGACGAGCAATCCCTGATGAAAAATGCCGATATAGCCATGTATCTGGCCAAAGAGGAAGGTAAGAACAATTACCAGTTCTACTCCGCAGATATTCAATCAAAATCGCTGGAACGTCTATCGATTGAAACAAACCTGCGCTTTGCCCTTGAGCGCAATGAACTCTCTTTGCATTATCAGGCCAAGCTTGATTTAAAAACGGACCTGATCACCGGAGTGGAGGCGCTGCTGCGCTGGCAGAATCCATATCTTGGTTCGGTAACCCCTACGCAATTCATTCCTGTGGCCGAAGAAACAGGGCTGATCGTGCCCATAGGCCGGTGGGTATTGAAGACAGCATGCGCCCAAAATGTTGCCTGGCAAAAGCAGGGTCTTCCCGTTGTCTCTATGGCGGTAAATCTGTCGCTGCGGCAATTCATAGATAACGCCCTGCTGGATGATATCAGGACAGCGCTTAATGATTCCGGCATGGCGCCAAATCTGCTGGAACTGGAAATTACCGAAAGCATGGTCATGCATGATCCTGCGCATATAATTTCCATATTGGCTAAAATAAAAAGCATGGGTGTGCGGCTGGCAATTGACGATTTCGGCACCGGTTATTCATCTCTTGCCCAAATTAAACATTTTCCCGTGGACACTCTAAAAGTTGACCGATCCTTCATCCGCAATATCCCTCGGGACGTTGAAGACAAGGCGATCACCGAGGCGATTATAGCTATGGGCAAGACCTTAAGTCTTACCGTTGTGGCCGAAGGCGTGGAAACTGAAGAACAAATGAACTTCTTAAAAGAACACTCCTGCGACGAGATGCAGGGCTACTATTTCAGTAAACCCGTTGTGCCGGAACAGTTTGCCGATCTGCTTCGGGAACATGTTCCTTCTCCGCCTGAGTGGAAAACAATAAAGTCCATAGTAATGAATTCGGCCAATAGGCCGCTACACTAATCACGAGGCGCACAGAGACGGAAAATAACCGTGAAAAAAACCGAATCAAAGTCTCCGGGATACGCCGAAAGCATCATCAACACCGTATGTGAACCCTTAATCGTTCCGGATCATGATTTAAGAGTGGTCAACGCCAGTCGTTCCTTCCATGAGTTCTTTAAGGTAAAGCCTAAAGAAGCCTTGGAGCGACGGCGACACAGCCTCTTCTGCCGGAGGGGCTCCACTATGTTGGAAAGTAAGATTCAAAAGAGGTAGCGTATGAAAGACAAATCGGTAATTTTAATTGTTGATGACCAGACTCAAAACATTGAACTTCTCGAAGCATATCTTGCCCCGCGGGATTATGAAATTGTCACGGCGGCAAGCGGTGAAGAAGCACTGAGGAAACTTTCCGATAATCAAATCGATCTGATTCTGCTGGACATAATTATGCCCGGCATGGATGGTTTTGAAGTTACCCGCAGGGTCAGGCAAGATGATATGCATCGATTACTTCCGATAATCATGGTTACCGTATTGCAGGAAGCGGAAGATCGAATAAAGGGAATTGAAGCCGGTTGTGATGATTTTATTTCCAAGCCCATAGATAAGACGGAGCTTCTGGCCCGGGTCCGGTCGCTGCTCAAAGTCAAGGCCTACAACGACTTGCTGAGTAGTTACCGGAATGAGTTGGAGTCTGAGGTAACCCGGAGGACAGAGCAATTAAAGCAGGCCTTGAAGAATCTGCAGCGGGATATTATCGAACGCAAGCGAGTGGAGGAAGCGTTGCGGGAAAGCGAAGAGAAGTTCAGGGTATTGGCCGACTCGACACCTGCGGCGGTGATGCTTTACCAGGATGACCGTTGGATTTACGCGAACAAAGCCGCCGAGATAATCTGTGGTTATTCCGAAAAAGAACTCTTGTCCATGAATTTCTGGAATATTGTTCATCCTGACTTCAAGCCGCTCATTCAGGAACACGGAAGGATGCGTCAGCAGGGGAATGAAACAACAATTCGTTATGAATTTAAAATCATTACGAAAGACGGCACCCAAAAGTGGGTTGATCTTTCGGGGGCATCAACAATGTTACAGGGTAGACCCGCCGGCATTATCACTGTCCTGGACGTCACCGACCGCAAGAAGGCGGAGGAGACTTTGAAGGAAAGTGAAAACAAATATCGCCTGCTGGCCGATAATGTCCATGACGTCATTTTCGTTTTGGATATGAATTTGAATTATACCTATGTCAGCCCATCCACAAAATTTCTCAGAGGATACGAACCGGATGAGGTAATGAAACAACCGCCATCCAAAGCTTTGACTCCCTCCTCCTGGGATCTGGTCAAGAAAACCATAGCCGATGCCGTGGAACTGGGAAAAACTGAACATAGAGAGATTAACATATTCCCACCGCTTGAATTGGAAATGATACGAAAAGATGGGACTACCATTTTTACAGAGGTGAAGGCTTCAGTCATCAGAGATGAAAATCGAAAACCAGTGGGCATTCTGGGCGTAACCCGTGACATCTCCGAGCGCAAGCGGGCCGAGGAGGCGCTACAGGATAGCGAAGAGCAATACCGTCTGGTCGTAGAAAATGCAAAGGAATCAATTTTTATCATTCAGGATATTAAGATAGTCTTTGTCAATCGTGCTGTTATCGGCATGGTGGGGTATTCCAAAGAGACATTAACATCGAAACCTTTCACAGACTTTATCCATCCCGATGACCTTAATATGGTCGTTGACCATCATATAAGAAGAATAAAAGGTGATGAAGTTCCCCCTGTTTATTCTTTCAGGGTCATTGGTCAAGATGGAACTGTAATATGGTGTGAACTTAATGCGGCTGTTATTCAATGGAAGGGAAAACCTGCTACTCTGGCCTTTTTGACTAACATCACCGAACGCAAGCGAGCGGATGAGGAACTTCAAAAGACCCTCGAAAGGCTCAAGCAGGCTTTTGGTTCCACCATTCAGGTCATGGTATCCGCTGTAGAGATGAGAGATCCCTATACGGCCGGTCACCAGCTCCGGGTTTCAAATCTGGCATGTGCCATTGCCGATGAAATGGGATTACCTAATGATAAAATTGAGGGGCTCCGGATGGCAGGCTTCATCCATGACATCGGAAAATTATCTATACCCGCAGAAACATTATCCAAACCTACAAAACTGACCAACATTGAATTTTCCCTGATAAAAGAACACTCCCTAAGTGGATACGAAATGTTGAAGAATGTGGAATCCCCCTGGCCGCTGGCACAAATTGTCTACCAGCATCATGAACGGATGAATGGATCAGGCTATCCAAGAAATCTTAAAGGCGATGAAATTCTTCTGGAGGCACGCATTATGGCTGTCGCCGACGTGGTGGAGGCCATGGCTTCTCATCGTCCCTATAGACCAACTTTGGGTATTGAGTCTGCTCTTGAAGAAATCGAGAAAAATAAGGGCATTCTTTATGATGAAGTTGTCGCCGACGCCTGCCTGAGATTATTCCGGAAAAAAGGCTATAAACTGATTGCATAAAAAATAACGGAAACAGCCACTGATAAAAAAACCACGATGTCTAACCCGTCAAAGGGTCCCTCAATATGTTGAGGTTCCACCAAATATTGAGGCCAAACGAATCATTTCATACTTTTCTGAGGTTCTCTCCTATTAACCCAACCAACAGTTATTAAAGGATGAATCAAAATATCTGATTCTCTTTCACTAGTTGGCAGGCCAATTGCAACTATTATCGGAGAGGTTATTATCAATCGGTTCAAAATATAACAACTGAGCCCGAATGAGTGAAAATCAGCAGCTAAAGGAGGAAAATTTATGAAAATTATCAAGACTTTGTTTGTTCAGAGTTTAATATTAGCATCGGTATTAGCATCAATATTAGTGGGTCTTAATATCTATGCCGCCGACCAATCAATTTGTAATTCCGGTGCAAATGTTGTTCTTCACGACAACGGATCACTAAAGTCCTGCCAACTCAAAAATGATTATGATGCGAATAACATCCGCTGTAAAAATGGCGGTTCGGTTAGCTTTTACAAAAACGGTAAATTAGAATCTTGCGTGCTCTCTGAGGAAGTTACCATAGCCAAAAATGACTGCAAGGCAGACGGTCTGATTTCTTTCTACAGCGATGGTAAATTAAAATCATGCATGAAACAAGACAACTGAAAAAGAGAAATGGAGGTAATGATCATGAATCAACAGGAATCAGATCAGATATGGCAGCAGCTTCGATATCACATACAAAACTTTTTTAGTCATACTATCGCAAACGATATGCAGAGAATAGAATACAAACCTCTATTTTTAGCCCTGCTGGAAATGCCGCCCGAATATTATCAGAAAGATCAACTGGAAACAAACAGGTGAAAGGATCAAGATCATCAGAAATTCATCATTAAGAACATAAAACAGGACAGTAGATGATGATAGTACACACGTTATGAATGAATAGACAGCGTTGTAGCTCAAGGCATCATCAAAAGCAAGGAGACGGAAAGTGGTTTTGAAAAAAACAGTGACAAAATTACAGGAATACTCCGAGAGCATTGTCAATACTGTGCGTGAGCCTTTAATCGTTCTGGATCAGGATCTAAGAGTTATTACGGTCAGCCGCTCCTTCTATGAAGTTTTTAAGGTAAAACCTGAAGAGACTGTAGGACAACTTATTTATGATCTGGGTAATAAACAGTGGGACATTCCCAAGCTGCGGGAGCTGCTGGAAGACATCCTGCCCCAAAAGGCAACATTTGATGATTATGAGGTGGAACACGATTTTGTCACCATTGGCAGACGTACCATGCTTTTAAATGCGCGAAGGATCCCCAATCCACCTCAGAGGCTAAAGGTTATTCTTCTGGCTATTGAAGATATAACCCAGCGCAAGAAGAGGGAAGAATCTAATCTTGGTTTAGCGGCAATTGTTAATACATCCCTGGATGGCATTATTGGAAAAACTTTGCAGGGAGATATTGTCAGTTGGAATAAAGGGGCGGAAAAAATATACGGTTATACCGAAAAAGAGATGCAGGGCAAAAATATTTCTTTGTTAGCTCCTCCTGATTACCAAGAAGAAATACTCAGCCAGCTTAAAAAGCTGCAAGCCGGAGAATTGATTAAAAATTATGAGACAAAACGTGTCCGAAAAGACGGGGTCGTCATTGACATCTCTTTGACGCTTTCGGCAATCAAGGACACGTCAGGACATATTTACGGCGTGTCGGCTATTATGCACGACATAACCGAACAAAAAAAAGCAGAGCAGTTGTTGACTGTCAGTGAATACTCCGAGAGCATCATCAACACCGTGCGTGAACCTTTAATCGTTCTGGACCAGGATTTAAGGGTGGTCACGGTCAGCCGTTCTTTCTATGACTTCTTTAAGGTAAAACCCGAAGAAACCGTGGGACAGCTTATTTATGATCTGGGGAACAAACAGTGGGATATCCCCAAACTGCGGGAACTGCTGGAAGACATCCTGCCCAAAAAAGCAACTTTTGATAACTATGAAGTGGAACACAATTTTGCCGATATTGGCAGACGCATCATGCTTCTCAATGCCCGGCAAATTCAAAGAGCGTCGGGAAAGGAGCGGATCATCCTTCTGGCCATTGAGGACATCACCGAGCGTAAGGAGATAGAAGCCGGACTGGAAAAGACCCGAAAAGAACTGGAAGTAATTAAACAATCCGCAGATGAAGCCAGTGAATTCGCTGAGAGCGTCATCAACACCGTGCGAGAACCCTTAATTTCTTTGAACCAGGATTTAAGGGTGGTCACGGTCAGCCGTTCCTTCTATGAATTTTTTAAGGTAAAACCCGAAGAAACCGTGGGACAGCTTATTTATGATCTGGGGAACAAACAGTGGGATATCCCCAAACTGCGGGAACTGCTGGAAGACATC
>Ga0326728_10012091_pt1 | contig 19374 bp, 14 predicted proteins | sample MB3enrmetagenome_FD_207602 | JGI IMG/M metagenome (GOLD analysis project Ga0326728, IMG submission 207602) | Lab enriched peat soil microbial communities from McLean, Ithaca, NY, United States - MB31MN | ecosystem: Environmental > Terrestrial > Soil > Wetlands > Peat | place: USA: New York... | reverse complement strand
CCGGGTTGCCTGTCCCCGCAGCAACTCCACCATCTCACCGATCACCTCGTTCACCCTCAGCGGCCCCCGTTTGGGCGGCTCTTTCTTGTAGAGCGAGCGCAAATGGTCGATGATCTCTGACGCCAGGGTGCCCATTTCGACGATTTGCGTCGTCCATTTACGAACTTGCGTCAGGTCCGGCGGGTTGCGTTCAAGAGATTCCAGCGCGAGGTGGGCATTGAGGATTGACGCCGCGATCGGCTGATTCAACTCGTGAGAGATGGAGGCCGCCAGCTCTCCCATTGTGCTGACCCGGCCCACGTGGGCAAGCTCCGCCTGGAGCTGTTCGGCGCGCTTGCGATCCTCAATGTCGGTTGCCACTGCGCACCACTTCACGATCCGGCCTCGCCCGTCGCGCAAAGGTCGTGCGCGCGTCTGGAACCAGCGATAAACTCCGTCTGATCTGCGCCGAACTCGCACTTCATAATCCTGTAGCTGGCCGGAAGCCTGCGATGCACGCCATCGTTCCAGGACGCGTTTGAGATCGTCGGGGTGAATCGCGCTCTCCCATTCTGAGCCGGACGCCTGTTCCAAACTCAAACCTGTGTATTCGAGGTATCCCTGGTTCACGAAGCTGCGATTGCCCTTGGAGTCGACCACGAACGCCAGAGCAGGCATGGTTTCTACCGCTTCCCGGAATTTCTTCTCCTGCTCTTGCAACTCGTGAACGCGGAGCTGGTAGACCGCCCAAAGAAGCAGGCAGAACGCCGCCACGCACGCCGCGCGGAACCACAGCGACTGGTACCAGGCGGGAGGAATGTCGAAATCGAGGGAATCGCCAACCTCGTTCCACACGCCGCTGTTGTTGCAGGCCACCACGCGAAACCGGTAATGCTTCGGCGGCAGATTAGAGTACTCGATCCGGAGCTCATCGACGGCCTCTCTCCAGTCGCGGTCCCAGCCCTCGAGCTTGTAGCGGTAGCGATTCTTTTCCGGTTCGACCAGGCTCAGCGCCACGAAGTCAAACGTGAGATTGCGCACTTGTGGGGGAAGGCGCAAACCGTGCGACACATCGTACGTATTGCCGTCTGCGGTGATCTTCTCGATGTGTACCGGCGGTGAAGTCAAGGCGGATTTCGTAAACAACCCAGCGGATTTGGGACAACTCGGCCAGATCAACGTTGTGGTCAAGCCGGGCGCCAACGACTTTCACGGGATGGTGGCGGACATCTACAACAGTCCGGCGTTCAAGGCCCGGGATTATTTTGCGACCACTGGCCCCACAGGCGTACGCCAGGTGGGCCGGTCTATATTCCCAAGTTATATAACGGCAAAAACAAGACCTTCTTCTTCCTGAGTTTTGTTTACTCGCACAGCGCCACCACCGCAAACCTGGTGGATACCGTGCCCACCCAGGCTATGCGCAATGGCGATTTCTCGGCCTTCAACGTGCCGGTGACGAACCCGTTCATTGGGGCGATTTACTCGAACGGCATGATTCCGCAGAGCGCCATCAACTCGGCTTCCAATGCGATTCAGAACTTCTTTTACCCCCTGCCCAATTATGGAAACACCAAAGTATTCGCATCGGGCAACTTTCGGAAATCGCTGGACGTCACTCCAGGACTGGTGGACAAGTTACCCGCGATACGCGTGGACCAGACTTTGGGTCCCAAGGATTCCATCTACGCGACCTGGGTGTATTTGCAGTTCCACTATCTATATACGCAGGCGCTTCCGGCAATTCTAAAAGCCCCAGGCTACCGGTCGGGTTCGATCCGGCCAATGACCAGGGCCCCCGTCGCGCTCCCGGCGAAACGCTGTTCGTATTCGATCCCGCGACACACGCGGTGAGCCACCTCACCCCGCTGGACTTCGGCACGATTTACAACAGCGTAGCCGTGGGGCCGGATGGAAAGATCTGGGGCCTGGCTTCAAACGGCATCTTCCAGATCGACGCGGAAAGCTGTCGTGTTTCTCTGGCCGCGATGGCGCCGGAGCCCATTACAGGTGGTTTCGCCATCGACTCCAGTGGAATCTACTACGCCTCGGGATCCTCGTTGTACCGGTACACATTCCGCTAGTCTTGCGCCGTCTGGACCGGAGTTTTTCGGTATCTTAGCACGTGGGCAGCGCAGGAAATGAGGCTCCCGTGTATCGGCGTTCAGCATCGTCAGGCGCACATCGCGAGTTGCAAGGTGGAGCACCAGTTGAAAGGGCTCATGATCGGTGTCGCATTTGACGGTATGGGCTACGGTTCGGACCCGGCATTTGTGACTAGCGGGGTAGATTGGTTCGCAGAGAGGGAGGATCCTCTGTTGTCTGCATCTGTCCCAACGGAATCTCAGCGCAACGGCCAGCCCGCTCGATGCCTTCACGTTCATTCGACAAGGAGGACACAAGCACAGCTCATGAGCCAGCCTCTCGTGGAGATTGCTGATATCGTTCTCCACAACTTTGCAGGCTTGCCGAAAACTCACGAAGCAATGGATCTTTCCTACGACTTTCTTTACGGTTAAGATGCGTTCGCGGGTCGCGCGGATTTGGTTTTGGACAGGATTGCCTCTTGTATCCTTTTCGGGTACAATTGACCCCGGAATGGGTACAGTTAGTACACTTTCGAGCACGTTGTTTGGACGCACGCGCGGTGCGGTGTTGGCGGTTCTGTTTGGCCACGTCGGCGATTCCTACTATTTAAGGCAACTTGCTCGTATGACAGGGATTGCGCTCGGGCCGGTGCAACGGGAGTTGGGCCAGTTGGTCGACGCCGGCCTAGTGACAAAAAAGACTCTCGGAATGCAGACCCTCTATAGCGCCAACGAGGCCAGCCCCGTCTTTGCCGAGATGAGAAATCTCGTGGCGAAGACTGTTGGGATGCGCGACGTCCTCCTAGCGGCGCTCCATCCTCTCGAAAACAAGATCAACCTTGCTTTTGTGTACGGTTCGGTGGCGCGCTCCCGTGAGAGCCAGCAAAGCGACGTCGACTTGATGATTGTGGGCAGGGTGCACTTCGCGGATGTGGTCGACCGAATCTCAGACGCACAGAAAATGCTGAACCGCGAGATCAACCCCACGGTTTATACGGCGAATGAATTCAGAAACAAGATGCGTGGAAATTTCCTAAAGACTGTAATCGGCGAGAAAAAGCTCTTCCTCATCGGAGATGAGAATGTCCTTAGAGAACTGGGCCATCAATCGATGGCTTGAGAAGTTGGAGTCCGATCGAGAGGAGATCGAGCGCTTGCTCGCGAATGCTGATGGGCATTTCGACGACTATCAAAAAGCGGTCGCGAGTGAGATGTCCGCTCATGCGCAACTGAGCCTTGCATACGATGCGATTCGCGCTTCCGCGACAGCCGCCTTGCGAGCTACCGGATATCCGGCATCGGGTATTTCGGACTGAGGGCGCCACTCTCGACCCGCTGGCGGGATTATCGCCGGCGGGCTCCCGCGCCGGCAGCGCCACGATGAATGCTCGCGTTGCGGCCTTCGCCGGTGGGGCACGGGCGGTGACGCCGGTGGACGCGGGGAGATGGCCTGGCCACTCAGCGGGGCACCTCGGGCTAATCTTGGGGAAGAAGTCTATTGGAATGATACCATGTTCCCGCTCGGGAACATTTCGCCTCGGAAGCTCTGTTTTCCAGAAAATATTACCGCTCAGTAATATTTTGTTGATTTTTACCCCAAACCGACGTAATATTCCCGTACGGTAACAATCTTACGGAGAGGCGCTCTTGAAATACACGACCCAGCAAATCGGCCGGACGATCCGGGATACGCGTAAGAAACTGGGCGTCACCCAGAAGGACCTGGCGCTGACCTCGGGAACGGGACTGCGATTCGTGATCGACCTGGAGCGGGGCAAGGAAACCTGCGAGATCGGAAAGGCGCTGACGGTCCTGCAGACGCTCGGGATCAGACTGGCGCTGACGCCGCCAGCGACGGCGACGAAGGAAGACTAAACATGGCGCCAACGCTCGATGTCTATCTGCACAACGAACTCACCGGCCAGCTCGTCCAGGACGACGGCGGCCAGATGCTCTTCACCTACGCGGAGAGCTGGCTGAACAAGCCCGGCGCCACGGCGCTGTCGCAATCGCTGCCCTTGCGCAAGGAACGTTTCTCGCGCAATGAATGCCGAGGCTTCTTCGGCGGCATCCTGCCGGAAGAGAGCAAACGTGAAATCATCGCCCGCAATCTCGGCATCAGCGCGCGCAACGATTACGCCATGCTGGAGCGGATCGGCGGCGAGTGCGCGGGAGCCGTTACCTTTATTCCGGCAGGCGAAAAGCTGCCCGAACAGCATTACGGCTACCGCACGCTCTCCCACGCCGAACTTGCCGCCATTCTGAGGGAACTGCCGAAGCGCCCGCTTCTGGCCGGCGACGCAGGTATAAGGCTTTCTCTCGCCGGAGCGCAGGACAAAGTCGCCGTCCGCATCGAAGGCAACGAGATTTCCCTGCCGCTTGGCGGCGCGCCGAGCACCCATATCCTCAAGCCGGCGGTGGAGCGTTTCGCTGGCGTCGTCTTCAACGAACATCTTTGCATGAAGCTGGCCGCGGCCGCCGGCTTGCCGGCGGCTCCGGTCGAGACCCGGAACGTCGACGGCATGGATTACCTGCTGGTCGAGCGTTATGACCGGACGCACCGGCAAGTTGCCGGCGGGCAGCTCGTCCTCGACCGGCTGCACCAGGAGGATTTCTGCCAGGCCCAGGGCTTCGTCTCGGAAATGAAATTCCAAAAGGAGAACGGCCCGTCCCTGAAACAATGTTTCAGCCTGCTGCGCGACGTCTCAAGCGCGCCGGTCGTCGAACTCGCGCGTTTTCTCGACGCCGTCATCTATAACTTCCTCGTTGGCAACAACGACGCGCACGGCAAGAATTTCTCCCTGCTCTATCAGGGCGTCAGAACTGAAAATCTTGAGATTAGGCTGGCTCCCTTGTACGACATCGTCAGCACCGTCTATTACCCGGAACTAAGCAAAGAAATGGCGATGAAGATCGGCGGCGAATATCTGTCGGAGAAGGTTACGCCGAAAGATTTCGAGCGGCTGGCGGAAGAGGCGGGCCTCGGCAAACCGCTGGTGAAACAGCGCGTGCCTGAGATGGCCCATGCGGTCATCGGCGCGCTCGGAAAAATCGAGATTGCCAATCCCGTCGCCGAAGCGGTCGCGGCGCTGATACGCGCGCGCTGCGAGACCACGCGAAACAGCTTCCGCCGTTGAATGCGGACAAGGACAACGTCTTTGCGCAAGCAACCAAGAACGAAAAAGGCAGGAAAACCGAAGAAAATCGGAGGCGGAGCTGGGATGAAAAGAAGACTGGCAATTGTCATCGCTGTCGAGACATATGCGAATTCTCGTGTTAAGACCGTTAACTATGCCGAGGCTGATGCGAAGGGCTTTGCTAAAGCCTTGGAGACTGCGCTCAGGGCAGGCTTCGAGCAGGCGCAGGGGCACAAAGCGGAGCTTTTGCAACACACTATGGCGATTCCAGAATTGCTATACCCGGGAGCCGCACCCCCTCAAGTCGACGCGACCATCAGGGAGACGGCGACCTGGCACGAAACCGAAAAAAGGGTACACCTATTCTGGAATCGCCGTAAGCGCGCTCTTATTGCTTGCGCCGGCGGCGCGCGGGGCGGCATGGGCGGTGGACTTGCGCACCATCAGCTCGGGATAGACGGTGATGGTGGCGGGATGGGGGCGAGGGATGGCGTCGCGGATGATCCCCAGCAGGGTGGTCGCGGCGGTTTGGCCCATGCTGCGCAAGGGCTGATGAATGGTTGTGAGCGGGGGGTTGTTGGTCGAGGCGGCCAGCACATCGTCAAAGCCAACCACCGAAACGTCTTTGGGAACGCGTAGCGCCGCCTCGCGCAGGGCGAGAATCGCTCCGATAGCGGTCAGGTCGTTGAAAGCGAAGATGGCGGTGAAAGGCCGCCCGGCCTGGAGCAGCTGCCGGGTGACCTCAAATCCAGGGCTGGGGCCCGGCTCAAGGCTCTGCAACTGCACGACGAGTTGCGGATCGATGGCGATATCCAACACCTTTGCTTCCGCCACAATGGCCTGCCAGCGCCGGCTGGTATCGGAGCTCAGTGCCTGGCCTTTAATGAAGGCGATGCGCTTGTGTCCCAACGCCTTGAGATGAGTAAGGGCCAGGTGCGCAGCCTGACTGTGGTCCAATTCGATATTGATGACGCCTTCGCGGTGCTTGTGGCCGGAGATGGAAACGAGAGGGGCGGGGAGATCCTCGCCGACAGGGGTATCGACGGCGATGATGCCCTCGACCGCGCGGGCCAGCAGCATGCGTGGGTATTCGCGCAGCAGATCGGGGCGGTGTCTATGACTGACGACGAAGTAAAAAAAGCCGTCCTTGAGCAGTTCGTCCTCGATGCCGCCGAGGACAGCTGTGGAATAGCCTTCGCTGATCTCGGGGACGATGACGCCGATGGTGTGGGTGCGCTTGAGGCGGAGGCTCTTGGCCACGGTGTTGGCGCTGTAGCCGTGCATGGCGGCGGCCCGCAGGACGCGCTTCTGGGTTTCGCGGGCAATGCGATACTTGTCCGCCTCTTTGTTGACGATGCGGGAGACGGTGGACTGGGAGAGCCCGAGGACTGCAGACAGTTCTTTAAGGGTGAGCGGTTTGAAGGGTTGCTTGGTCATCGTCGCTATCCGGAGAAGCCGCGCCGGAGCGCGTGCGGAAAAAGGCATTCTGCCGAGGGCGTTGCTCCGGCGACGGCGCCACGCCGAAGTTGGACTGCGCAGAACGCGGGCAGCCTGGGGAAGTTCCACTCTGCTACTCTTTTGGGTACCGGCATTTCCTTGCCTCATCCTTCCATATTTCTGCGCAATTGCACCGTCAGCTCTGACTCGTGAAACCTGCCAAGTGCATGGCCTGCGCGCACTCCGCGTTGCTCATGAAGGTTTCCCACACTAGCCCGGTGCGCAGGTTTTCCGCCATCAGGACTGAAATACCCAGATCGATGCCGAGACAATTCGCGTTGTACCAATAGGGGGAAACCTTGGCATTGAAAGCATCGACAAAGCCGTAGCGCCCCCAAGCCGGAGAGGATCCCCAATTGGTTTGTAAAGCCTCAAGAACCTCAAGGCACTCATTGGGCAGGAAGGCCAGTGAGCCGGCGGCAGCGCAAGGAACGACGGTTCCGTCGATCGGCCCCTGCGCGGGCGGCCCGCCCCAGGCCGTATATCCACCTGCATAATCTGAGGACGTGATGCCCCAGTAATCCTCGGTATACCAATCCGGGTAGGAGAGGCAGAATGTTTCGTGCGCCTGTGTTGCGTAGATCGAGTTTGTAAAGTAGTTGGCGTAGGCGTCGCTCATGGAGCGGAAGTCGAACCATGCGTGCGCATACTGATGGGTGAACAGAGGATCGCTGTTGCTGCTGATGTAGGAGTATCCCTCGTAGGTCAGAACCGGGCGCGCGAAGTTGTTCCAGAAAGAAGCAGCGATGGGATTAGTAGGAGAACCAATGGCCAGCAGATAAAGCGCCATCAGCTCGCAATAGGTATCGTAGCGCGCAGCCGAAAAGCCGGGATTCGCAGCCGAGGCCGGATACCATGCCTGCGCAAAGGTTTGGCCGCCGTTCAGCATCCACGGCCAAGCCACGCGCTCATAGAGTCGGGTGGCGAGGGAGGTGATAAGACTGTCGTTGAAATACGCCCGCGCCGCAAGCACACCGCAAAGCAGCCAGGCGGTGTCGATGGAGGAGACTTCGGAGCCGGAGAGAGGCTGCCCCGTGTTCACATCGTTGAAGTGGTAGAAGAATCCGCTTTCGCTCTGCATGTTGTTCAGATGAAAATTCAATGTGGTTTGCACCCGCGCAACGATCTGCGCATGGGTCACGTTGGGCAGGTAGCCGCGGCTGTCGGCGATGCACAGCGCGGTGAGGCCAAAGCCGGTGGCGGCAATGCTCGATTCCGTAGTGCTGGTATCCATGGTTCCGCCCAGATTGTTGGCGGCGTGATCGAGGATCTGTCCGTTGGCGGGGCTGGCCTGCTCCCAGAAATAGCGACAGCCTTGGCGTTCGAGCTCGTCGAGGAAAGTCTCGTCGGTGGTTGAAGGTGTCCAGGTCCCGGCGGGCAGTGAAGGCGGCCAGGCGGGCGGCGGGGTGGCCTGCTGCGCGCTTCCTCGGCCGCATCCGGCCGCAGCCGCCAGCGCGCCTCCAGCCATTGCCGCCGCGGTGGCGCGCAGCATTTGCCGCCTGCTCAACGGCCGCAGGAATATGCGCGCGTTCATCCCGCCACCTCCTGCGTGTGGAATCCCGCCAACTGCATGGCTCGCGCACACTCCGCATTACGCATGAAGGTGTTCCAGACGAGCCCGCTGCGCAGGTTCTCGGCCATCACCACAGAGATGCCCTGATCGATGCCCAGCACGTCGGGATCGTACCAATTGGCCGCGGGATGAAAGGCGTCGACGAATCCGTAGCGGCCCCAGGCGCGCCGGCCCCACCGGGAGCGCATGGCGCGCAGCACGCGGAGGCAGTCGGCAGGCAGAAAGGCCAGCGAGCCGCCCGCGGCGCAAGGAACCACAGTCCCGTCGAGCGGGCCCTGCGGAGGCGGCCCTCCCCAGGCTGTGTAGCCGTGCAAATAATCGGAAGCCGAAACGCCCCAGTAATCCTCGTTGTACCAATGCGGATAAGAGAGGCAGAACGCCTTGTGGGCGCGGGTGGCGATGACCGAATTGTCAAAATAGTCGGTGTAAGCGTCGCGCTTCTGGCGGAAATCGAACCACGCCTGCGAGTACTGGTGGGTGAAAAGCGGGTCGTCGCCGCTTATGTAGCTGAAGTTCTTGAAGTGGATGACGGGACGCGTGAAGTTGTTCCAGAGCGAAGGCGCCACGGGATGCGTCGGTGAGCCGATGGCCAGCAGGTAAATCATCATCAACTCGCAATACTTGTTCCAGCGCGACTTCAGGAACCCAATATCGGGCTGCCAGCCCATAGAGAAGGTTTCGCCGCCGTTCAGCATCCAAGGCCAGTCAACGCGCTCGTAGATCTGCCGCGCCAGGGTCTGGATTTGCGCATCGTCGAAGTAAGCCCGCGCGGTGAGGACGCCGCACAGCAGCAGAGAAGAGTCGATCGACGAAAGCTCCGACCTGGACCAGCGTGCGCCGGTCTCGATGTCGTTGAAGTGATAAAAGAAGCCGTGCACCTCAGGCTGCTTGTTCAGATGCCAGTCGAGTGTGGTGCGCACGCGTTCCACAATCTGCGTGTGTTGCAGGTAGCCACGCCGGTCCGCGATGCAAAGCGCGGTGAGGCCAAAACCAGTGGCGGCGATACTGGACATGCGCCGCGGGTCGCGCGCGCCGCCCAGGTCGTTGCGCGCGCGGTCGAGAACCTGACCCGTGACAGGGCTGGCCTGCTCCCAGAAGTAGAGGCAGGCCTGCCGCTCCAGATCGTCGAGAAAGATTTCATCTTCCGGACACGGTTTCCATGCATCCGCGCGTGCGACGCGTGAACGCAGCAGCACGCAGCCGGCGGCAGCCGCGGTCGTGGCCAGCATCCTGCGCCGGCTCATGCTGTCTAAGTAACGATTCATGGTTTGTGCTCCGCCGCGCCCGGCTGCGCGGGAATCTCTATCACCGCCAAGCCATTGACAGGCAGGATAAGTTCGAGAGATCCGTTGACCAGCCTGCCGCGCACGGGCGCGGGCAGCGCCGACGCGCGGTTGAGAGCAGCAACCTGCGTCGGGGTGGGATATCGCGGACTGCCCATGGCGCGGTAGGCCGACATCGGGTTGCCATGGGCTGCATCCGCGCGTTGAATTGTAACTGCGGCATCGGCTGCAATGCCTTTGAAGGCCAGCCGCATCGTGAGCGGCGCGCCCCGCGCCAGCTTATCCAAATCCACCAGATTCCACGCTGCCACCACCAGGGCGCCATCTTTGCGGCGTGTGACCAGCAAGTCATCGGCCAGGTTCGCAAGCCGTTCCTCGCCCAACTCGTGCAACAGTGAGAAGCCGTAAAAGCTGGGCTTCATGATCCCGCCTGCGGCGATGAGCCCGAAGCCGCCGTAAAACGGCGTTTGCACCACACCGTCCTCTTCAAAAACGTCATCGAAGGTCCAGAACGACATCATCTTCAATTTGCCGTCGCACTGGCTGATGTCCCTGGCCAGCGCAGGCCCCACGTACCAGTTATCGCGCGCGTGCAGGTTGCCATAGGAGGGGACGTTCCACTCTGTCCACATCAGCGGCAATGTTGGCAGCGCTGAGGCGCGAATCTGGTCATCCACCTTTTCCACCGCCCGGCAAACGCGGTCTCGCATGGGAATATTCTCCTGCGTGCCAAACATGTCCTCGACTGTGTCGTCCGCGTATCCGTGCGTAGAGACAAAGTCGATCGGCACGAGCTCCCGGCTGACGTGATCGAGGAAGGCGGGAATCCAATGTGCCGCCGAGGTGGCCGGGCCGCCGACTCGCAGCCGCGGGTTGACCCCCTTCAGCGCACGGGCAGTGTGATCGTAAAGCTCGAAATAGGTTTGCTGTTTTGGCTCGCCGGTCCAGAAATCGATATTCGGCTCGTTCCACACCTCGAAGTACCACTGTGAAACCTCGTCGATGCCGTAGCGGTCAATCAGGTGTCGGGCAAAAGCCGCGATCAGCGCTTCCCACTTCGCGTAGTCCTTGGGGGGCGCAACGATCGGTTTGTACCAGAAGGCATGATAGTCCGGGCGCGACGCCAGCGCCTTGGGCATGAAGCCGATTTCGACAAAGGGACGTACGCCATTGGCCAGCAGCCCGTCGCAGATCTGATCGACATAGGACCAGTTGTAGACGGGGTTGCCCTGTGCATCTTCGCTGTAGACGCCATTCTCATCGTCGAAAATTCCGTGAAAGCGGACGTAGCGCATACCCACCCGATCGTGTACCTCTTTCAGGTCCAGGCGATAATTGTCGCGCAATGCCAGCACAGCGTGGCCTGAGCCGAACATCTGCTCCCAGAAATGCGGAAAGGGATGTGGGGGGGCGTGAGCGTCAATGGCAATGGCGATGGGCGCGGACAGTGCGCGCGGCGGGCCGCAGGATGCAGCAATGGCCAGAATGAGACCAGCCGGCAAAAGGGGAAGCGATTTCATCATTGAATACTCTGCACTTTTTCCCGGTTAGGTGAATGATGCGCCGAGACGCAACGCACCCGGCAGGGCTTGGGCGAGCATCCTTTCGCCGTCCTGAGCCGCGCCGTGGTCCCTCAATGAATTTCGATCACCGCCAGGCCCATGGGCGGCAGGGTAAGCGTAAGCCGGCTGCCGTGCAGGGACTCGACCTGCGGCGGGCCCATCTCGGCTGCTTTGCGCAGCGCGGCGATCTGCGCCTGCGTGGGATACCGCGGACTGCCCATCTTCTTCCACGCATCCAACGTATCGCCGTGCGCGGCGTCTACTCGGCTGATGGTGGCGTGCGCATCGGCGGCAACGCCTTTGAAGTCGAGATCGATGGTCTTGTTCGCGCCTGTGGCGTCCGGTTCCACCAGGTTCCAGGCCGCGATCACCAGGGTGCCGTCCTTGCGGCGCGTGGCCAGCACATCTTCCGCCGAGGCGGGCAGGCGCTCCGTACCCAGCGCGTGCAGCAACTCGAAGGCATCGAAGGCCGGTTTGGGAATTCCGTCCTCGCCCACGATCCCGAAGCCGCCGTAAAAGGGGGTCTCGATGACGCCCTGCTCCTCGAAAACATCGGAGAAAGTCCAGTAGGACATCATCTCCGTCAAGCCGTCGCACCGGCGGATGGTGTCGGCCAGCCACGGGCCCATGTAAATCGAATCCGTGATCTCCTGCTGGTTGGAATACGTGGCGTTAAATTCGCTCCAGATGAGCGGCAGGCCGGGCCGCGCGGAGTGCTCGATCTCTTCATGCACCTTGCCAACCGCTTCGCACACCAAACCGTGCGGCGCGATGGAGCGGCTGTCGTGGAAGACGTTTTCAGCGGAGTCGTTGCCGTAGACGTGCGTGGAAACGAAATCCAGCGGGACATGGTTCTCAGTGGCGTGGGCGATCATGTCGCCGACCCATGCGGCCTGCGCCGTGGCCGGGCCGCCTACGCGAATCCGCGAATTCACCGACTTGAGGGCGCGTGCCGTGTGATCGTATAACTCGAGGTAAGTTGCCTGCTTTGGGTCGCCGGTCCAGAAATCGAGATTCGGCTCGTTCCACACCTCGAAATACCACTGTGAAACTTCGTCGATGCCGTAGCGGTCAATCAGGTGTCGGGCAAAAGCCGCGATCAGCGCTTCCCACTTCGCATAATCCTTGGGCGGCGCAACGATCGGTTTGTACCAGAAGGCATGATAGTCCAGGCGCGACGCCATCGCCTTGGGCATAAAGCTGATCTCGACAAATGGCCGTACCCCCTCAGCGAGCAGCCCGTCGTAGATCTGGTCCACATAGGACCAGTTGAAGACCGGATTGCCCTGCGCGTCCTCGCTGTAGACGCCGTTCTCATCATGGAAGATGGCGTGAAAGCGGACGTAGCGGAATCCGGTAATCTGCTTCACCTGGCGCATGTCGCTGCGGTAGCTCGCGCGCATCGCCAGATTTGCGCGCCCGGAGCCGAACATCTGTTCCCAATAGTGCGGGAAAGGCATGGCCGCGGCATGCGCGTCAATCGCCACCTGCTCCGCGTTTGCTGTGTTCCCCGGCCCAGCCTGTTGAGTGTACAGCGGCGCCAAAGAGGCTGCGAAGATGATCCCCAAAACCAGAACCGAGCGGATGCGGGACATTGACATTCTCCAAAAGGGCGCGCGTGGCAGTTATTCCGGATGCTCAGCGGCAATTGACTTACCGGTGCCCAGTAACCGTCCCGCGCTCTACGGTGATTTCAAACAGTCCGCGGCCACACATCGACGGGAGATTGCAACCGGCAAGCGTTCTCGCACAGGGCGCACCGGAACTCCACGGACGAACGCTCCCGGCTGGTCGTTCATAAAAAGCGGGAAAGAAGAGGGTGCTTTCGCTTGAAGCACCCTCTGGAAAGTTGCATAATCCGCACGATTAGAAGCTGAAGCGGGCCTGGAAATCAACCGTTCTCGCTCCAAGAGCAGAGCCCGCCTGGCCAAGGTTCGAACTCTGAACGCTGGTCGATAGGCTGCTGGGGTTGATATTCAACAGGTTAAAGATGTTGAACATGTTGGCTTTGATTTCAAACTTCGCGTCTTCGCCCAGGACCGGCATTTTGGGCAGGCCGAACGCCTTGCCGATGGTCAAATCGATATCCCTGTATCCGGGGCCCGGGAACGAGTTGCGGCCGATTCCAGGCGCAGGAATGTAGTTGTTTGTCGACTGTCCCGTATTGTCCGTGATGGCAGCCGTGAAGTCCGGAACACTGAAGTAGTTGTCGGTGAACAGATTGTTATTCGTGCCAGTATTCTCAGGGTTCGCCGGTGTGCCCGGAGGGACGAAGTTGCTTCCCGTCTCAAAGGCGCCGTTGCTGGTGTTTCTGCCTGCTCCGCCCAGATAGTTGGGACGCAGGGCCAGGTATCCGTAGTTGCAGGTTTGGCAATAGAACTGGTGGGGCGCCGTGTACGTCGGAGTCCATCCAAAGCCAGTGTGAATGGTCCAAATGCCGCTGAGCGACCATCCGCCGGCGGCCTTCTCCATCCACGCGTTTGAGCCGTGGAAGATCACGGGCTGCCAGACGCCGAACAGCTTGAAGGATCTGTTGACGTCAAAATCCGACCGCGAGTAGGAGAATTTGGGGTTGTACAGATAGGGACTCCGGGAGTACGGGCCCGAGTTTGTATCCGCGCTGCGGCCCCAGGTAAACTGCGCGTCGGCAGAGAAGGTGTGGGAGAACTGGTGCTTCAGTCCGGCAAGCAGCATGTTGTTCATTGACCAGCCGCCGCTGCCGAAGGTGTTGACGCTGTTGACGTAAAAACTCTGCGGAGCACCGATGATATCTCCCAGAGCGGTGGCGTCGTAGTTGTACATCTCGTGCCGGCCCAGGCCGCCCACATAGCCCAGATTCAGGACGATCGCATGCCCGAAATCCTGCTCGACGTCCAGCGAGTAGTGTTCCAGGTACTGGGTGGGCATGTTTCCGGGTAAGCCGTCCAGGTTTGCGTGCCCTGCCGTGGGCAGGCCGGCATTGGGCATGCCCGCGGGGATGAACGTAGTAATCGCGCTGGGATTGGCCGGGTAGCCGGAGACGCTGTGAACGTTGGTCGACACCGCGTAGAGAATATTGGGATTGATGTTCGTAGGGCTCGTGCTGGAACTGGAAATATAGTTGGTTCCGGGCGGGTTGCCATCGTAATTGTTGGCGTTTGCGATCTGCTCCCCGTTGTAGTTGAGGCCGAAACCGCCGCGCACCACCAACTTGCTCTTGAAGTAGCCCGGAGCCCAGTTGAAGCCGACCTCCGGTCCGAAGTTCCCCTTTTGCGCACCCCAGGCGTCGATGCCCGTGCGTATGGTGATCCCGGTCAAAAGGCTGGTGCCGCTTCCAAACGTCAGCACGCCCATGTGGTTGTCTTTGTCATCCATGGGCCCGAAGTAAGACCAGCGCAGTCCGGCGCTCACGGTCAGGTTGGGACGAACCTTCCAGTCGTCTTGAAAGAAGATGCCGAGCACATCTTCACGGTTGTCGTTGCGGAAGCCTCCGGGAAGGCCGGTGGTTGCCTGAAATCCTCCGCCTTCGGCCTCCGGGGCATCGTTCATGAAGTCCCAGAGATTGTAGAAGGTGTACTGCGGGATGTTGATGGGAACGCTCTCGTAGTAAAGCCGGGTCAGTTCAAAACCGGCCTTCATGGTATGCGCATGCAGAACCTTGGTGGCAACGTCTTTGTAGCTGTAGGTCCACTGGTCGTATTGGGCGGGATAGCCAGGGCCAAATTGGCCGATGCCGATGCTTCCGATATTCATCACAAAGTCCTGGGGCAGGCCAACGGGCTCCTGTGGATTGTCGGTGACTTCGTTATAGCGCCACCCCGCGGCGTTGGCGCGGGCTTCGTTGAGGAAGGTCGGCGAGAAGATGTGGTTCCAGATGAGCGAGGTGGCATTGTTGGTCTGCGAGTGATTGAAGAGATCATAACCATACCCGCCGTTGTATTTAGTCGTGCTCGCTGGAATCCAGTAAATGGCAAAAGCCAGGTGATCTTTGCTGGTCGCATCAGCGTCCAGGCGGCCGTTGTACTGCTTGAAATCGCTGCTGGTGGGATTACTGATGGTGTATTCGTCGATATCGGCGGTGGTTGAAAGTCCGTTGCCCACGCCGGGGTTACTGCTGCTGACCCAGGTGAGGTCCTGCGTGCCCAGCGCAGTGGTGAGCGGCGAACCGATGTTTAATCCCCCGCTTACCGCATTGCAATTGGCTCCCGTAGCGGGTTCCTGAATAAGTCCGGCATCGGCGCATGTCACGCCGGTAGCCGCAGTGCCGATGACGGCCGCCTTCGGGAAGTTGAGGTAGGTGGAGGCGATGCTGTTCGTGGGAGCCAATCCGGCCAGCGCCGAGGTCACATACCACCCTGTGCTCGTCTGAGGGACGCCATTCAGCTTTTGCCCCTCGTAGGCGAAGAAGGCAAAGATCTTGTTTTTCCAGATCGGCCCGCCGATGCTGCCGCCCCACTGGTTGTAGCGGTCCGTGTCGCGGAGCAGGAGTTTCTTATTTGTGACCGATGCCGGACCGTTCCAGCGCTGATACGCGTTCAATCCCGGCCGTGCGATATAGCCGAAGATGCTGCCGTGGAAATCATTGGTCCCGCTTTTGGTGGTAACCTCGGTCATCGCGCCGTCGAACCGGCCGTTTTCAGCATCGTAGGCATTGGTAACGATTTGAATGTTGCCGATCGATTCCATGCTGGGGGTTATGATCGTCGATCCGCCCCAGACCACGCTCACCGTGCTGATGCCGTCGACGGTGAAGCCGTTGTTTTGATACTGCCCCCCGTTGGTGTTTGCCGAAGGGCCGTTTTCCGTGGCGAAGATGCTGCTGTTAGATCCCAGGTTGCCGCCGCCGCCGCCCTTGCTGGCGTTCGACTGGGTTCCGGGCGCTGCGAATCCGCCGCCACTACCTTGCTGCGATCCATCGGCCAGGGTCCCGGGAGCCAACTGAACGAGTTGCATCGCGTCACGCTCGAACTCGGGGAAGTGCTGCACCACATTCGCGTCGATGCTTATCCCATTGTTCGCGGTTTCTGTGTCGAGAGCTGATTGGGTTGAGGCATTCACTGTCACCGTCGCAGTGCTGGCTCCAACTGCCAACACCACGTTAATCGCATTCGGCTGCTCCGGAATCAATTGCAGATCGCTGAGAACCTTCTTCTCAAAGCCCTCTTTCTCGACGACAAGGGTGAAAACATCGGGTGGCAAGGCGTTGAAGTTGTAGATACCGGCGGCATCGCTGGTGCGAACCTGCGACTCGTTGGTTCCCTCGTCGGTCAGAGTTAACGTGGCGCCGGGAATGACCGCGCCGGTGGGATCGGTCACAACGCCCTGAATGGATGCGCGGAACTGGGCGTGGGCCGCGGGCACGGAAAGCCATGCGAGCGTCGCAAAGAACAGTGCGGCTTGCAAAGCGAGCCAGGCTGTTCTTGTGTTCGATTGGAGAGGGGCGATTGCTGTCTCAGGCGCCGATGGCCTGAGTGACAATAGAATGCGCATAGTTCCTCCTTTGAAAGGCGGGCATATTGCTTCGGCTTTATGCCGAGAGCCCAAAATGCCAGATTGCGGGTAGAAGGCCCCGGGGACGACGAGGATTTGGCCTTCGGTGCAGGTACAACCGATTGCGCTTTTAGCGCAATCGGTTGCGCTGCGATTACAACCCTTACCACTCCCTAATCAGCTTTGTCAAGAAGATTTTCCCAACAAGATTCCTGGCGGCTGTTCAACGAAAATCCTTCCCCCCCCGGGAAGATATAGATGTACAGGGAGATATTACGTGCACCGAATGTTGCGCTTTTGGGCAGACGGTTGTCGCGCCCTTCTCCGTCAGGCGGAGGGAGCATGCGCCAGTTTCGACGCTTGGATTGGTCTGCGGTGAAACCAACACTAGTTCCCTCCGACTTCAACCTCGGAAACTTCCGCCAACGCCTTGAACGCGCCGACCCTTGGGAAACATTCTTTCAATCCCGCCAATCTCTGACGCGGGCAACGGCCTTGCTGAATAGGCTGTGACGAGTTGGCTTCCCCTGCTTCCATGGAATTGATTGGATTCATCGCGCTCAGCGATCCTGGCTTGAAGTGGCTGGGATCACCTATGCCAAAGATCGGGGTACACTAAGAAAAAGCCCCAATCCACGAAGCCCGTTTGTGTCCCCGCGAACAGAGGAGAACAATCGGAGGAGAGCAAAATGGGAGGCTTGATTCCATTAGGCGATGCATCGCGGCGACCTACGCGCATTCCGATCATCACGGCTCTGATCATTGTTGCGAACGGCATCGTATTCGTGATGGAACTGGCGAACGGCGACGCCTTTGTGAACGCGTGGTCCGCGATACCTTCCCAGGTCTGGTCGGGCCATCAATGGATTACGTTGATCACCTCGATGTTCCTGCACGGCAGCTGGTCGCACATCATCGGCAACATGATCTTTTTATGGGCGTTTGGCCCGGAGATCGAAGACGCCATGGGCCGATGGCGGTATCTCGTCTTCTACTTTGCCGGCGGGATCGTGGCGATGATCTCGCAGGTTGCAGTTGACCCCCATTCCACGCTACCCAACCTGGGCGCCAGCGGAGCGATTGCCGCCGTCATGGGAGCGTTTATCGTCACGTATCCTCGCGACCAGATTCGCTCGATTCTTATCATCTTTATTTTCGTGCGGATCACGTTTGTCCCTGCCGCGCTCTTGATCGGCTTCTGGTTTCTTAGCCAACTTTTCGATGCCGGGACAGTGGCAGACGTGCAATCCGGTGGAGTGGCCTACGTGGCGCACATAGGCGGCTTCATTTTTGGGGTTGTCACGGCGCGCCTGTTCGAAAGCCAGCGCCGGGCCGCGTGGCCAGAAAACGAGGAGTGACCTAAATCGGGCTCACCTTAATTTGACCCATTGCAAATCTTCCGAACGCCGTTTTCGGACAAAACCGAATGCGAAGTCCCTGCTATATGTTTCAGCGCAGCAGATGCCGCAACAGGAGCGCTACGCAATACAAGCCGAAGCACAGCAGGACGATACCAAGGATTATGTTTGCCACGCGGAAGAAGATCGCGCCGGTTCGATGGGGAATGAAGCGGACGAATACGATGAGCACCGTGAACCAAGCTGCCAGGCCCAGGCCCACCAGGAGGGTTCCCCATTCAGGGGCTCTGTTACCGAACCCTGAATAAGCAAAGGGGAGCCAGCTGGATGTGACGGCAACCCAGTAAAGCATGGTCAGAGGGTTGAAGAGAGTCAGGGCAGCGGCTCTGGCAGCTTCCCCGATGAAACGCGCGGGAACCGATCCCTGACTCCAGCGCCGGCGGGCGCTGCTGAAGGCCCGGCGAGGGTGCCTAGCGGCAAGCGCCAGGAAGTATATTCCCACCGGGAGCAGCACGAGTGCGCCAGCGGCCAGGAGCACGGTCTGGACCCTGGGGTTCGACAGATCCGAAAGGAAGTATCGCCCTCCAAAGAGGGCCAGAGAGAAGAGAGCTAGATCGCCAAAGACAGAGCCGATTGCACAGGCGAGCGTGTGGCGCCATCCGCCGGCCACGCCACGGCGGATGGCCATCATGTTGACGGGACCAATCGGCGCGGCCGCCGCCAATCCCATCAGGAATGCCGACGCTAGCACGTGGATGTTGGCAACGGACACCATGTCGCGGCTGCTGCGAAGAATAAGTATAGATGTCCCCTCGGTCATTTCCGCAGGCAGGATTCACCGGTTGTCTCCAACTGTGGTCGCCGTTTCAACGAACAGCAGACACACTACGGCGAAAAGATCAGCGACTCGTTCCGCCAGTGCTCGCAGCTCTATTTACCGCCTGCTGGATTTGTGCGGGGTCTCCCAGATAGTAATGACCAACAGATTTCAGGTCATCGTCAAGCTCTTCGACCAGCGGCACGCCGGTGGGAATATTGAGATCAACAATCTGCCTCTCGGGCACGTCTTCCAGATACTTCACTAGTGCCCGCAGGCTGTTGCCATGGGCCGCGATCAACACCTGCTTACCCGACCGGATGCTGGGAGCAATCACTTCGTGCCAGCACGGCAGAAAGCGGTCCACAGTGTCCTTAAGGCATTCGCTGAGGGGGAGTTGTTTTTTCGGAATCTTGCGATAGCGCGGGTCCTTCCCCGGATAGCGCGGATCTGACTCGTCCAGCGCGGGCGGGCGAATGTCGTAACTGCGGCGCCAGAGTTTCACCTGTTCTGCCCCATACTTCGCTGCGGTCTCAGCTTTGTTGAGGCCTTGCAGCGCCCCATAATGCCGTTCGTTCAGCCGCCAATCCCGCTGCACGGGAACCCACATCA
>Ga0326728_10012090_pt1 | contig 19374 bp, 17 predicted proteins | sample MB3enrmetagenome_FD_207602 | JGI IMG/M metagenome (GOLD analysis project Ga0326728, IMG submission 207602) | Lab enriched peat soil microbial communities from McLean, Ithaca, NY, United States - MB31MN | ecosystem: Environmental > Terrestrial > Soil > Wetlands > Peat | place: USA: New York... | reverse complement strand
GTGGGGGGGGGCGGCGCCCCCGCCGCTACCCTCATCGGCAATGGACGCCAAACATCCCGCCAGCCGCGCTACCGTCCCGCGAAGTCGCATTGACAAACGGTAGGAGGTCCCTCCCCCGCTGCGTTTCACTGCGCGGGGGCGGATGAGCAGCATCGTTCTCGCGACGCCGGCGCGCCCGAGTTTTTGCAAACGATGAGGCCGCGGGCGGCCACGAGGGCCGCCCCTACGAAACGATGTGCGGTCCGTAGGGGCGCCCCTTGTGGGCGCCCGCCAAGCCATCAAACAAAAAAAGGAAGCGGAACGCCGACAGACGCAATGTCTCATGAGCCGCACCAGCGGGTGCGGCGCGCGCCACGGAGAAGTCGGCTTGCGCCGACCCTCCGCTGCGGGCGCGCTCGCCTGTCGGCGTTCCACCACGGCACTTGCGGCGGCGAACCAACGCCCCCGCTCAGCTCCAGAACGCACTTCCCGGGACCTGGTCGGAGCGCACGACCCCGATGGTTCGAAAGATCGCGCGCATTTTCGCGGGCGTTACCCGCGCCTTCCTGTCCCAGTCCAGCGACATGGTCGCAGACCGGTCATCGTGCCGGCCGGGCGTTTTCCCGGAGCCGCCCGGGAGCGGAGGCGACGAGCCCCCGCCCGCGGGAACCGCTCTCGATCCACCAGCCGGTGTCGCCGGCTGCCGTCCTTTCGGCGAGCGAGATTCGGTATATGTAACTGAAGTTGGGACCAGTGTCAAGAAATGTCTCGTTCTTCGCGACGACCTTAAAGGTCGTCACACGCGCGCTTGACCCGCGTATCCATGCCGGCGATCGGCCGGCTGGTATTTGGCAATTAAATGCACTGTCCCAGTAACTCTACGCGCGTTGTCTACGCGCGCGTTGGAAATATCAATCGTCGGCCTTGATCTGGGTCAATACCTGCGATGTCGAGACGACAGAATATGACAAGTGATTGCCACGGAGCACCATTATGCGCGCCCGCACCGTTTGCGCTCAATTGTTGGTGGGCGCACTCTTTTTGATTTTTGTCGATGGTGCGCTGCGGCTAGCGCAGGCTGCTGATCCGGCGGCCGGCCAGGCGGTGTTCCAATCGGAATGCGCGATCTGCCACTCCCCGAAGCCCGACGTCAACAAGATTGGCCCGTCGCTATTCGGGGTGGTTGGTCGCAAGACCGGCTCGGTGCCGGGATACAAATACTCGGTGGCCAACAAGAACTCCAACATCACCTGGACGCCGGAGATCCTGGACAAATTCCTGGAGTCGCCGGAAAGCGTCGTTCCCGGAACGAAAATGCCGTACGACGGGCTCAAGGACCCGACTAAGCGTGCCGACCTGATCGGCTACCTCGAGACCCTGAAAAAATAATGGGGGGCCGGAACTTGCCGAAGCGTCCGTCCCAGGAGGACAGCATGAGCCCGCTACGTTGCCTCGCTTCACGCCGGCAGGTCCTCGGTGGAGGACTCGCGCTGGCGACGCTTCCGGCGCCATTCGTGCGCGCCCGGGCGGCCGCGCCGATCCGTATCGGATTCCCGATACCGCTCACCGGGCCCTATCAGGAGGAGGCGCTGGACATGCTGCGCGGCGGCCATGTTGCGGTCGCCATGTTCAACGCCCAGGGGGGACTCGGCGGCCAGACGGCCGAACTTGTGACCCGCGACGATGAGCTCGATTCGGCCAAAGCCGCCGAGGTGACCCGCGATCTGATTGCGAATGACCACGTCGCCTTCATAACCGGCGGGCTGTCGGCGTCAGTGCAGCTGGCGATCAACCAGGTGACGAAGGCCGCCAAGGTGCTGTTCAATTCCATCAGCCAGTCGGACGCAATCGTCGCCATGCCGGACTCGAGTCCATACACGTTCCACGAGGCGCTGACTCCGCACATGACGAGCCAGGCCGTCGGCCGTTATGTGTTTTCCAACTATCTCAAGAGGGTCGCATTCCTAGTCGCCGATTACGCGTTCGGCAACGAGATGGTGGCGGGCTTCGAGGCCGTGGGCAAACAATTCGGCGTCGAGATCGCGGCGACTGTGCGCCATCCGCTCGGCACCCTCGACTTCCGCCGCTATCTCGAGCAGATCCAGGCCGCCAGGCCGAATGTGCTGGTGCTCTGCAATTTCGGCTTCGACCAGCGCAATTCGGTCCAGCAGGCGGACTGGATGGGCCTCAAGCACAGCATGAAGCTGGTGACGCCGGTGCTGGACTTTACGCAGCGTCTCGCCGTCGGTCCGGAAGCGTATCAGGGGGTCCTTGGCGGTTCGTCATATTACTGGCGGCTCGAGGACACGGTCGCCAGCGCGCGGCGGTTCAACGACCGCTTCCGCGCCATGAACGACGGCCGGGTGCCATCCGATTATGGCGCGCTCGGCTTCGCCGGGGTCATGACGGTACTCACCGCCGCGAAGAGCGCCGGCAGCATCGCCACCGATGAGCTGGTCGCGGCGATGCGGGACATGAAATACGATCTGTACAAAGGACCCGAATACTACCGCACGTGCGATCACCAGGCCGTGCAGTCGGCGCTGGTCGTGGACAGCCAGTTCACCACGAGCCCGAACGATATGGACGTGTTCAGCATCGTGCGGATCGATCCGCCCAACGAGGCAATGTTGGAGACTTGCGCTGCCGAGGGGCATGGCTAGCCGAGACCGGATAGCCGGGTACCGACCGCGACCGCCGAGCGAGCGTAGGGTGGTCCCCTCCCCCGCACTTCGTGCGGGGGCGGAAAAATCACTCCCGCGACTTCAAAAACTGCGCGAACGCCTTGAGCGTCGCTTCCGAGACGTGGTGCTCGATGCCTTCGGCGTCGGCTTCGGCGGCTTCGGTCGGCACGCCGAGCGCGCGGAGAAGATCGACGACCAGCCGGTGGCGGACGCGAACGCGGTCGGCCAGCGCCTGGCCTTTCTCGGTCAGGAACACGCCGCGGTAGGGCCGCGCGGTCGCGAGCCCGGCGCGTTTGAGCCGTGCCACGGTCTTGACGGCGGTGGCGTGCGAGACGCCGAACCGGCGGGCGATATCGGTCGGCCGCGCCTCGCCGGCGTTGGCGAGGAGGTCGGCGATCAGTTCGACATAGTCCTCCAGCAAGGCGGTCGACTGCGCCGAGCGCGTCTTGCCGAAGCGGCGCGCCTGAGTGCCTTCCGCCGGGAGCTGTCCCGTGGCGGCGCGCGGCCGCCGTTTCGTGCCGTCAGCCGTCGTCGACGTCATGGCGTCGCTTTCACCCCTGCCCCGGTTGCGGATGGCGAGCCGAGACCATGTTTTCGGGCCGGTGTCAAAATGTTCACTCGGCTACACTTTGTACCCATTGACGCCAGGTCGGCGCCTGCCTATTCTGTAGCTCGTGCTACACTCTCGAGTGAAAGCTTCACCTGGCCGGGTTCCCCCCAAGCAGGGATCCCCAAAAGGCCGTCCGTCGCCCGCCATGACCGAAGCCGCCGTTCGCCCCAATTCGCTGTCCGAGCGCACCGTCGCCGCCGCGCGCGGGGTGCTCGCCGGAAAGCGCGGCGGGTTCCGGGCCTATTCCGCCTTCGCCGGCCCGGCGGTGATCGCCTCGATCGCCTATGTCGATCCCGGCAACTTCGCCACCAACATCCAGGCCGGCGCGAAATACGGCTACGGCCTGTTGTGGGTCGTGCTGCTCGCCAATCTGATCGCGATGGTGTTCCAGGCGCTGTCGGCGAAGCTCGGCATCGTCACCGGCCGCAACCTCGCGGAGATGTGCCGCGACCATTTTGCGCCGCCGGTGGTGTGGACGATGTGGGGGGTGAGCGAGATTGCCGCCATGGCGACCGATCTCGCCGAGTTCCTCGGCGGCGCCATCGGCCTGTCCTTGCTGTTTCAGATGCCGCTCATCGTCGGCATGATCGTGACCGGGATCGTGACCTACGGCCTGTTGATGTTCGAAGGGTTCGGATTCCGGCCGATCGAACTGATCATCGGCAGCATGGTGAGCATGATCGCGCTCTGTTACATCGTCGAGATGTTCATCGCGCCGATCGATTGGCTCTCGGCCGCCGTGCATACCTTCAAGCCGGAGATCGCAGACGGACAGGCGCTGCTCTTGGCGGTCGGCATCATCGGCGCCACCGTGATGCCGCACGCGGTCTATCTGCATTCCGGCCTGACGCAGGCCCGCATGCCGGTGTTGGACGACGGCGAACGCCGCAAAGTGCTGCGGTTTTCCAATGTGGAAGTCGTCGTCGCGCTCGCGCTCGCCGGCCTCGTCAACATGGCGATGGTGATGATGGCGTCGAGCGCCTTCCACGCCGGCCATTCCGACGTCGCCGAGATCGAGACGGCCTATCACACGCTGACGCCGCTGCTCGGCATCGGCGCCGCCGGCGTGTTCCTGTTGTCGCTCATCGCCTCGGGCGTCGCGGCCTCGACGGTCGGAACCATGGCGGGCCAGATGATCATGCAGGGCTTCGTCGGCTTCCGCATTCCGATCTGGCTGCGGCGGCTCGTGACCATGCTGCCGGCCTTCGTCGTGGTCGCGCTCGGCGTCAACGCCACCAACGCGCTGGTCGTCAGCCAGGTCGTGCTGAGCATCGCGCTGCCGCTGCCGATGACGGCACTGCTGATCTTCACCAGCCGGACCGACATCATGGGGTCGTTCGTCAACGGCCCGCTCACCCGCGTCGCCGCGGTGGTCGGCACCGTCGTGGTTTTCGTCCTGAATTTCTTTCTCATCATTTTGACGCTCGGCGTTCCGATCCCCGGTCTATCGGCAAACTGACGCCGCAATTCGGGCACGGCTTTTTATAGAAAGACACGTTCCGTCAGAACGTTAGGCCGGCAATGTTGAATCTGAAGGCCCGGCGTTCCGCCGGTTGCCGTGGTGGGCTTTTCAACCCCGCAACGTCACGTAGCCGCGATCGGAAAACTTGCCTATAGTTGTGGCGTTCCGAAAAGGGCCGCCCGACACGAGGCGGCCTGACACCAAAAGGGGGAAACGTCATGAAAAGACTTGTGACGACCGCATTGACCGTGTCGGCACTGCTGCTGGGCACGGCTCTCGCCAGTGCTCAACAAGCCGGCACTGCGGCTGAAGCGAAAGCGATGCTCGACAGCGCGGTCACGGCGCTGAAGGCCAACGAAACGTCAGCGCTGGCCGCGTTCAACGACAAAGCCAACAAGAAATTCCACGACCGCGATCTTTACGTCTTTTGCTACGACATGGCCGCAGGCAAGTTCACCGCGCATCCGAATCCCGCCCTCATGGGCACGGATGTCCGGTCGCTCAAGGTCAAGGACGATCCGCTCGGGCAGCGGATCTTCGACACCGTCAACAGCGCGCCGGCCGGAAGCGTCGCGACCGTGGACTACAATTTCCCGAAGCCGGGAACAACCGATCCCGTGCCCAAACAATCGTTTGTGACAAAGGTCGGCAACGAAGGCTGCGGCGTCGGCTATTACAAATAGCCGGCCTTCCCGCTTTCGCTTTCAAGTCAGAGCAGACGGCGAGACCGCAGCCGCGGTTTCGCCGTTCGCATCAGAGGGTCTTCAAGTTCTCGGCGGCCGACTTGCCGGTCTTGCGATCAACCACGACCTCGAACGCGACTTTCTGGCCTTCCCGCAGCTCGCGCAGGCCGGCGCGCTCGACGGCGCTGATATGAACGAACACGTCCTTGCCGCCACCGTCGGGCTGGATGAATCCATAACCCTTCTGCGCGTTGAACCACTTTACTGTTCCGTTGCTCACGGGCCGCTCCTCTTCACGAATACGTGTAGGGGCCGCGCAAAGTGCACGGCCAGGTTCGCTCGAGATTTTGGTGAAAGATCGTCAGTCAGGCGCGCTATCGTCGCTGCAAGGCCGAGTCATTCGGCCGAAAACTCGATATATCTTTTTAGCGTTAAGTCGGCGCGTTCGCAAGAGCGCGGTTCCGGCCGCAACCAACACTACCCGCAACCAACACTACCCGAATGCCAATGAAGGATGCGCACCGGGCGCATCGGTCCCGCCGCGACGGGCGAGGGTTGGCCCGACGAAACCGCCCGCACCCGGCCACGGGCCCGTGGATTTTCCCAAATCGCTGATTACCTTGAGCTTGACCCGCCCGTGGCTGAGGGCTTCCGGACCCAATTATGTCCATGGCCGAAGAACGCATCAACCGTAAGCTTGCGGCGATCCTCGCGGCCGACGTGGTCGGCTATTCGCGGCTGATGGGGGCCGACGAGGAGGGCACGTTGTCCGCCCTCAAGCTGCATCGGCTGACCGTGTTCGACCCCGCCGTCGCCGCCCATAACGGCCGCGTCGTCAAGCTGATCGGCGACGGTACCATCGCCGAGTTCGGCAGCGTGGTCGACGCCGTGAACTGCGCGCTGGCGGTGCAGCGCGCGGGCGGCGCGCCGCCCGCTCAAGATGCCCACCAACCGAGGATCGTTCTGCGCATCGGCATCAATCTCGGCGACGTGATCATCGAAGGCGACGACATCTACGGCGACGGCGTCAACATCGCGGCGCGCCTCGAGCCGCTCGCCGAGCCGGGCGGCATCTGCGTCTCCTCCATCGTCAATGAAAGCATCGGCAACCGGGTCGACGCCGCGTTTGTCGACGCCGGCGACATCAGCGTCAAGAACATCGACCGGCCGATCCGGGTCTGGAAGTGGCATCCCGACCGCGGCGGCAGCGCCGCCGCGCGACGCGAGGAGGCCAAGCCGGCCGCGACCGCCTCGATCGCCGCCTCTATTGCAGTCCTGCCCTTCACCAACATGTCCGGCGATCCGGAGCAGGAATATTTTTCCGACGGCATCACCGAAGACATCATCACCGACTTGTCGAAGATCGCCGAGCTGACCGTGATCGCCCGCAACTCGAGTTTCACCTACAAGGGCCAGGCGGTCGACGTCCGCGCCGTCGGGCGCGAGCTCGGCGTGCGTTCGGTGCTGGAAGGCTCGATCCGCCGCGCCGGCAATCGCGTGCGGATCACGGCGCAGCTCATCGACGCGGCGAGCGGCGGCCACCTCTGGGCGGAGCGCTACGACCGCGATTTGACCGACATCTTCGCGGTGCAGGACGACGTCACGCGCCGCATCGTCGACGCGCTCAAGGTTACCCTGACCCCGGCCGACAAGGCCAAACTGGCCGGCGACGAGACCGCCAACATGGAGGCCTACGAGTCCGCGATGCGCGGGCGCGAAGTATTGATGGGCAATCCCAAGAACCGCGAGTCGTTCCACAAAGCGAAAGCGCTGTTCCTGCGCGCGATCGCAGCCGATCCCAACTTTGGAAAGGCCTACGCCGGGCTCGCCTTTGCCTACATGTTCGACTACCAAAACCGTTGGAGCGAGGATCCGGACAGTTCGCTGCCGCTGGCCAAACAATACGCCGAAACGGCGATCGAGAAGAATCCGAAGGAACCGCTGGCGCGCGTCGTCGCGGCCGTGGTCGCAACTTTCGACCGGGACCTCGATCGGGCCAAGGAGCACGTCGACATCGCCTTGTCGCTCAACCCGAATTTCTCGCTGGCCTATAACGTTCTCGGCGGCATTTACAGCTATTCCGGGCGCCCGCTCGAAGCGATCGCGATGATCGAGCGCGCCATGCGTCTCGACCCCAACAACAGTGCACAATATCTCCACTTCCTCGGCGCGGCCTACCTCTTGGCCGGCAAATACGAGACGGCGGCGACATTGCTCAAGCAGCGCATTGCATTCGTGCCCGGGACGGATTTTTCCCGCGCCTTATTGACCTCCGCCCTCGGGCATCTGGGCGAGATCGATGAGGCGCAGCGCGTTTGGAAGGAGCTCCAAGAGATCAATCCGAATTACGCGTTTCGCGACCATTTCAGCCGGCTGCCCTACAAGAATCAGGCGGACGTCGAGCGGATCGCCGAGGGGCTCTCGAAGGCCGGTATATTACATTAAAGCGCCGGGAAGGACTGGCGCTCCCTACGGGAATCGAACCCGTGTTTCAGCCTTGAGAGGGCCGCGTCCTAGACCGCTAGACGAAGGGAGCGTCGGTTCTTTTGAAATAACCCCGATGGCGCGGCCATGCAAGCGCGTTGCATGCCGGCCGCACGACCGCGCAACGATCACTGGCCGCGCGTCATGGAGAACTGCCCGGTCGAGCGCGACGTCGCGGTGATGATCGTCCATTTCCCGGCGATAGTGTTGCCGTCGGCGGAAACGACGCCGGCATAGTCGACGCCGTGCGACACGCCGCCGGTGCCGTCATATTGCTTGTGAAACCTGAATTCGCCCCCCGGCGGTATGACGGCCGTCGGACAGGAGACGTTGGCGTAAAGGTAGGGCGCCGACTTCTCGCCGAACGTGTTCACCTCCTTGACGTGCCCGATGCAGCGCCCATTGGCGCCGTCAAGGTCCAAGGTGAAATCGACGGCGATGCGATTGTCGTTGTAGAAGTAGCGGCCCTTCCAGGTGCCGGACAATGACGGCGACTGCGCCCAGGCCGTGAGCGGGACAACCGCCATCAATCCGAACACGAACGCGGCCAAGACAAACGTGGCAACGCGAATGACGTTGGAGCGCCTCATGTTTTCCTCGCTGCCGGTTATGAAATTATCCGCGACCTGATAAACAAAATTATCACCATCGATGCCGGCGGTAAAGCTGCATCGGCGTGACAAAACCGCGACGCCGGTCAAGGCGCGTAAAGATAGCGCAACAGCGTCTTGCCGACCGCCGCGAGGCTCGCCGCGGAGCATTTGTCGAGCGTGTCCTGCGTGGTGTTGAACCAGGGCTCGTACTGGAAATCGATGACCAGCAAACTCGGGATGCCGGCGCGGTCGAGCGCCGTCTGATCGTCGGACACCGGGTAGGCGGTCGGATCGTTCAAAAACACCGACGGTGCGAGGCTCGCGCCGATGCTCCAGAATTTGGCGGTCTCCGCCTTGGCGTAATAGAGCGAAAACAGTTCGGGATGGAGCTGCAAGGTGCGGTAGCACACCATGTCGAACACGACGCCCTTCTCCGGCTTGCGGTCGGGATAGACGTCGTGCAGGTGCTCGACGAAATACGGCGATCCGAGCGCCATCCAGTTGGGGTCGCCGGCGCCCAGCGATTTCGGGCCTTCCTCGCCATCGAAAAAGATCATGTCGATGCCGACCGGCGGCGGAGGCAGCGAAGCGAGCGCCCGCGCGGTCTCGAGCAACACCGCGACGCCGGACGCCGAATTGTTGGCGCCGGGCATTGGCGCGTCGGGATTCTTGGTGTCGCGGTAGGCGCGCACGATGCTGTCATAGTGCGTCGCGACGATGACGCGGCGCGGATTGGCGGGATCGAGCCGGGCGATGACGTTGGTCAGCGCGTGCTCGGCGCCGTCGGCGCCGCGATAGCTGAAGCGCTGCTCGAGCGCGACCTTGACCGGCGTCTTGGCAAGCTCGGCCTCGATGAAGTCGATCGTCTGCTGATGGCCCGGCGTATCGAGCGAGCGCGGCGTGAAGCGCAATTGCGCCGCGATGTCGGCCATGGCGCGTTCGCCGTTCCAGCCGCCGGTCGCGATGTCTTGTTCTTTGCTCGCCGGGGCGGCTGCGACCGATGGCAGCACGAGACGGCTCGCCAGCCCGGCACCGACCGTGGCGACGAATGCCGCCGTCAGCCAAATAGCGCTGTAGCGTCGCTTGCGCATCAGCCCGCTTTCTTTCCGGTCGGCACGAACAGAATGGCGGCGCAGACGGCGAGCGTCGCGGCATCGAGATAGGTGATGAAGCGCGATCCGACCGTCGGAATGAGCATGAACGTCGTGATCAAGGTGCCGGCGATGTTGCCGACGGTCGACACGCCATAGACCAGTCCGGCGACGCTGCCGCTCTCCTCGGCGGTGCGGGTCAAAAGCCGCACCGCGAACGGCGAGAACGTGCCGAGGAGCGACAACGGCACGAGCAGCAGCGCCGCCGCCGCGAGCAGAATGGCGCCGGGCCCGTCGCCCATCCCTTCCAGAATGCGCATCATGATCGGGTCGGCGGTCAACGGCACGGCGGCGAGATAGATCGCGGCAATGAGGATGGCGCCGCCGATGATGCGCGGCGACGGATGGCGCTCAACGATGGCGCCGCCGGTGAAGTAGCCGATCGCCAGCGCGCACAGCACCATCGAGATCAGGCTCGCCCAGGCGCCGATGCCGCCGCCGAAATAAGGAAACAAATACCGGCTGCCCAACATCTCGAAGCCCATGAGGACGCCGCCGACGACGAAGGCCTCGAGATAGACGATGATGGCGGCGACGCGCGAGGCGCTCCTCACGGCCATTTCCTGTTGTGCCGCTCGATGGCCTTGAGCGACTCGACCGGCGCGAAGTCGTCGGTCAGAAGCTTGGCGTGCGGATCGATGAAGCCGGCGTCATCGGCGCCGCCGCGCTGGCGGGAGGCGAGCATGTCGTGCAGCGCGTAGCGGAAATGATAGGTGGCGTCGCGTTCGCGCGCCACGCGGTCGAGCTCGGCGGCGGCGCGCGGCGCCCCGTCATAGGCGACGGTGACGATATTGCCGCCCGCCGAATAAAACTCGGTCTGCGGGAACACCGCGCTGATGGTCTTCACCGCCGAATCGAACAGCATCGTCGACGGCTCGACGTTTTGCGCCACCACGCCGCCGTCGGCGAGATGGCTTTTGACGATGCCGTAGAATTCCTTGGTCAGGAGATGGAACGGCACGAACGGACCGCGATAGGCGTCGATCAGAATGATGTCGTAGCGCTCCTTGGAGTCGGCGAGAAAAATGCGGCCGTCGCGGTTGGCGACGTGAAAGTTCGGCTCTTCCCTGATGCCGAAATATTTGTGCGCCAGTTCGACCACGGTCGGATCGAGCTCGACCGAAATGACCGGGACGTCGGGCAGGAAGCGATGCAGGTACCAGGCGGTGCGGCCGCCGCCGAAGCCGATTTCGAGAATGGATTTCACGTCTTTGGCGTACATCAGGCTCGCCGTCATGGCGCGGGTATATTCGACCGGCAGGTCGCGGTCGTCGAGCGTGTTGTAGATGCTCTCGGTGTAGATGTTGCGATTGTAACCGAACGTCAGGCTGACGTAGGGGCCTTGGCCGTAGATATAGATGTTGTTGTAGAGCGATTCCTTGGATTCGAGCAGCTTGCGCTGATCGAGGGCGCGGGAAGCGGAAACGACGGGAGGAGCAAGAAACGCCGCGGCGGCGACGAGGCTGGCAACGAGCAAACGAGCGATCATTCCTCGCGCATCTCCTTAAGTAAACGGCGGCAGCACGGTTGGAGAGATCGCCGCGACGATCCCACCGGACCCTCTCGACCAGCATGCACGCGGCAGATCCGACGGCGATTTGATGCCGGCGGACAGTGCCTTGCGTGCCGAAGACGGTCAAGCGGCTCGCGGATTAACGGCGAAACGTGAGCAAAGTGCGACCGGCCGGACGTCTACGCACCGGCGCAGCCGCTTTTTTCGGTCTCCCGTCACGGCGTGCTGTTACTTTCGACACTTCAACTGGGCGCCGGAGCGGGGTAAACCCGATCGGGCTGACCGAGGGGCGGCGGCACCAGCGAAGAAGGAACCTCGCCATGCGGCGCATGGTCCGCCTCGCGGCGCAAGTCCTGTGGGCGCAAGTCTTGTGGGCGCAAATCCTGCGGGCGCAAGTCTTGCGGGCGCAAGTCTTGCGGGCGCAAGTCTTGCGGGCGCAAGTCTTGCGGGCGCAAGTCTTGCGGGCGCAAGTCCTGCGGGCGCAAGTCCTGGGGCAAATCCTGGGGCAAGTCATGCTGATCGGGACCGGCGCGGCCGCGCTCGCCGCCGAAGCCCCCTCGTCGCTGGCGTCGCTGGTCGCGCGCAAGGAGGTCATGGCGTCCGAACTGGCGCGCCAGGTGGCATTTTGCAGCGCCCGGCACGACACCAATCATCCGGCGTTTCATGGCTGCATCGACTGGCATTCGGCCGTCCACGGCGTCTGGGCGCTCACCGCCTATGAGCGGGCGACCGGCGACCGCCAATATGCCCCGCTCGTCGCCTCGATCCTGACCGCCGACGGCCTGCGCCGCGAACGCGAACACCTGCGCCAGGCGCCGCAATTCGAGATGCCCTACGGCCGAGCCTGGTTTCTGCGGCTGGCGATAGACCATCATTTGCTGACCGGATCGAACGACCTTGCGCCGTTCGCCGACGAGGTGGCGCTGAGCCTGCGGGATTACTACCGCCAGCGGCCGATCGACCGCTTTTCCGGCGCCTACGACAGCGCCTCCTGGGCGCTGATCAATCTCATCGACTACGCCCGCCACCGCAAGCTCAAGGACCTGCAAGCGGAAACCGCCGGCTGGATCAAGCAAAGCTTCGGCACCGTGGAGAAATGCCCCTATAAGGCCGAGCGGGGCGAGTTCATGGCGATCTGCACCAACCAGGCCGCGCTGGTCGCGCGGGTGCTCGACCGCGACGACTATGCCAAGTGGCTGGACGCTTTTATCGCCCTCAACGGACTGCCCGTCCCGATCGCGGATCCGGCGGGCGCGCACGAGTTCGGCCTCAATTTCAGCCGGGCCTGGGGCCTGTGGGATATGTACGCCAAGTCGGGCCGCGCCGACATCGTCGATGCCTATGCCGCGCATTTTCACCGCGGCTTCACGCCGCCCTCGAACTGGAGCGGGAGTTACGGCGAGGTCGGGCATTGGGTCGCGCAATTCGGCATGTTCGCGCTCCAGCCCCTATTCGGCCCGAAGCTCGGCAGGTAGTGATCCTGGGCGATGCCGCTCAGGTTCTTCACGGCTCGGTCGCAAATCTGATTCGTCCCGTCTCCTTCAGCGTTTTCACGTCGAAGGTCCGGATCTCGGTCGCGCCTGCGACATCGAGCGTGACGACGACGCGATCGTCGGCGACCGCGGTTGAGATCACGCGGGCGCCCTTGGGCAGCACGGCGACCGCTTCCACCGCCGTCGTCGCGCCGCTTCCGCCGGAGCGGAAAACGCGGTAGCCGATGGCGCCGATCACGGCCGCGATGGCGATCATCGTGGTCAGACCGGATATGATCATGAGCGATCGCGCCCGTCCGACCATGCGCACCGCGGCGGCGTCGGTTTCAGGGGTCGCTGGTTCGTCGGCTTCACCGCGCGGCTCGCCGGCTGGTCGATTGCTCATCAGGCCCCTAAAAGCTTGTCGATGGAAACCACGCAGAAATCGATCACGGTCGCGGAAGCGGACGCCGGGGGACGGCTCGACCGCGTTCTCGCCGCGCACCTCGCCGAGCTCTCGCGCACGCGGCTCAAGGCGCTGATCGAGGCCGGGTCGGTCGCGGTCGACGGGCGCACGATCCGCGATCCCAGTCACCACGTCAATTCCGGCGAAGCGATCGTCGTCGACGTTCCGCCTGCCGTTCCGGCGAAGCCTGCCGCCGAGCCGATCCCGCTCGAGGTCGTCTACGAGGACGCCGATATCATCGTGATCGACAAGCCGAAGGGCCTGGTGGTCCACCCGGCCGCCGGAAACTGGAGCGGCACGCTGGTCAACGCGCTGATCGCCCATTGCGGCGACAGCCTGTCCGGCATCGGCGGCGAAATCCGTCCCGGCATCGTGCACCGGCTCGACAAGGACACCACCGGCCTCATGGTGGTGGCCAAGAACGACCGCGCCCACCGCCGCCTCGCCGCGCAGTTCGCCAGCCACGGCCGCGGCGACGAGCCGTTCGAGCGCGGCTACCTCGCCTTCGTCTGGGGCGCGCCGGACCGTCCGCGCGGCACCATCGACCGGCCGATCGACCGCCACAGGGTATCCCGCGACCGCATGGCGATCCGCGAAGGCGGCCGCGAAGCGATCACTCACTGGGAGGTGCTGGAGCGGTATTATGTCGCGCCGACGCCGAGCGGCGCTGCCCGCGCCGGTGCGGCAAAACGCCCGCCCGAGGCGGTGGCGAGCCTCTTGGCCTGCCGGCTCGAGACCGGCCGCACCCACCAGATTCGGGTGCATTTGGCCTCGATCGGCCATCCGCTCCTCGGCGATACGGTGTATGGCGCCGGATTTCGCACCAAGGCGGCGCTGTTGCCGCCGCCGGCAAAAGCGGCGCTGGACGCCCTTGGCAGACAAGCCCTGCATGCCTATCTACTGACGGTGCTGCACCCCATCAGCGGTGAAATCCTTCGGTTTCGGTCGGAACTGCCACCCGACCTCGCCCGTTTGCATGCTATGCTGGCGGCCATGCGGGCTGATTCTAGCGACAAATAGCCACTAAACCCGGGGTTCAGGCGTTTTATCGCCATTGAGCTGGATCAAGGCGGCGTCGCGCCGATGTGATGGCTCTTTAACTTCCGCTTCCGGGATTCCACCGTGTATGCTGCGGGTGCGAGATTGGAACTGCGGCCGTTGGCTCTCTAGAGCGACGGCCACGCCATCCGCCCGCCGCTTGCGGGGGCGCCATTAAGGAGGGCGCTATCATGGCCCAGACTGCTGCCTTGCCGGTTCTGTCCGGTGAAACCGGGCTCACCCGATATCTCGAAGAGATCCGACGGTTCCCGATGCTGGAACCGCAGGAAGAATACATGCTGGCCAAGAGCTGGCGCGAGCACGGCGACCGCGAAGCGGCGCACCGGCTCGTCACCAGCCATCTGCGGCTCGTCGCCAAGATCGCCATGGGCTATCGCGGCTACGGCTTGCCGATCTCGGAAGTGATTTCCGAAGGCAATGTCGGCCTGATGCAGGCGGTCAAGCGCTTCGAGCCCGAAAAGGGCTTCCGGCTGGCGACCTACGCCATGTGGTGGATCAAGGCGGCGATCCAGGAATACATCCTGCGATCCTGGTCGCTGGTGAAGATGGGCACCACCGCCAATCAGAAGAAGCTGTTCTTCAACTTGCGCAAGGCCAAGAGCCGCATCTCGGCGCTCGACGAAGGCGACATGCGTCCCGATCAGGTCAAGCTGATCGCCAAACGGCTCGGCGTCACCGAGCAGGACGTGATCGACATGAACCGCCGGCTCGGCGGCGACGCCTCGCTCAACGCGCCGATCCGCGAGGACGGCGATTCCGGCGAATGGCAGGACTGGCTGGTCGACGACAGCACCAGCCAGGAGACGCGGCTTGCCGAGTCGGAAGAGTCCGAGAACCGCCACAAGGCGCTCGGCGAAGCGTTGACGGTGCTCAACGACCGCGAACGCCGCATCTTCGAGGCGCGCCGCCTCGCCGACGACCCGATCACGCTCGAAGAGCTCGCCGACGAATTCGGCGTCTCGCGCGAGCGCGTGCGCCAGATCGAAGTGCGCGCGTTCGAGAAGGTGCAGAAGGCGGTCAAGACCCGCATCTCCGCGATGGAGGCCGCCGCGAGCAGCGGCGGCGGTAGCGGCGCCGTCGCGGCGGCCGCGGCGCATTAAGCTGCTCTGAAAAACGGCTCTGTAAATTTGTTGGCGTCCCCGCGAAAGTGGGGACGCTTTTTTCGCGGCGGATTTCAATCACTCCCGCAACATGTCCCGCAGCATAAAGCGGCAGACGAAGATCGCCGCGCCGGCGACGGCGGCAATCGCCGCCATCAGCAGAAAAAATTCCGGCTTCTCCATCCGGCTCCAGAAGCTGCCGAGATAACCGGCGAGAAAGCCGCCGACGAAGCTCGTCGCCAGCCACACGCCCATCATCATCGAGAGGATGCGCAAGGGCGCGACCTTGGTCACCAGCGACAGCCCGATCGGCGAGAGATAAAGCTCGCCGACCGTGATCACGACGAAATAGAACAACAGCCACAGCCAGCTCGCCTTGCCGCCGCCGGCGGAGAACGCCGCGACCGCCATGATCAGGTTCGCGGCCGTGACGCCGACGCAGCCGAGCGCCATCTTGGTGATGCTCGACGGCTCGGCGCCGCGGGCGGCCTGCCATGCCCACAGCGCCACGACGAGCGGCGTGAAGGCGAAGATCATGAACGGGTTGAACGCCAAAAACCACGTCGTCGGGATCTGGGTGACGAACCCCAACAGGTCGATCGTGCGGTCCGTGTTGGCGTCGGCCCACAGGACGAGCGTATTGCCCTGCTGCTCGTAGGTCGCCCAGAACAGCGTGTTGGGCACGAACAAGACGAGCAGCGCGATGACGGCGCGCCATTCGTCGCGGTCGAGCTTGCGCCTCGCGACGGGCGCGCCCGCCAGCGATATGCCCGCTTCTTGCAGTTCGTCGGGCGGCAGCGACGGCAGCGCATAGAGGTAGATCGCAAGCCCGATCAGCATGCCGACGCCGGCGGCGGCAAAGCCGTAATGCCAGCCCGCTTCCTCGCCAAGCGTGCCGCAGACGAGCGGCGCCAGGAAGGCGCCGACATTGATGCCGACATAGAAGATGGAATAAGCGCGGTCGCGGCGGTGGTCGCCGGGCGGGTAGAGGCGGCCGACCTGGGTGGAAATATTCGGCTTGAACGCGCCGCTGCCGAGAATGAGCGCCAAAAGCGCGATCAGAAACAGCTGTTCGACCGCCATCATGAAATGCCCGATCGCCATGAGAACGGCGCCGAGCACGACGGTGCGGCGGCGGCCCAGCACGCGGTCGGCGAGGAGGCCGCCGAAGATCGGCGTCAGATAGACCAGCGCCGTATAGAGGCCGTAGATCTGCGAGGCGAGCGGCTGAACGCCGAGCGGGCCGAATACGGCCTCGAGCAGGCTCTCGAGGCCGCCGAGGCCTAGCGCAGCATCGGCGTGCCCGCCGATGAGCAGGTATTTCGTCATGTAGAGCACGAGCAGCGCGCGCATCCCATAGTACGAGAAGCGCTCCCACATCTCGGTCGTGAACAGGAAGGTGAGGCCCCTGGGATGGCCGAATAGGTCGCTGCCCACAGCGGCGCCGTCACGGTGGGCGGAGGGTTGGGTGTGAACGGTGTGTTCGGCCAAATCAACAATCTCCGCCATTCTCATCGCCGGCAACGGCGAGTATAAATCGGTCCATACAGCGATCGCCTACGGATTCGACTCATGGTCGCATCCGCCGGCGGTGCCACAAGGGCCATGGAGGGACGCGTGACGAAATTCGGTATCGGCCAGCCGGTATCCCGGCTCGAGGACCCCCGTTTCATTACCGGCCGCGGCCGCTACGTCGACGATATCAACCTGCCGCAGCAGTGCTATGGCGTCGTGGTGATGTCGCCCCATGCCCATGCGCGGATCAAGAGCATCGACACCACCCAGGCCGAGGCCGCCGATGGCGTGATTGCCGTCCTCACCGGCGCCGACGTCCAGGCCGACAAGCTCGGCAGCTTTTCGCCGGTGATGCCCGAAGACATGGGCGGCCCGAAGGGCTACCGCACGATGCGCTCCATCCTGGCCGTCGACAAGGTGCGGTCGGTCGGCGAGCGGGTCGTTTTCGTCGTGGCCGAGACGGCGGCACAGGCGCGCGACGCCGCCGACCTCGTCGAGGTCGAGTACGAGGTCCTGCCGGCCGTGGTGTCGATGGAGGAGGCGATCAAGCCCGGCGCGCCCGCGGTCTGGGACGAAGCGCCGAACAATGTTTCGGTTGGACTGATGATGGGCAACAAGGAAGCGACCGACTTAGCCTTCGCCCAGGCCAAGCACGTCGTCTCGCTCAAGCTCGTCAACAGCCGGGTCAGCGCCAACGCCATCGAGCCGCGCGCGGCGATCGGGCAATATCATCCCGACAGCGGCAGCTACACGCTCTACTCGACGTCGCAGAACCCGCACGGCACGCGGGCCCATGTCGCCGGCAACGTGCTGAAGGTCACCGAGAACAAGCTGCGGGTCATTTCGCCCGACGTCGGCGGCGGCTTCGGCATGAAGAACGGCAATTATCCCGAGGACGCCCTGGTTTGCTGGGCCTCGCGCCGCGTCGGCGGCCGCCCGGTGAAATGGACGGCGACGCGTTCGGAGTCGCTGCTCGGCGATTCCCACGGCCGCGATCAGGTCGTGACCGGCGAACTGGCGCTCGATGAGAACGGGAAAATACTCGGCATGCGCACGAACGCGCTCCATGCCGCCGGCTCGCACATGTTCGAGGCCTCGGTGGTGGTGCCGCTGTTCGCGCTCAAACTGGCGCCCGGCGTCTACAACATTCCGGCGGTCCATGCCGTCGCGCAGATGGTTCTGACCAACACCGCGCCGATGGCGCCCTATCGCGGCGCCGGACGGCCGGAGGCGACCTTCCTGATCGAGCAGCTGATCGAGCGCGCCGCCCGCGTCATCGGCGTCGACCCGGTCGAGATCAGGCGGCGCAATTTCATTCCGCCCGCCGCGATGCCGCACAAGCTCCACTCCGGCATCGCCTATGACAGCGGCGACTTCCAGCGGATCATGGACGACTGCCTCGCGCTCGCCGACTGGGACGGCTTCGCCAAGCGGCTGGAGGAATCCAAGCAGAACGGCAAGCTGCGCGGCCGCGGCATCGGCTATTTCGTCGAGGAAGCGGCGATCTTCAACGAGCGCATGGTCATCCGTTTCGATCCGAGCGGCACGGTCATGGTCATCGCCGGCACCCATTCCCACGGCCAGGGCCACCAGACCGTCTATGCCCAGATGGTGCACGAATGGCTCGGCGTGCCGTTCGATTCGATCACCTTCGTCCAGGGCGACACCAACGAGGTGGCGGTCGGCCGCGGCACCTACGGCTCGCGCAGCATGCATGTCGGCGGCAACGCGCTCAAAAAAGCGGCCGACGCCATCATCGAGAAGGCGAAGCCGATGGCGGCGATGATGCTGGAGGCCGCCGTCACCGACCTCGAATTCAAGGACGGCAGCTTCCACATCGTCGGCACCGACCGCGCGCTGCCGCTCACCGCCGTGGCCCAGTCGCTGCACCGGCCGATGTTCCTGCCGCCGCAGTTCGAGGTCGGGCTCGAGGCGTCGGGCACCTTCGCGGCCGAGCCGTCGAACTATCCCAATGGCTGCCATATCTGCGAGGTCGAGATCGATCCGGAGACCGGCGTCGTCACGCTGGCGCGCTACGCTTCGGTCGGCGACGTCGGCAAGGTGATCAATTCGATGCTGTGCGAGGGCCAGATCCATGGCGGCGTCGCCCAGGGCGTCGGCCAGGCGCTGATGGAAGCGATCACGTACGATGGCGAAGGTCAGCTCGTCACCGGCAGCTTCCAGGACTACGCCATGCCGCGCGCGGACGATTTTCCGGACCTGGTGTCGCGGCTCACCGAAGTGCCGGCCAAGACCAATCCGCTCGGCGTCAAGGGCGCGGGCGAAGCCGGCGCCACCGGCGCGCCGCCTGCCGTCATCACCGCCATCCTCGATGCGCTCCGCCCGCTCGGCATCGAGCACATCGACATGCCGGCGACGCCGCATCGCGTCTGGCAGGCGATCCACGGAGCCGGCGGGATGAAAATCGCTGCGGAATAACGCAAGCTGAACCACGCCCAGCAACGCGTAGGGTGGGTTAGTCTTACTGCGTCACAAGTTTTGTCGCCTGTATGTTTTGGCATTGGCGCCGCAGCAAGGACAGCGTGGGATGGTTTTTACGAGCGCGTTGATCAGGCGGGCGCGCATGGTTGCGATCGAGTTTG
>Ga0326728_10012088_pt1 | contig 19375 bp, 17 predicted proteins | sample MB3enrmetagenome_FD_207602 | JGI IMG/M metagenome (GOLD analysis project Ga0326728, IMG submission 207602) | Lab enriched peat soil microbial communities from McLean, Ithaca, NY, United States - MB31MN | ecosystem: Environmental > Terrestrial > Soil > Wetlands > Peat | place: USA: New York... | reverse complement strand
ACGTTTAAGGATTAAGAGGTGTTCTTATGATCGAAATAAAATTACATGGTACATACAATATTTATTATGCAATTCTTGGAATGCGAAATCCTATGAATTCCTGGCACCTTATGGACAGCATTGAACTTGATCAGGCAGGGAACTGCAAGATAGGCGAAAAAGATCTGAATCTGGCCCAGAGGCTAATTCTTGCAGGGAGTGAGCACGGCAAATTTTTAAGGTTTATTACAGTTTGTTTTGATCTCACGGCTCCTCTCTACTGGTGGAAAGAGTTTGACACTTACAAGTTCGCAGAAAAGAATTCCTGCTCCACAATGCATAAGCTGACCAGCAAGGATCTGGGTCCTCATGACTTTTCTTTTGACAACCTGACAGATTTCAGAAATGCACAGATCCGGCATCTTAATGATCTCATAAAAGCCTACAAATCCCGTGAAGGGGAAAGTGAGGAAGACAATGAATTCCGAAAAGTCGTGTTCAGAGAGCTTATTCAGGATCTCCCAAGTGCTTACATGCAGAAACGCACGGTCATAACCAATTACGCTGAACTCCGAAATATTTACTTCCAGCGCCGCAATCACAAGCTTGATGAGTGGAGGAAGTTCTGCACTTGGGTGGAGGAGACACTGCCATACGCAGAAGAGCTAATTTGCCTGGGAAAAAGTGAAATTAAAAATTGAAACCGAATTAGTCAAACGGTGCTCTTTAAAGAGGCTAAGTGATCGAAGCAAGAACAATGCAATGATCCGTAAAGTCTGTCGGTGAATGAACAGAGTCCAGAATATCTGTACGGATTAACGAAGGGATGAAGATGACCTAATTCATAAAAACATAGGAGTTATGCAGTTGAACTGAAATATCAATAGAATCAAGCTTTTAGTTGTCCATATGAAACTCTGAACAACAGTGATTATGTTTCTTGAACAGAATTACACAAACGAAAGCACTCATTTTTACTCAAATTTATAATTTAGATAATGATATAAATTACTTCAAACTTTTTCCTTCATACCATTTAAAGTTATATATTATTTTCTTTAATTTTTGAAATATTTCTTTTTTAAAAATACATTATCTTGATAAAAATACTGTGTCAGTAGAAAAATTTATTAAATTTGTGTTCTACCAAAATTTCCCAAATGAATCTAAGGTGTCCGAAATAAATTTCCTCAGGCTCGAGTTTGTAAAAAAAACTGTCAGCGGAAATCTTTTTCCTAGAAGGAAAACATTTATACACATCTAGGTGAAGCTATGCTTAATTTTGACAAAATACAACATTTTCGGAATTTGAAGACATCCAAATCCTGATTTATCATCATTAAGTTTCTGGAGGATTTCAATAAACCTCTGATTTTAATGAGTTATTTATATATTAATTATATGTAAATGACAAAATTTAGGGGTTTATTAAAAGACTCTCTAATATATTGTCCGCAGCTTATCGATCTATGTGTAATTAAAAATGATCACAATAACTCAAATAAAAGGAATCACAGGAAGCAGTAGCAATGTCTGAGAGTGAGCAGTATTCGAGAAATACATTAATGGATTTTATCGAACTTCGACCCCTTGATATCGAAATATGTGACGTAACACTCCGAGATGGAGAACAGACACCAGGTGTTGTATTCACGAAAGAACAGAAACTGGCAGTTGCCATTGAGCTTGATTCAATTGGTGTTGAGGTTATAGAAGCCGGATTCCCAGTAGTTTCTGCAAAAGAAAAGGAAATCGTGAAGGAAATTGCAAACCAGGGCTTAAATTCAAGGATCTGTTGTCTATCAAGAGCAGTAAAAGGAGACGTTGATGCTGCCCTTGATTGTGATGTTGACATCGTGAGTATTTTTATTGCAATGTCCGAAATGCATCTCAAATACAAGTATCATAGGAGTCTTGAAGAAATGCTCAGCTGTGCCAAGGAAGTCATTGAATATGCAACTGATCAAGGGTTAAAAGTACGTTTTGCAGCTGAGGATTCAAGCCGGACTCCAATCGATCGCTTAAAGCGGGCTTTTAAAGAGGTTGAAACCGAATATAAAGTGCAATATCTAAGCCTTGCGGATACAATAGGAATCCTTAATCCAACCACAACTTACTACCTTGTTAGCGAGATTTACAAATCAGTTAATACTCCCATTTGCATTCACTGCCACGATGATCTTGGAATGGCCACAGCTAATACCCTTGCAGCAGCCGAAGCCGGGGCAAAGCAGCTCCACACAACAGTCAATGCAATCGGGGAAAGGGCAGGGAATGCCTCACTTGAAGAAGTTATTGTAGCTCTCAGAGTGCAGTATGGGATTGAACGTTATGATACAACAAAGCTTACTACACTTTCTAAAATGGTAGCCAAATATTCAGGCATCACTCCCTCACCAAACAAAGCTATTGTCGGGCAAAATGCTTTCACCCACGAATCAGGGATCCATGTCGCTGCAATCTTGGAAGAGCCACGAACTTATGAACTCTTCCTTCCGAGTATGGTTGGTGGGAAACGCAATTTAATTGTTGGAAAGCATACCGGCACAAAAGCCCTGAAAGGTATTATCAATAGCATCGGTTTTTGTCTTGAACGGGAAGAACTCTGTGCTCTTATTGAAAAGGTCAAGGTATGCACAGAAGATAAGCACAAAAGCATCTCACGTGAGCAGCTCGAAAAGCTAATCGCTCAGGTAAGACAGGAAAAGAGAACTACAGGAAATGAGAAAAATGGTTTTTTAGCTGAAAATGTTGGAGAATAGAACTTTTCATAAGCTTATTTACGTTTCTAAAGCACTATTTTCCAAAAAACTATAAAACTAGCTATTTTTTTACTTGTTTTTGAAATAGTTTCTTCAATCCAGACCTCAATCACGCGTAAAAAAATATTTGGTTTTTACTTCGTGAATAGGATTAAATATGATGCCAAAAGTGAAATCAATCCATGATTAGATAGGATGTTATTATTCCATATCTTACGCAAGCTATTTTTTGAGTCAAATGTTAAGTTATATATTATATTTTTAATAATTCATATATGGTCCACTATTTACATGATTGATGGTAACTATTTTCTGGAGATCTAATGAGCAAATCTAGGTGGTCTGATCTCATTTAACTGTCGTCTAATGATTATTTTTTTTATTTTTCAATAAGTCAAAAATTCGAGCTATCTATTGAATCAAAACATATATTGATCAACAAACTTTTGGTAGGCCGAATAGTTAAGATTGGCGTGTTAAAAGATCTAAATTTCAGTAGATCTACTTAATCCTTACTTTGAATCTGTAATTCCAAATTTTCTTAGGGGTTTATTTCTGTATTCAATTTTTTTCCATCCTCACATATGCATCCCCCCTCCTCTATACAAAAATTACAATAGTTGCATTTGAGCATCATTTGACTTATCAACAATTCATTTTCTTCGAAAAATAGCACGAGATATATCAGAAAAATGTGATGTTGTTGAATATAAATCAACAAGTGACTTTTAAGTTTCTAGTTATGATTCATTGATAGAGCATCTACCTGTTATATTTGAAAATGCACAAGATCTGAAGGTGTTTACGCACAAAAAAAATACAGATAAGATCGATTCACAATTAATTGAAAAAATTGAATTGAATAACATGATTCAGCTATCAGAGTTTTCCCAAAAGTCATAGAGAATTTTGTTTATATATTCGGCTTCGCCATAAATTTGCGCAAAAAAGAATAGATTTAAAAAATGAAGCTCAAGCTATCCATACAACTGAAATTTATTACAAATGATAAAATATATGGAGATGAAAAAGGGGTCAGAAAATGGAGAAATTCGAAAGAAAATCATTGTTAGGGCTAATAAATTTTCGGTTGATGAGAGCATAACAATAATTGATGGAATAATTTCAATTATGAAAAAATGAAGGTGAGAGCACGGGGGGAATATTTATTCGTGTACTTTCATGTGGAATAACCAAGCGATATATACTACTTGTGGTTTACTATTATTTGTTCTGTGAAGTATGAGGGGGTTAAGATACGCTGAAATTTGATATGAAGATTCGTTAGCTATTATTCAATTTCTGAGACTTTTTATTGCATTCTGGTTTTTAAAGTTTCTCTATAAAACCATGCAAAATAACAAAATTTTGGTAATGTCCATGGGTTGTTGAAAATTATAGAGAATTTAGATAAATCTCCTATTTCAACAAATTGTTTATATAGGGTTATATAATAAACCAGCTCAAAATTGGGGTTTATCGAAATCTTCCGTAAACTCAAAACTTTCTCTAGATTTTCCCGAAAACAAAAGATATACTAGTTTTCTAGATTTCATCAATGCATAAGGAGACGACCAAAATTTTAATTACACTTAAATTAATATTTTATTAAATGATAAACATTCTATAAAGTTTTCCACATAAAGGACATTTAGCAGCATCATACGTATTTGAGCCTATACTGATTCTGCCTGAATGTGCTCAAATTGTTGAATTTGGTCATATTTAGATTTTTTTGAGTTTACTTGGCCTGTTCTGTGTTACGGAGGGAGATATATGGTACATTCTAATGAAGGTAATAGAAGATATAAAAAATTCAAGGAAAGCAATGAACGATTTCTTGACGCCCTTGGTCATATATTCGATGAGTGGCTTATGAGTAAGGATGAAAAAACATTTTTAAGGGTGAGGGGTCAGAGTGGCGGCTCTAGGATATCTGTGCTTGATGATGTATATGAAGCAATTACTGAATATATAGAAGGTAATGATGATTTCGTAAAGGATGATTTTGTGCTTGAATTTTGCGAGCTTATAAAAAATGAAAATGTGGATCTTTATGAGCGTTTGATTAGCAAGATTGTTGGTGATTTTGTATTCAATGTGGTAAATGCATATTCTGTTAGTAAGTGAGATTATGCCTGATGGGTATTGTTATATAGCTTCTGTCTTTCAGAGCCATTTTAAAAATTGGTTGAAGGTATGCTTTGAGTGTTGAATTCTTTTAAGCTATTTTCTATTCAATCTATACCCACAGTTCAATTTTGTTCTTGGCCTTCAGCTGCAGTACTCAACTACTTAACTTTGTCAGTTGAGTAAAAATAAGCACTTTTGTTTGTGCTATTCTGTCCAGAGAATACAAGCACAAAAAAGAGAACATTCCCTATAATTTCTAATAATAATTTATGCTTTCCTCTCTAATCGATTCTTATTGTTCAATTATTTTATGAAAAACTTAATTTTTATGATATTTTTAGAGGGCATAACAGAAAGGGTTTGAAAGTGTACCGAAAGTTCTGTAAAATCTGATGATTCTGTATTTTTTTCATTCACTACATAAAAAAGGATGCTGAGCCAACAGTTATGATAACAAAAATTCTTAACCAATGATCAGTGAATCATCTTTAGGATGTACGCAGTTGAGTTTCAAAAATAAGCACAATAGACATTGTACCTATCATTGTTATTTGGAAAGTGATGTTTTAATGTTATTGATTTCTTAGTTCAACCGATAAGTCCTAAGCGTTTCAACAAATCATAAGTTGCCTTGGACAGCATAAAAGTTGCTCTCAAAGATTACATAGTACCTTTTTCGAGACTTCCTTGAGTATCTATCTCTATTCTGTTTAATTCCCAATCTTCAATCCTCCCAACGAATTCCAGTTGCTTCAGCCAGGATCAGATGTCGCTTTCCATTTATGCCAAAGAGCATTACCCGAGCCATCAAATATTGTGATTATATGGACTTAATATACGTAAAAATAGTTATGATTAAATATAACTATTTTGAATGAAATTAAAAACTCAAACAAAGAAGATAGCAAATATCATCCAGGGCTCAAGGCCTTCGAGCTAATCAATGGCATGAAACAACGAGAACTTAAATTGGGTTCTCAGAGAAAAAGCTTCTCTAAATTTAAAAAAATCATTAGATCTTTTTTACAGATTATACTGCACCCAGCCTGACAGCAGCAGAGACATTTTCTAACACAAACAGGAAAGAATTAAGGATATAATCATAATTTGTTAAAGACCATTTTATGCATCCTCTTTAACTCTATGTACAATATCACCTAGATGCCCCTCATCCTTAACTTTCATTTTCTTCACAATCAGGTTAAAATGTCATTAATTTCTTCTGAAAAATGAGAAAACATATAGGTTTTGGCACAAAAAACATATGTATATTCACAACGTCAACTTTCCATTACCATTTTTTTGTACTAGTACACTCACAAACTTAAAAGCATGGAAAAACACGTCAGTTAATTTCCAGTCTAAGTTGCTTTCATGTTTACAACTATGATACTAATTGTGGTCTCAGTTTCACGATCATAATGTAGGATGCCCAATGCTTCAGATGTGAATACTCGACATTATAATCGTGATACGCAGTATAGCCAATTCCTTTTATATCGATTTTATGGAATTTTCACAACTTCAATACATTTGATTATATTCGGTTTCAAAATTTCCATATCATCTATTTCAGATAGCGGGTTTACTTCAGGTAATTTTAGGGGTCTCTCGGATATTTCCAGTTATAAATTCCCCTAAGGCAACAGGGTTGGTTCCTACAGGCAATGTGGCTGTGACAGTGTTTGTGTTTGTTAATTACAGAGACATCGTTGCCGTTTTGGTTCGTCACATATACCTTTGTTCCATCCGGGGTTACTGCAACTCCCGCAGGACAGAATCCTACATTTACCGTGGCTTCAATACTGTTTGTGGTTGTATTAATTACAGAGACAGTGTTGCTATTATGGTTTGTCACATATATCTTTTTTCCATCTGGTGTGACTGCAACTCCTTCAGGCCCTTTTCCTACATTCACTGTAGCTGTAACAGTGTTATTTGCTGTGTTAATTACAGAGACAGTGCCTGAATTGACATAGTTTACCACATATACCTTCATTCCATCCGGACTGACTGCAACTCCATAAGGATAACTTCTTACAAGCACAGTGGCTGTAACAGTGTTTGTGGTTGTGTTAATTACAGAGACAGTTCTGTCACCAGAGTTAGTAATGTATGCGACAACTGGTTCCAGGACATTGATCGAAACAGCCGATGATGCTGTGGTATAATTTGCAATATCATTTGGCGCGAAAGTAGTATTCAATTTCTGCTGCGAACCTACATTCAATACAGTTCCTGCTGGCGGAGTGGAGACAAAGCTTCCAGGTACTGAAGCAGATGCATCTAACTGAATATTGTTCAATGCTGTTCCATAGGTTATGTCAGCAGGGTTACTCCATGTAATTGTAGGGGTATATTTTGGAGTCGTTGCTTGTGGATCAGTGAATGCCTTGATGCACACATCCGTATTAGGGTAGATTGTCGTTATATCAGTCCATTTATTTCCATCAGAACTTACAAAACTTTCTGATGCATTTGCTGTTGCTTGACTACAGTAGTTCGATATAGGTGTTTCTATTGCAATCGGGTATTGATAATTAGGGTTTGTAAGCTTCAAGACCACTGAGAAATTTTGGCCTGCTTTGAGCTTAACTCCAGAATTCAAGGGTACTGTATTGTAGCCTGAAGTTGAAATTGTTCCATTCTGGGTAAGAACAGGCCCAGCTTGACTAATGGGTTGGGATCCCGTATTATTGTAAATATTAATTACATAATTACAGTTCAGGTCTGTCGTGTAGAAACTTACCGCCTTGAGGACTTCATTAGATTTTGCAGTAAAGATGTTTGCACCCCAGCCGGTTGGGTTGCCATATCCATAGCTACTGGTCCATCCAAGTGGATCGTATTGGTAGATGTTTGTATAATCATTAGGAGTTTCAGCCGTGAAGAGTACATTCTCATCGTATCCTATATCAGAATCATAATAGGAAACATAGAAATATCCATTATTATTGTTTACACCCCCCCAATCTGCCGCAGTTGTACCCCAACTATTTTTTATGATAAACGCTCCATCTCCGGGTGGAATTGTGGAGAAATTATTCCTACTAAAAGCGTCGTTTCAGCCCACAATGGTCACGGCATGGTCTGAAGATGTCTTCCCATTATAGTAATAACCGTATGTGTTTTGGTTATAACTAGTAGTATTGTAGGGGTCAAAATAAATCATAGTAGCCACTCCCCCATAATTCATAATTGCCTTTTTGATGTCCAGATTGTCCGTAGGACCATTTCTGCTCGGAAAAAAAGTTACATTTTGTACATGTTTATGTACAGGAAGGCCTGTCTCACCGGACGAAAAGCTTGATGTAGCACTATAAGGGTCATCGCTGGTGTTCACAGGTCCGCTCCCACGAGCCAGGTAAGCAGTTGACATAAAATAGTTTCCCCCGTCTTTGGGACCACGATCGAAACCTTTCGGGCTGTTTGCAGAAGAAAGAAGGTTTTTAATATTATTTTCTGAAAAGCTCCAGGTTTCTCCTGGCATAAAATATGATTCAAGGGATCCATAAGTTGCAAATGTCCAGCAAACACCTGTGCTACCCTGATTTTCCACAGGGGTTACTCTGTTCAGAGTTCGCAGGTCATAGGAAGTCGGAATAGATGCACTTGCTGAAAAGCATATACATCTGCAACTGAAGTATGTTTGAGATAACTAAGGTCCACAGGTGAGGGTATTAAGCCAGATCTATGTTCAATTGGGGCATGTGACGTTTGATAGACAAGTTTTCTATTTTGGTATTCGCTAAATTTAGGATTTTCTGGTGCAAGTCCAAACCTTGGAGAAAATTTAGTTTGGTTTACTATATTTTTTTGAATATCAGATGATTTGTTTTCTTCTGAAAATCCTGTATATGCCATCGTCACTGATGAACATATAACCAAGAATAAAACAATAAGTTCAGCAAAAATCACTAATTTTTTTATTATAGTTACATCATATTTTATATTGTGATCTTTTTCCATGTTTATCTCCGTATTAATTTATTTAGGGATTCTCACTAACTCTATTCTTCACTTTTACCATATTTTAAAAATAATCAAGTCCTAAAATCTAAAGTTTACTTATTAAATTTTAAGTAATCTTCTATAGCTATCGAGCAAAACTAAAAATGGTATAATACTCCTTTTTGGATATCATTTTGAGAGATTCTAGAGCTTACTACTTCCAGTAATCTCTAATAATGACTTCGATAGTTTCATTTTTTTAATACATTGCGTTAATACTTATGGTGCACACATATTAAATAATATACAAGTGTTCGGATTGCATATATAATTACTTTTTACCTCCACTGTTAAAATTTTATAATCATCATTATTATAATTAATAGTTATAATAAATAGAAATTAAATATGAAAAAAAGCTATACACAATAACACTTTCATCTGGAGATTATCAACAGTTTTTGGCTTCTGAGAAAGAGATATAAAAATATAAAAATTTACAGAAGAATTTAAGTATTTAAGATGCTCAATAATAGTTTTCTAAACAAAGAGGCTGCTGAATTTTATTTAAATGATATAAATCAAATTTCAGATTGGATATTTATTTAGTTAGTATGCCAACTTTTTTGTAAAATTACAAATATTAAGAATTTAGAAAGAAAGAAATCCAACCTTTAAGAACTGAATTAAACATAGTACACAAAAATTTAACCTTGAATTTGTAGATTTTTATTATTTTCTGATTCCTAAAAATTTTTTGAATATTTTATTTGTTTTTAATTATTCAATTATGCATAGTTTTTGTGGGGGAATCTATGAAAGCATATTTTTGGATAGTTCATTCTGCTTTACAATAGAGCTATTTTTTAATTTATATCTGAAGTCAGGCGAATTTTTTTCCTGAATATCTGCCTTGTAAGTAAGCATGCTGTTCTCATGATTTACTTTTGAAAATTTTGACTAATTGGATAACTAATATTTACATAAACTGTATTTTTATAAACTTAAAAATATACTTATTTCGTAGAAAAGTTTGGTTCGTAGATTGAAGCATTAAGCATTTGCATTTTTGTAATTATTTTTCATCATTAATATATAAACAAATATCAGGAGATTGAAAATGAACAAAGTGACATGATAACGCAAGTCGAAGGCATACTATTATCACGGCGTTAGGATCACTATGCTGACTCTTTTAATTCTAATGAATATCGCCTTCGAGGTGCCATTTGCAGTTATTCCAAACTCCAGTGGCAACAATATCTCTAATTTAAATAAATTCGATGAAGCAATAAAAGCATTTGACAAAGCAATTTAAATTAATTCGCAGAATTCAGCAGCTTGGTACAATAAACATTAACTTTAAATAAATTAGATAAGTCCGATGAAGCAATAAAAGCATATGGTAAAGAAATTGAAATTAACCCGCAACTTAGAAGCTTGGTGCAATAAAAGCAATTTATCTAAATAAATACGATTTGTGGGTTGAATAGTTACTTAATTTTCATTTATTTTTATTATTCACGAGAGGAATATAGTAAGGTTTTTGTTTTCCATCACAACATATTTTTTTAATAAAATAGATCTATTTTCTGTAAGTTTTGGTAAAAATATCCTATAATTTCGGCTGAAAATGAGAAATACATATGTTTTACTAAAATAGCTCTAAAATCAAAGAAAATGTTGCTGAAGAATTGAATGCCTGGTTTTGGGTGACAGAAAAAGGAAAACAAATTGCATGAAAATTCAAATCATTTAAAATCATAATATTTGTAACAAATATACTAGTGTTTTATTTTGTCCCTCCACTGCATAAGCCCTATCAGGAAAGATTCTCTTCCTTTCATACTTTTTTACTAATCCATTTTTGGATTTTTGTGATGTCACTTGTCTTAATAGCCCAATTAATGGCTGCCTTTTAGGTCTAATTGGCCCGCAGGATAGCCTTCATCATAGCCATTTCTATAGCCTTCGTTATAGCTAGAATTCTGACCTAAACCAACTTTGATATTATAATAATTACCGTTGAAAGCGGCTCGGTAGCTGGCTCTGTAGCCGGCTTCATAGCCTTGTTCGTATTTGGGGCTTTTCACCCCCAATACGGTTGCTAATGCAACTGTTAATCCTACCACAAAAAAAATTGCCAGTGAAATAGTCAGTATCTTTATTAGTCTGTCAAATGATTGTTTTCCAATTTGTCTACTCCCCAAACCTTTAGCCAATTTAATCCAATTTTTATGCTGTTCGTCTTCCAATCAACTTCTCCTCGGCAGATTCACTGATTAAATATTATATTCTAATTAATCATCCAGATTTGTTTCTTTGAAAGTATAATCATTGGTAAGTTCTATTATATTATATGCAAATTATTTATATGCTACTAAATAATTCTGTTTCAAAATCTAATGATTTTTGCACTTATTGTAAAAAATATAATTTTTTAAACAATGTGCCGATTTTTCTGTAAAATCTATGTGTTATTTTCTAAATTTGACTAAAAATATCCTTTAATTTTGGTTGAAACTTGGAAAAAAATAGGTTTTCCCACAAAAAAATTGTGTATTGAACGTTTGTACTTTCACATAGTGACCATTAATTCTCAAATTTACTGCATTGGATCTATGGTTTTTTCATATTTTTGCAGAAAATTATGCACGCTGCCCATTTAATCGATGAGATTTCTGATTTCTACTATGGTTATACCTATTATTGATGAGATTAATGCTATAGTTGCTATTGGTTTTAGTGGTATTGATTGTGATATAATTATTGTTACTATTGTGCTAGATATTATCCATGTTGTAAAATTAGATTTTAATTACATTGTTTACTATATATTTTAGCGTACTTATTTATAATGTATTTATAGTTTGGTGTTTGTTGACTTTATATTGTCATTTGTTCAATCTTCTATCCTTGAGTCTATTTTTTTGTCTGACTTTTTACAACGTTTATTCAGTCGACTGTATTTATCAGAAACCATTTTTTGAAGATTTTCCTGGCAGAACTTACCAAACTCATATGCAGGAATAAAAATACTGACTTTTAAAAAGTCATGTTTTTCTAGAATTTTAGAAACTGATGCTACAAACAGTTAAGATATATACTTTTTTTATTTTATCTCTAAGAATTCAGAGTAAGCAGCTATTTGATTGCTATTGTTTACTCTTCTAGGACTAAGCTCGAAGAACTTAGTGATAAGAAAGCAATTGAACTAGCAAAGTGTTCGACTATATAATAGTGGTGATTTGTTTGTCGTAAAATAAACAAGCTTTATACTAAGTTATCAAACGTGATTTTTATTTCATTTATTTTTCCTTCTTACGTTGCTTTAATCGCCACTGGTCATGGATCTTCATATTATCTATTAATTAGAGTTAAAAGTGCAATTTCACATAGCTATCGATTAAATTAATACTAACAAAAAGTTTTTTCTTCTGGTTCTCGAGCTCATCTATTAAATAGGTCAGTTTTTTTTCGGAATTTTCGATATCTTCCTCAAGTAAGCGAGCCCTATTCTGCAGCTCTCCCTCTTTGTGTTCAAGCGCTATGAGTTTTCCGGTATCCAATTCCGCTATTTCAGTTTTCTTTGCTTCAAATTCCTGCAGAACTTTAAGGTAATTTTTATTCCTTTCTGAAAAATCCAAAATTGCAGTTTTGACCTGTATCAGAGCTTTATTTTTTTTCTGGGTCTGCATCTCCAGGGATGGATCTTCAAAAATCGTTTGAAGTTCTGGAAAAAAAGAGGGAGCAACTTTTAAGGGATCTTCAAGACAGATGTAAAGCTGCTGCTTCACTTCAGGCTTTAAGTTGTATCTGCCACTTTCATGAAGTTTTTTTATTTTTGAGAGATGGCTCGAGAGTGAAAGTACAAAAAAACTCAAATCTTCTTCTGCTTTCTTAAGTCTTTCCTTAACTGTAGCTGATTCTTTCTGGAGGTTATATAACCTATGCCAGGAATCTCCTTTTCGGAATTCTTCGACAGCTTGGCTTGCTATGGCGACTTTATCCTTCAAAGCTTTAATTCGTCCATTTTTAGACTCCAATTCCAGTTTTTCTGCTACTATTAAAGTCGAAAGTTTCTGGATTTCTTTCATGTCCAAATAAGCTGCTTCAATAGCTTCCGTTTCCTTTATGTTTTCCAAAATTATTTCTCTAAGATCTTTAAAGACCTTTCCTAACTGGGAAAGGCCTTCATTAACTTTTTTTGACTCCTGAGGAAAAACACCTTTAGTATACTTGAAACTCCGATCTGTATGTTCCAGACAAATATCAAAGTTCTTCGCAGCTGTCTCATAAAACTCTTTCAGAGCTCTGAAATCTGTATTTTCTGCCAAATTGATTTTATAGATCAGAGTTGAGATTTGCTTCGTCACATTTTCTCGACTACTCTTTGCTAGTTTTACAGCTCTGACATCAAAGTCTCCCTTGACTTTTGCTTCTGCAAGCATGGAGTTGCTTTCTTTAAGCTCCGAAAGCAAAATCTCTAGTTTCCTTAAAAGATTTGAGGCATCTTTTTCTATTCTGGAAGATATTTTTTGATAACTATTATCCAGCCACGTTGGCAGGTCTTCAAAATCGATTTCTCTGAAATCAGTTTCTTCACTGGAATATTCTTTTTTTTCGAAGAACTTTTTAATCCATTTCAATCTGAGTCATCCTGAATTTGGTAAAATTATTTGCTATAAGTAATTCCATTACTCAAATCTATTTTCCAAAACCAATTTTAATAATTATCATTTTCTAGCCGATCAAAAAAATAAGTTAAGCATAAAGGAAAAAATAAAGTGTCCATTAATCCTATATATATATAGTTATGAATAAGTAGTTCTAATTTGCTGTATTTCAAAATGACTCATTAAAATCAGAGGTTTATCTAAATTCTATATAATTTTTCCTGTAGCTTGAATTCTTGGAACTTCTTAGTTCAAAGACGTTTTCAATTCGAATTTGACAGAAGCATGCATTTTATGATCAAAAATTAGACAGTTCCCACTAATTCCTAATGGGCCTATAAAATTATTCTTAATAGTTCTAAGCAAATATTATTTCTCAACGTTGTTTGGATCTTTTTTGATCTTAGTTAGTATCGCAGGTGCGACGCAGGATTCAATAACTTGGACAGCGAAATGAATTTTATCTAAAGGAATTAAATAAGTTCAATTTGTAGGTTAAATAATTTCTTAATTTTCATTTATTTTTATTCTTAATGAAACATAATATTTTAGTTAGCTCTGTTACTGTTCCATTTACTTATCTATATTCTAACTATTTTGAGTATTTGCCTATTCAAGCTCAAACTTGCAACTGTTATACAGACTTTAAAAAAATAATATGCAAAATATCTTATAATTTTTTCATATATAACTATTGAAGATTTTGATGAATTTCTACATCTCATTATGTTCTAGATCTTAACAAAAATCCGGAAGCTGAAGAATGAAAAAAGCAAGATATGATACAGTAAGTATAAAGCATACATTCATAACAGTTTTTGGAATCAATGTGCTGGTTTTTTTAGTGCTGATAAGCATTGCAAGCGCGACGCAACCTTCTGATATTCCAAACTCAGGCGGAGATTTCTTAAAGAACATCTATGAAAATGACATAAAAATCCAGGACGAAGTACTTCGAATTAACCCGCAGAACTCAACTGCTTTAATAGAAAAAGGACTTGCTCTTGATATTTTAAATAGACATGATGAAGCAATAACAGTCTATGAAAAAGCAATTCAAATTAACCCGCAGGATTCTGAAGCTTGGACAGACAAAGGAAATACTCTTGATGCATTAGGCAAATATGATGAAGCAATACAAGCCTATGACAAAGCAATTGAAATCAATCCGTTGGATTCAGATGCTTGGTACAATAAAAGGACTTGCTCTAGATGATCTAAATAAATCCGATGAAGCCATAAAAGCCTATGACAAGGCAATTGAAATTAACCCGCATGATTCATTAGCTTGGTGTAATAAAGGACTTGCTCTAGATCATTTAAATAAATCTTATGAAGCTATAAAAGCATTTGACAAAGCGATTGAAATTAATCCTCAGGATTCAAAAGCTTTAAACGGCAAAGGAAATGCTCTAGTTGATTTAGGCAAGTATGATGAAGCAATAAAAGCTTATGACAAATTAATTGAACTTAACCCAAATGATTCAGATGTTTGGAATAATAAAGGAAATGCCCTAGGTGATCTAGGCAAATCAGATGAAGCACTAAAAGCCTACGACAAAGCAATCGAACTTAACCCACAGGATTCAGTGGCTTGGTATAATAAAGCAAACGCTTTAAATAAATTAAATAAATTCGATGAGTCAATAAAAGCCTATGACAAAGCGATTGAAATTAACCCGCAACTCAGAAGCTTGGCACAATAAAAGTAATTTATCTAAATAGATTAAATAAATCCGATTTGTAGGTTAAAAGTTACTTAATTTTCATTTATTTTTTATCTTTCATAAGGTAAATATAGCAACTTTTTGGCTTTTGAATAAAGTATATATTTTAAAACAAATGCGTGTATTCGGCACAATCAGGTAAAAATGCACTATTATTTCGGCTTAAAAATGAGAAAACACATAGATTTCGTCATAAAAAAACTATTTATAAGCAAGCTCTCAAGCCATTCAATTTCAAAGTTTAGTAATGAAAGATACTTTTGTAAAGAATTATCAAAATTTTACCATGGTTCATCTTTACATGCTTCTAAACCACTGATTTTTCAGGAGGCATGTATATACTTTCATAAGTTTAGGACGAAATTTATAGGTTTATAGAAATTCTCTACCGATTATTGAAAGTTCTTAATTTGTGGTAATCATTTATCCCTATATTTAATTAGTAATATATATTAATAATTATACTTTCTTTATAAATTATATAGTTTGGATATTAATAGTTTGATAATTTAATTGAAAATCGTTTCTACTGGCAAATAAGCTGATTTTGCTACTTAGTAGTATGCAAGTCTTTTAGAAATAAAGCTAACTAGTTGATTACAATACTAGTTTGTGAACCGGTTGGTGAAATATTAGTTAGTTAAATAATATTTCCACAGTATATCTGCCAATGGGAAATGTATTGAAAAAGTAACAGTTTAAAAAGTATATCCCTAAAATATGTATCATAATAGTTGTATCACATAAAAAGTGTATCAAATTAAATGGGAGTGTAAACAAATGTTGAAACTTGGAATGAAAAAGGTACTTGCAGTTTTGCTGGCAGTCCTTTTTGTAGTAGCGTTGACAGCTACAGCAGCTAGTGCAGAACGTGAAGGTCATCATGGTCATCATGGTCACGGTGGCGGTTTTGGCTTTGGCGGAGGATTTGGCGGCTGGGGCGGCTGTGACCCCTATGGCGGCTGGGACTGGCCTGTGGGCTTGGGATGGCCTGGCTGTGGCGGCTGGGGCGGCTATGGCGGCTGCGGTGGCTGTGGACTGGGGCCGGGTGGCTGGGCCGGATATGGCGGCTATGGTGGCTGTGGACTGGGACCGGGCGGCTGGGGCGGCTGCTGAGGATGTGGCGGTAACCAGAAAGGTGGCGGTAACCAAGGCAGCGCTGGCTATGGCGGTTAATTAGTATGAGCTTAGAGATATCTACACATCAAAAAAAATGCGCTAAATTATATCTTATTTAAAAGATGAATATGAGGTGGTTTTATAGCAAAACATATTCATCAGAAAGCTGCCCATATTCAAAGCTTAATCTAGGGAAACAAGAGTTTAATAATTCAGCTTGGATACTAGAGATCTTTCAGCTTGCTGATCTTGCAGGTATTATCCTGGAGATCTCAATTTTTCAATCTAAGCGTACAACTTTACAACGATAGCCATCAAATGATTCTGACAAATAGCAGAAGTACAGACAAAAAAACGAATTCATACATATTACTGAACAAACATTCCGAAATGAGAAAAAGATATCCAATAATTTGGATCAAATTTTATAGATCTTTTAAAATTTGAGAAGATCCTGAATAAAATTATAAAAACTCCAAATTCCCTTCACAATTCACTCTATTGAAGTAGTTTTTCACCAAAATTCACCATTTTCTTCCGATTGTATAGTGTTCAAACTCATCTGAATTTTTTTACTATTCTTCAATTTCATCTAGTTTTTTGATTCTGAAAATTCAGGAACAACAAAAAGAGATTGGGTACATAAGTTAATCCCCTAAGGAATAAAAAACAGCCACATTTCAGAATTTTTGCTTTATATAAAATTAGATCGCTTTAGGCTCAAATATCAACAGAAATGAGGGGTTTTGTAACAATATAATATAATATAATATAATATAATTAAAAAATACTTTTACTCACTTACGTCTTCAAGCGCATCTATATCGGATTTAGATAAACCTCTGATTTTAATGAGTTATTTATATGCTACTTCTAAGGATATGACATAGTTAAGGGCTTATCGGAATTTAGGAGCTTATCTGAATCCTTAAGTTCATAAGAGGAAATTAATTTTGAATAAATACTTTCTTAGGTGAGTTTTCTCTGGACTCTTTCATAAAAGCAAGTATCTGAAATCTTCACAAAGCGTGCTGGGAATTTGGATTTTTTAAGTTTGACTACATCACCAGTTCTGATCCGGTAAGATTTCTGTCCGTCAATTGCAATGACAGCTTCCTTTTTTTGGACTGCTAATTTAATTGTTATTTCAGTATCAGATGGGATTACCCAGGGCCTTGAGGAAAGTTTGAAAGGGGCAACAGGAACAACTACTATCGCATTTACCCTGGGGTTTACTATAGGGCCGCCTGCGCTCATCGCATAGGCAGTCGAGCCTGTGGGGGTTGCAAAAACCACGCCATCTGCACGTATGTCATCAAGAAGGCAATCACCGATATGAACTTGAAATTGGATAATTTTTGCAGGTTTCGCTGACATTATCGCAATTTCGTTGGTTGCGGTCTCAATCATTTCCTCGTTAAGGAAAACATCTACTCGCATCCTTTCGAGATAAGAAAAACCGTACAGAACTTCCTCTATAGTTTCAATGGCATCTTTGGGTTCCACATCTGCGAGAAAACCAAGAGTCCCCATATTAATCCCGAGTATAGGAAGAGGATCTTTCATCTTGGCAATATTCCGAAGTACTGTGCCATCACCTCCTACACTGATAATCAATTCGACCCCTTTTTCCCTCATTTTTTCAACAGGAGTACCTTCTATTCCAAGTATATCAGCTGTGGGAGTGGCGACAAAAATCTGCACCTTTGAGCTGAAATGTGCAAGAATTTCTTTCACCATTTCAATTACTTCAGACCTATCGCAGCGTGAATCGATTCCGATTTTTTTAATCGCCATTTTCTCCCTCTTTTTATAATAATACAAAATATATATTATACACATCTACATTTGGCTGCGATACTTTCCATCCCAAAGGTATATTATCAAAAATTCTTAAGATGGTTTCAACCTCCTCCTATCACAAGCTCGTCAGTTCCACCATAATTATCTGCTTTGCTGCCACTTCAGTCACGAGCAGAGCATCTCTTACATTAACAAAAGCATTAAGTCTGCCTAAGGCTACATATAACAACGCAAGCAAACACTCTCAAAACAATCTTATCTTTCAAAGTTTTTGTACCTATTTCGAGTCCTCTTTACATCTGTCGATAGTTTTAACAATGATACACGTTCCCCTCAGATCGGATTTCATGGTGGGATTTTTTTTCGTTGATTTAAGCTCCTTTTCCGGTCTCTGCATAATATTCTTGGTACATTTCAAGATTATTCATATACTCGAACTTCATGTATAATAGATCTTGAGAGTCAAGAGCCATTGAAACTTCGTAGATGTGGGTGCCTACAGTATATCAAAAGGTTCTTTCACGAGGGTCAATAACAATAGAAAATTCGGGGGAATTTCCTAAAATACGCTTTCCAAGTTTCTAGTTGATAATTTTCATAGCTCCACCACAGGCTTTAACCACCTCAACAATAGTATCTTGCTGCGAGATCTATTTTGGTAATTGGAGTCCGGTCTGCCATCATTCAAGAAAAGCTACCTTCGACATCAGTGTCTTAAAGGTGGGAAATGGAATTTGATACATCTTTGAAAACCTCTTCAAATAATTTCAAATAATTTGAATCTACTTAATTTATATTTCTCCCTATATTCCTAAATAAATTTCTATGATTTGTTCTCAGGATGCAGAATATAGTATGTGAACATTCAGGTTTTGATATTAATGAAGAAATTTGATTATGTATATGGAATTCTCGAATATGGAACTCCATATCTAAAAAATGAATTCAGAATATTCAGATTGAATACCCAAAATTTTCAAAGCTGAATTGTCAATTGAGACTTACAGTCCAATGGCTTTATTTGTTTTCTCAATCGACTTTGCACCTTCACTTTCCAGTTCCATCATGGCCCTTATAGCATCCACATTTTCGGGAACTACAATAGACTCCTGGTGGATGGCTTGGAAGAAGTAGAGTTCTTGCTCATTGACTGTTATGGACTCAGGCCAGATGCAGTTCTCCCACATATCATTTCTGGGGCGCTTTATGTCCCGAGCAACTTCCA
>Ga0326728_10012087_pt1 | contig 19376 bp, 17 predicted proteins | sample MB3enrmetagenome_FD_207602 | JGI IMG/M metagenome (GOLD analysis project Ga0326728, IMG submission 207602) | Lab enriched peat soil microbial communities from McLean, Ithaca, NY, United States - MB31MN | ecosystem: Environmental > Terrestrial > Soil > Wetlands > Peat | place: USA: New York... | reverse complement strand
TCGGCGGCGGCGGCACCTCGGGCATTTTCACGTCCATCTTCACCAATTCAGCTCTGACCACCGGCTGGATCTATGATGATGGCGGCGACACCTACAGTGGCCATGCCAACAGCTACATCTACGTCAACAGCACCATCGTCGACTCCTTCGGCTACTCCTACACGACCTACGGCTACTAATCTAGCTTTAGGGTGATCTGAAAGAAGAGCCGCCTTCGGGCGGCTCTTCTTTTTTTGCGCCCAGTGCTGTAAACTCTATCCTTCACCAAAACCGCGCCGAGGCCGCATGCCCAAGACCCATCCACTTGCCCGCTCCTTCAAGGGCTTGCTCAAGCCGGACCAGGTGCTGGCCCTGCCGCATCAATTGGCCACCTATGCCTATGATGCCAGCAACCTGCGCGGTCGGCCAGGCCTGGTGCTGCTGCCGGAGAGCGCGGAGCAGGCCGCGGCCTGCTGCCAGCTCTTGCTCAGCCAGGGCGCGCCCTTTGTGCCGCGCGGGGCAGGCACCAACCTGGCGGGCGCCACGGTGGCTCCCCAGGGCGAGGTGGTGCTCTCGCTGGCCCGGCTCACCCGCGTGCTGGAGCTGGACAGCGAGGGCGGCCGGGCTCTGGTGGAATGCGGGGTGGTCAACCAGGAGCTGCAGCAGGCCGCGGCGCTGCATGGCCTGCATTATGCCCCGGACCCGGCCAGCATGAAGGCCAGCACGCTGGGTGGCAACATCGGCATGAACAGCGGCGGCCCGCATTGCCTCAAGTACGGCATCACCGGCCACCATGTGCTGGCCGTGGAGATGCTGGATGGCCGCGGCCGCCTGGCCTGGCTGGGCGACCCCCATGGCCGCGAGCGCCGCGGGCCGGACCTGCGCGGCCTGGCCGTGGGCAGCGAGGGCTGCCTGGGGCTCTACACCCGCGCCTGGCTGCGGCTGCTGCCCAAGCCCAGGGCCTGCCGCACCGCCCTGCTCTCCTTCCCGGACATCCAGTCCGCGGTGCGCGCGGTCTCGGCCATCATCGGCGCCGGCATCCTGCCCGCCACCCTTGAGCTGATGGACCCCTTCATCCTGGAGGCGGTGGAGCGCTTCAAGCCCTGCGGCTATCCGCGCGGCGCGGGCGCCGTGCTGCTGGCCGAGGTGGATGGCGAGCCCGGCGGCCTGGAGGCGGAGATGCAGGCCCTGATGGCGCTGGCGCGCGCCGAGGGCTGCCAGGAGCTGCGCCTGGCCCAGGATGAGGGCGAGCGGGGCCGGCTGTGGGAGGGCCGGCGCGGCGCCCACGCGGCGGTGGCCATGCTGCGGCCCTCGGTGTGGGTGGAGGACGGCACGGTGCCGCGCACCCGCCTGGCCGAGGCCATGGAGCGGCTGCGCGCCATCGGCGCGGCCGAGGGCCTGCAGGTGGGCTATGTCTTCCACGCCGGGGACGGCAACTTCCATCCCCTGATGCTGTTCGACGACCGCGACCCTCAGGAGATGGCGCGCGTGCGCCGCGCCGGCGGGGCCATGCTCAGGGCCTGCGTGGACTTGGGCGGCACCATCACCGGCGAGCACGGCGTGGGCCTGGACAAGCGCGAGCACATGGAATACCTGCACGGCCCGGTGCCCCTGCAGGTGATGGCCGAGCTCAAGCAGCTCTTAGACCCGCAGGGGCTCTTGAACCCCGGCAAGCTCATCCCGCCGGAGTACCTGGCCGCGGCCCGCCCGCCCGCCCAGGCCTTGCGGGCCGCGGCCGCGGGCGCGCAGGCGCTTGAGCCGGCCTCCGAGGCCGAGGCCGAGCAGCTGGCGCGCGCTTGCCTGGCCCGCGGCCAGCGCCTCTGGCCGCGGGGGGCTGGCCTGCACCGGCCAGCTCCCCGCGGCTTTGAGGGGGTGCTGCTCTCCACACGGCAGCTGGCTCAGGTCTTCGATTACGACCCCCGCAACATGACCCTGGAGGCGGGCGCGGGCCTGAGCCTGGCGGCCGCCCGCGGCCTGGCCGCGGCAGATGGCCTGGGCCTGGGCTTTGGCGATGGGCTGCCGGGCGATGCCACCTTGGGCGGCGTGCTCTCCGCCGCGGCCGGGGCGCCCTTGGGCTGCCGCCGGGCTGTCAAGGACTGGCTCTTGGGCGTGACCGTGGTGCTGCCGGATGGCCGCAAGCTGGCTATCGGCCGCAAGGTGGTCAAGAATGTGGCTGGCTTCGACATCGCCAAGCTCTTTGCCGGCAGCAGCGGAGCCTATGGCCTGGTGCTGCGCCTCATCCTCCAGCTGGCCCCGGCCTCCACCCTGCCCGCGCCCGGGGAGGCCCTTGCCAGCCTGGCCGCTGGCCCGGAAGAGGCCGGCTTGGCCGCCCTGCTCAAGGCTCATTTCGACCCCAATGGCCTCCTCCCTCCGCTCCCAAGCTGACATGGCCCTGATCGACCTCATGCGCTATTACGACGAGGCCAGCCGCTGCAGCCGCTGCGGCTTCTGCCAGCCCACCTGCCCCACTTACCGGGAAGGCGGCGCCTCAGAGCCGGCCGTGGCCCGCGGCCGCAACAGCCTGGCCCGCGGCGTGATGGAGGGGACCGTGCGGCTGGATGCCGGGGCCATGCTGGCTTTGGATGAGTGCCTGCGCTGCGGGGCCTGCGTCAGCGCCTGCTTCTCCGGGGTGCGCACCGACCGCATCGTGGCCGCGGTGCGCACCCACCATGCCAGCAGCCGCTTCATGGCGGCCTGGCGGCCGCAGGCCCTGTTCATGCGGCACATCCTCACCCGCCGCGCCTTGCTTCAGCGCCTGGCCCGCCTGGCCGCCTGGGGCCGCGCCCTGGGCTTGGGCCGCCTGGCGCTGGCTTTGGGCCGCCTGGGCGGCCCCTTTGCGCGCCTGGCGCGCGCCGAGAGCCTGGTGCCACGCCAGCTGGGCCCCTTCTTCCACCAGCGCCTGGCCCCGGGGAGCGTTCTGCCGGCCCTGGGCCAGCGCCGCGCAAGGGTGGGCTACTACGCCGGCTGCCGCACCCAGCTGCTCTACCCTGAGCTGGGCCAGGCCACCGTGAAAGTGCTGCGGCGCCTGGGCTGCGAGGTGCGCCTGCTGCCCGAGCCGCCGGCCTGCTGCGGCCTGCCGCCGTACAGCTATGGGCAGGCCCCGGCCGCCCGCGCCCTGGTGGCCCAGAACCTGAAGGCCCTGGACGCGCTGGATGTGGAATGGGTGGTGACCGAGACCGGCTCCTGCTACCATTTCATGAAGGAGTACGCCCACCTCTATGGCCAGGACCCTGAGCTGGGCGAGGCCGCGGGCCGGGTCTCGGCCAAGGTGGCTTATCTGAGCGATGTGGTGGCGAGGATGGGCTTTCCCCTGGCCCAGCCCCGCTGGGGCCGCAGCGTCACCTGGCAGGACAGCTGCCAGCTGGCGCACCTGCAGAAGCTGGATCAGAGCCCGCGCCAGGTGCTGCGCGCGCTGGCGGGGGTGGACTACCGCGAGATGGACGAGGCGGCCTGGTGCTGCGGCGGGGCTGGCGCCTACACCTTGAGCCATCCTGAGCAGAGCGACCCCATCCTGGCCCGCAAGCTGGGAAAGGTGGCGGCCACCCAGGCCCAGGACCTGGTGGTGGGCTGCCAGTCCTGCTACATGCAGCTCAAGCACGGCGTGCGCGCCGCCGGCATGCCGGTGCGCGTGCTGCACCTGGCGGAGCTGCTGGAAGAGGCCACCCGGAACCTGGAGGAGGGCCAGCCATGAGCGGATTCGACCAGCGCAAGGCGCCCAGGGTGAAGCTGGAGGTGAACTGCGTGTTCTGGCCTGAGGATGGCGAGGCGCCGGCCGCGGGCTGCCTGGGGACCACCATCAACCTGAGCCTGAGCGGCCTGGCCATGCATTGCGACTACCAGCTGCGCCGGCATGGCCGCATGCAGGTGGAGATGTCGCTGCCGGGCAGCCGCCAGAGCCTCAAGCTGCCGGCGCAGGTGGTGGACTGCCGCCACTCCACGGACAGCAAATGGGCCTACCAGGCCCGGCTCTCCTTCGACGATCCTGGCCCGGCCGGCCTGCACAGCTTGCTGGCCTTTTTGCTGCCCCAGCAGCGGCAGATCGACCGGGACGGCATGAGCCCGGCCCTGGTGGAGCAGCGCGGCGAGTCGCGGTCAGAGGTGGAGCTGGGAGCGCGCTATCGCGAGGCGGGCGAGGCAGAGCTGTCCAAGCTGGCGGAGCAGCACAGCTACCTTGAGATGGAGCCCCTGCTGGGCTCGCATTATTTCCCCAACATGGCCAGCGTGCTGGCCCGCAACATCTCGGGGCATGGCATCTGCCTGCTGGCGGCCCGGCCCTTCCGCGAGGGCAGCCAGCTTCTGGTGGAGCTGACCCTGCCCAGCCTGGGGCAGCCGCTGTGGGTGCTGGCCTCGGTGCAGTGGGCCCGCGAGGAGGATTCCGGCCTCTACCGCCATGCTGCCGGGCTGCGATTCCAGGCCATCCGCAAGGCCGATGCCCTGGCCGTGGAGGCCTACATCCAGCGCCAGGGGGGCTGAACCAGGGCCCCCCGCCAGCCGTATGCCTTAGGATGCGAACCCTCTCTCAGGATGCCCATGACGATCAAGCAGATGGAAGCCTGGCATGCCGCTTCGCCCCTGCGCTACGCGCGCCGCAGGACGCGCGTGGTGATGGTGGGCAAGGTGGCGGTGGGCGGGGGCAACCCCCTGCGCATCCAGACCATGACCACCACCGACACCCAGGATGTCGCCGCCACCGTGGCCCAGACCTTGCGCTGCGTGGCTGCCGGCGCCGAGATCGTGCGCATCACCGCGCCCTCCTTGCGCGATGCCCGCGCGCTGGGGCCCATCCGCCAGGCCCTCAACGCGCAAGGCTGCGATGTGCCGCTGGTGGCGGACATCCATTTCACGCCGGACGCGGCCATGGAGGCGGCCCTGCATGTGGAGAAGGTGCGCATCAACCCGGGCAACTTCGCGGACAGCAAGGCCTTCAGGGTGCGCGATTACAGCGATGCCGAGTATGCCGGCGAGCTCAAGCGGCTGGAGGACAAGTTCATGCCCCTGGTGCTGCGCTGCCAGCAGCTTGGGCGCGCGATGCGCATCGGCACCAATCATGGCAGCCTGAGCGACCGCATCATGAACCGCTTCGGCGATACCCCCCTGGGCATGGTGGAGTCAGCCATGGAGTACCTGCGGGTGGCCAAGCGGGCCGGCTACCACGACATCATCCTGAGCATGAAATCCAGCAATCCCAAGGTCATGGTGCAGGCCTACCGCCTGCTGGCTGCGCGCATGGATGAGGAGGACATGGATTACCCCTTCCATCTGGGCGTCACCGAGGCCGGGGAAGGGGAGGACGGCCGCATCAAGAGCGCGGCCGGCATCGGCGCCCTGCTGGAGGACGGCTTGGGCGACACCCTGCGCGTGTCCCTCACTGAGGAGCCCGAGGCCGAGGTGCCGGTGGCCTTCTCGCTGGCGGAAAGCTATCCCAGCAGGCCCGCGGCCTGCCAGGCCTTCCCTGAGGGGGGAGACCCGCTGGGGCTGGGGCAAGCCTGGGCCCAGAGCCATCCCCTGCAAGGCTGGCAGCGCAGCCCTTCGCAGCGCATCGCCCTGGCCGGCCTGGGCCTGGGGGCCGAGGAGCCGCTGCGCGTCTTCTGCCTGGCCCCGCACCCGGCCCAGCAGGCCGCGGCCAACCTGGCTTGGCTCAAGGCCTGGCCAGCCGCGCACCCCAACACCGAAGCCCGGCCCGAGGTGCTGCTGCTGGACATTGACAGCCCGGCCGGCCTGGCAGGCGCGCGAGAGCTGGCAAAGTCCCTGGCTGGCCAGCCCATGGCAGTGGTGGGCGGGTTCAGCCTTGAGGCTGCCTCGCAGCTGGCCCTGGGCAGCGGCTTGGCCGGGGTGATGCTGCGCGGCGCGGCGGCGGCCCCGGCAGGGGTGGCAGCCTTGGCCCAGGGCTTGGCCGCAGAGGGCGTGGCGCTGATCCTTGAGATGCCGGAGGGGCCCGGTCAGCAGGCGCTGGAAGCCCTGGAGAGCCGGCTCAAGGCCGCGGAAGGGGCAGGCGCCAGCCTGGCCCTCTGCGTGCGCAGCTCTAGCGCCAGCAGCCTCATCCATCTGGCCCGCGGCCTGCATGGCTTCCAGGCCCGGCGCGGCAGCGCCCACCCCCTGCTGCTGGCCTATGCCAGCGCCGAGGAGGAGGGCCGCTTGGTGCTCTCCGGGGCCACCGGCCTGGGCAGCCTGCTCTTAGACGGCCTCGGCGATGCCCTGCTGCTGGAAGGCAGCAGGGATGCAGCGGCGCTGGGCTTCAACATCCTGCAGGCCACGGGCCGGCGCATCACGCGCACCGAGTTCATATCCTGCCCCAGCTGCGGCCGCACGCTCTTCGACCTGCAGGAGGTGACGGCGCGCATCAAGGCCCGCACCGGCCACCTGACCGGGGTCAAGATCGCCATCATGGGCTGCATCGTCAACGGGCCCGGCGAGATGGCAGACGCGGATTTTGGCTACGTGGGAGGCCAGCCCGGCCACATCAACCTCTTCGTGGGCAAGCAGGTGGTCAAGAAGGGCATCCCCTTTGGCCAGGCTGAGGACGCCCTGGTGGGGCTCATCAAGGAGCATGGCCGCTGGGCAGAGCCGCTGGCTTGAGCCCGGCCTTGAGCGCAAAAAAAGAGGGGTCCCAGCCTGAGCTGGGACCCCTCTTTTTATCTGGTGCGCGAGAAGGGACTTGAACCCCCACGACCTTGCGGCCACTAGACCCTGAATCTAGCGCGTCTGCCAATTTCGCCACTCGCGCCCGGCTTTGCCGGAGCCCAAGGAATATACGAAAAAAGGGACTCGCCTGTCAAGCCCAAGTGCTTGAGCCCGGCGCGCAAAAGCCATAAGGCGGAACTGGCGCGCCTGGCTCATTCCGTTGAAATTTAACCTGTTTATGATTATACTAGCCCTTCATTAATCATATTGTATCAGCAATTGTATCTGCGATTTTTGTGTTGCAAAGGCCTTTGGATTCGCTTGAGGATGCAGATGATAGAGCTCGACGGCCATCAGCTGGCCATTTCAGACATCTGGGACATCGCCATGGGCCAGGCCTGCTGCCTGAAGCCCGCGGCCCGCGAGCGCATGGCCAAGAGCAGCGCCTATGTGGACCGCCTGGTGGAGGAGCCGCGCGCGGTGTACGGCATCAACACCGGCTTCGGCCCCTTGAGCGGCTTCCGCGCCAGCAAGGAGGACCTTGCGCGCCATCAGGTCCATTTCTTCCACCATCTCAGCGTGGGCCAGGGCGAGCTCTTCAGCCCTCAAGAGACCCGCGCCATCATGGCGGCGCGCGCCAATGCGCTGGCCCGCGGCTTCTCAGGCATCAGGCCCGAGGTCATAGACCTGCTGCTCGCCATGCTGGGCTTGGACATGCTGCCGGAGATCCCTTGCCAGGGCTCGGTGGGCGCCAGCGGCGACCTCATCCCCCTGGCCCACATGGGCCGCACCCTCATCGGCCTGGGCCATGTGCGCTGGAAGGGCCAGCGCTGGGAGTCGCCCAAGGCCCTGGCCGCGGCCGGGCTCAAGCCCGTGGTGCTCAAGGCCAAGGAGGCCCTGGCCCTGGCCAATGGCACCTCGGTGATGACCGGCCTGGCCTGCCTGGCCGTGCACGAGGCGGCCCAGATTCTCTCCTGGATGGAGCTGCACTCCTCCTGCCTCATCGAGGTGATGTCCGGCTCGCCCGAGGTGCTGTGCCAGCAGCTGCACAAGGCCCGCGGCCACCGCGGCCAGTCGCTGGTGGCGGCCCGCATGGCCGAGCACCTGCGCAGCAACCCGCATTATGCCAAGCTCATCGATGAGCACAACTGGGGCACCCAGGAGAAGGACCTGGAGCCGGGCGTGGAGATCCAGGATCCCTACAGCCTGCGCTGCTCGCCGCAGATCCTGGGGGCCTATCAGGACGCCTTCTGGCATGTGGAGCAGGTGGTGGCGCGCGAGCTCAACGCCGCCACCGACAACCCCCTGGTCTTCGCCGACACCGAGACCGTCATCCACGGCGGCAATTTCTACGGCCAGCACGTGGCCTTCGCCTCCGATTACCTGCGCCTGTGCCTGGTCAAGGCCGGCCTGCTGGCTGAGCGCCAGATCGACCGCATGCTCAACTGGCGCTACAGCCAGGGCCTGCCCCCCATGCTGAGCGGCAGCGCGCCCGGGCTCAACAGCGGCCTGCAGGGCACCCAGCTGCTGGCCACCGCGCTGGCGGCCGAGCTGCGCATCCTGAGCGCCCCGGCCTCGGTGCAGAGCATCCCCACCAACGGCAACAACCAGGACGTGGTCAGCATGGGCACCCATTCCGCCAAGCTCAACCGCCAGGCCCTGCCCCTGCTGTGGCGCCTGCTGGCCGTGGAGACCCTGGCCCTGGCGCAGGCCGCCGACCTGCGCCAGCGGGCGGGGGTGATGGGAGCCCATTACCAGGCCCTGCATGACGCGGTGCGCGGCATCAGCCCCTACCTGGAGGAGGACCGGCCCCTGTATGAGGATATCGCTGCCGTGGCCGATTGGCTGCAGAGCCCCCAGGCCCAGGCCGCGCTGCTGCCAGCGCGGCCCAAGAACCCCATCATCATCGCGCTGGGGGGCGAGGCATGATCGCGCTGGTGACCGGCGCCAGCCGCGGCATAGGCCGGGCCTGCGCGCTTGAGCTGGCGGGCCAGGGCTATGAGCTGTGGGTCAACTACGCCAAGAATGCTGAGCTGGCCGAGCAGGTCTGCGCCGAGGTCCGCCAAAGGGGCGGCAAGGCCCAGAGCCTGGGCTTTGATGTGGCCGACCGCGCCCAGGTGGACGGGGTGCTGGGCCCGGCCCTGGAGGCCGCGGGCGGCATCGATGTGCTGGTCAACAACGCGGGCATCACCAAGGACGGCCTGATGATGTGGATGGGCCCGGCCGACTGGGATGCCGTGATGTCCGTCAGCCTGGATGGCTTCTTCAACGTCACCAAGGCCGTGCTGCCCAAGATGCTGGAGCGGCGCGCGGGCCGCATCGTCAGCATGGCCTCGGTCTCGGGCGCCATCGGCACCGCTGGCCAGGTCAACTATTCCGCGGCCAAGGCCGGCATCATCGGCGCCACCAAGGCCCTGGCCAAGGAAGTGGCCAAGCGCGGGGTGATGGTGAACTGCGTGGCCCCGGGCTTCATCGACACTGACATGATCCAGGGCCTGCCGGTCAAGGAGATCGTCAAGCTGATCCCCATGCAAGAGGTGGGCAAGCCCGAGGATGTGGCAGGCGTGGTGGGCTTCCTCTGCTCCCCCAAGTGCCGCTACGTCACCGGCCAGGTGATCGGCGTCAACGGCGGGGTGTGCTGAGGCGCTTTTGCAAGGCAGTCCCAAAGCAGGCAACGGGCCTTGGGCCCTCTTTCAGGAGGTTGGCATGCGTCGTTTGATGGCGTTCGCGCTGGCTCTCACCCTGTCCCTTCCCGTGATGCTCTTTGCGCGCGCGGCGGCTGAGGATCAGGATGGCTACCTCACCCAGAATTTATGGGTGGAGAAGGGCAAGGGCTACACCACCTACTTCTCCTCCATCGACTTTGATGTCATCCCGGCGGGCAGCCAGGTCAGCATCAGCAAGGTCAGCAAGAAGGGCTTTGTGCTGGAGACCGGCGACCAAAAGTTCAAGTTCGAGTACATCGCCAAGCACTTTGACATGGACATCGATGAGTTCCTGGGCCGCTTGCTGTCAGACAAGAAGCCCTCGGCCAAGTGGGCCGGCTTTTCGGCCCTGGACAAGCAGGGCATCAAGGAGGGAAAGATCAAGGCGGGCATGAGCAAGGCCGCGGTGCTGGTGGCCGCCGGCTATCCGGTGGGCAAGTTCAACGATGTCAAAGCCGACCACTGGACCTATCAGCGCAACCGCTTCGTCCCCATCAATGTGCTGTTCGTGAACGGGAAGGTGAGCCAGGTCGGGAATGAGAAGTAAGGCACCCTGGGCCCTTGCCCTGCTGCTGGCGGCAGGGGCTCTCCTGGCGGAGGAGCCGCCCGCGCCCTTTTCGGGCGGGCGGCCGGCTGAGCTCTTCCGCATGGACAGCCGGGCCTCGGACAGCCAGGGCGACACCACGCTCCCCTTCGGCCTGCGCGCCGTGGGCGTGGGCATAGGACATGCCCAGAACTGGTCGCCCAAGACCGACAGCATCATCTGGAACCAGGCCAGCCTCTTGCTGGTCTATGATCACGACCCCATCTTCCCCTACCGGCCCAGCCCGTCCATGCTGTGGCTGGTGGAGGCGGACGCGGGCGCCACCGAGCAGCCGGACAACAAGGCCGTGCTCTCAGCCGGCATCCACGCCCTGTGGTCGCCTTGGCGGCCTGAGGGATGGCGGCCCTTCTTGAGCGGCGGCATCGGCGGCATCTACACCGACTGGCAGGTTGAGGGCCAGTCGCTGCGCGTCAATTTCAACCCCCAGGCCGGCCTGGGCGCCGAGATCGGCGGGCGCTGGCTCTTGACCCTGCGGGTGCACCATCTCTCCAATGCCGGCCTGTCCAGCCCCAATGTGGGCGTGAACAGCGTGCTGGGCATGATGGCCCTCTATCTCTAGAGCCCCATGCGCGAAGTCGCCATCACTGGCATAGGCCTGGTCTCGGTGCTGGGCACCGGCTGTGAGGCGGTCAGCCGCTCTTTGCGCGGGGGCGCCTGCGGCATCGTGGCTGACCCGATGCGCCGCGAGCTGGGCTTCAGGAGCCCCTTGACCGGCCAGGTGCAGGGCTATGCCCCGCCCAAGCTGGAGCTGCGCAAGCGCAAGACCATGACCGAGTTCGCCCAGCAGGCCTATCTGGCCAGCCAGGAGGCCCTGGGCCAGGCGGCCTGGGCCGAGGAGCAGCTGAGGAGCCCGCGCACGGCCCTGGTCATCGGCAATGACAGCAGCAGCCTGGCCAATTGGGGGCCGGTGGACACCACCCTGCGCGAGAAGAGCACCTTCTCCATCGGCGCGGCGGCCGTCTTCCAGGCCCTCAACAGCACGGTGACCATGAACCTCAACGCCCTGCTGGGCAACCAGGGCGCCAGCTTCACGCTCTCCGGCGCCTGCGCCAGCGGCGGGCACGCCATCGGCCTCTGCCGAGACTGGATCAGCCTGGGCCGCCAGGACCGGGCCGTGTGCGGCGGAGCCCAGGAGCTCACCTGGCAGGGCGTGGCCAGCTTCGATGCCACCAATGCCTTCAGCCTGCGCGCTGCTGAGCCGGCCCTGGCCTCGCGCCCCTTTGACGCAGGCCGCGACGGCCTGGTGCCCTCGGGCGGCGCGGCCCTGCTCTGCCTTGAGAGCCTGGATGCCGCCAAAGCGCGTCAGGCCAAGGTCTGGGGCCTGGTGCGCTCCTGGGCCTTCTCCAGCGACGGCTCGCGCGGCGAGGGCAAGAACCTGGCTCTGCCCACGGGCGAGGGCCTGGAGCGGGCCATGCGCGAATGCCTGGAGCTGGGCAAGGCCCGGCCCGGGGATGTGGACTACATCTGCGCCCATGCCACCAGCACGCCCCTGGGGGACGCGGCCGAGGCGCGGGCCATCCACAATGTCTTCGGCCCGGACGGGCCCCCGGTCTCCTCGCTCAAGGGCCACACCGGCCATGAGATGTGGATGGCAGGCGCGGCCCAGGCCGCCTACACCTGCCTGATGGCCCGGGGCGGCTTCATCGCGCCCAACCTGAACTTTGAGCGCCAGGAGGAGGGCGCCTTGCGCATCGCGGCCCTGGGCCGCCTGCTCCCGCGGCCTCCGCGCCTGGCCCTGCTCAACTCCGCCGGCTTCGGCGGCACCAATTCCTGCCTGCTGCTGGATTTCAATGGCTGCTGACATCATCGTGGTGGGGGCTGGCGTCACGGGGCTGGCTTCCGCCGCGCTGATGGCCCAGCATGGCCGCAAGGTGGCGCTGGTGGAGCAGGCCCGCACAACCGGCCCGCTGCTCAGGCGCTTCCGGCGCGGCGATGCCTGGTGCGATGCCGGCCTGCATTACAGCGGCGGGCTCGGCCCGGGCAGCAGCGTTGAAGTGCTGATGGGCTACTTGGGCATGCCGGGCTGCCTGCGCTCGCGGCCCATGGACCCGCAGGCCTTTGACCGCTTGTGGCTGGAGGGCCGTGAATACCCCATGCCGGTGGGCTTTGAGCCCTTGCGGGCCAGGCTCAAGGCTTGGTTCCCCGGCGCTGAGGCGGCCGCGGATGCCTATGTGGATTATGTGCAGGGCCTGATGCGGCGCACGCCCTATGTCAGCTTTGACTTGGGCTACGAGTCCTTCACCACCGAATACCGCGTGAGCGAGACCCTGCAGGATTTTTTGGCCTCGCGCGGGGCGCCCCAGGCCATGATCGACCTGCTGGGCGGCCACGGCCAATCGCTGTACGGCGCTCCCGCGGACGAGGCCCCGGCCTTTGTGCACGGCCTGGTGATGGGGCCCTTCTTTGAGGACCCGCGCACCCTGGAGGACGGCGGGGATGAGGTGCTGGCGGCCTTTGATGCCCGGCTGGCCGAGCTGGGCGTGGAGGTGGCCTGCGGCGATGGCGTGGCGCAGGTGGAGTCCAATGAGGCCAAGGCCTTCAAGGCCGTGACCCTGGAGTCTGGGCGGCGCATCGAGGCCGGGGCCTGCATCTTCACCGCCCACCCCAAGCTGCTGGCCAGGCTCATTCCGGCAGGCGGGGCGGTGAAGCCCGCCTACTTCAGCCGCCTGCAGGCCCTGGAGGACACCGAGGCCGCCTTCTCGGTCTATCTGGATGTGGCGGCTGTGCCGCCTGCCTTGCAGGGCGGCAATGAGTACCATTTCTACCGCGATGCAGAGGGCCGCCAGCGCATCTTCGGCATCATGGTCTGCCCGCCCGCAAAGAAGGGGAGGCGGGCCTTGTGCCTGAGCATCAGCCCGGGCGCGGCGCTGCCCAGCCTGCAAGAGTACCAAGCGCGCGGGCCGGCCTACCAGGCCTTCAAGCAGGGCTTGGTGGAGGAGTGCCTGGCCCTGTTCCGGCGCTGCCATCCCCAGGCGGCGGCCGGGGCCAAGGTGCTGTGCGCGGCCACCCCGCGCACTTACGAGGATTACACCCGCAGCGTGAACGGCTCGGCTTATGGCGTTAAGCATTCCGCGCGGCAGATCAACCTGAACCCCATCACCAGCATCCGGGGCTTCTACCTGGCGGGGCAGGGCATCCACTTCCCGGGCCTGATGGGCACGCTCATCTCGGCGTTCCTGACCGGCTCCAACATCCTGGGCATGCAGAATCTCTGGGAGGAGGTCGTCGCTTGGCGCAAAGAGTCTATGTGACCGGGATGGGCGTGGTCTCGCCCTTTGGGGTGGGGCTGGCAGCCCTGATGCAAGGCTTGGATGCCGGCGCCTCGGCGGTGGCCAACATGAAGGCTGCCTGGGAGCCCCATCTCAAGGACCTGCAGTGCTGGGTGGGCGCCCCGGTGCCCGAGGGCGCGCTGGACCCCAAGCGCATCCCCCGCACCTTCCGCCGCAGCATGGGCTTGACCGCCCAGATGGCCTATTTCGCGGCTGGCGAGGCCCTGGAGCAGGCCGGCTTGGGCGAGGAGGAGCGCGCGAGCGGGCGCTGCGGGGTGGCCTTTGGCAGCACCACTGGCAGCGTGCACAGCCTGGCCAATTTCTTTGAGCGCTACTACAAGGATGTCAGCCTGCGCGACCTGCAGTCGGGCAGCTTCTTCCAGGTGATGAGCCACACCTCGGCCGCCAACCTGGCCCATGCCTACGGCCTGCGCGGCCGGGTCTTCTCCACCGACTCGGCCTGCTCCTCGGCCAGCCAGGCCATCGGCCTCTCCTTTGAGGCCATCGCCGAGGGCCGGCAGGACATCATGCTGGCTGGGGGCAGCGATGAGCTGCACCCCCTGGTCTCGGGCAGCTTCGACCTGGTGATGGCCAGCTCCATGCGCTTCAACGACACGCCCCACCTCACCCCCCGGCCCTTCGATCGCCGCCGCGACGGCACGGTCTGCGGCGCCGGCGCCGGCTGCATCCTGCTGGAGGGCGAGGCATCGATGCTCCGCCGCAAGGCCCAGCCGCTGGCCGAGGTGCTCGGCTTCGACACGGTGGCGGACGGCGCCAACCTGGCCCAGCCCAACCGCGAGAGCATCACCCGCTGCCTGCGCCAGGCCCTGGAGTCCGCCCGCGTGTCCCCCGGCCAGGTGGGCTATGTCAATGCCCATGCCACCGGCACCGAGCAGGGCGACGCGGCCGAGGCGGCGGGCATCGCCGAGGTGCTGGGCGCCAAGGTGCCGGTGTCAGGCTTCAAGGGGGCCATCGGCCACACCACCGGCGCCAGCGCCGCCGTGGAGCTGGCGGCGGCCCTGGCCAGCATGCGGCGCAGGTCATTGCTGCCCACCCACAACCTGGAGGAGCCTGCCCCGGAATGCGCGGGCCTGCGCCACGCGCGGCGCGGGGAGGCCCCCCTGTCCGACATCCTCGTCAAGAACAGCTTTGCTTTTGGCGGGATAAACTCAGTCCTCGTCCTCAGGAGCACGACTCATGGCCTATAGCAGCCCGGAGATCATGGAGAAGGTGAAGAAGATCTTGGCCCAGGAATTCGAGCTGGAGCCCGCCCAGCTGTCCCCTGAGGCCAACCTCTATGTGGACCTGGGGCTGGACAGCCTGGATTCCGTGGACCTGGTGGTGGCCCTGGAGAAGGAGTTCCAGTTCAAGATCAACCGCGAGAAGGATGAGGAGAAGATCCGCGCCATCCGCACCTTGAGCGACATCGTCGGCTTCATCGAGGCCAAGCAGGCCGAGGTGCTGGGCTGAGATGGCGCGCCGCACGCGGGACCCTTTGACCTGGCTCTTTCTGCTCTGGGTGGTGGCTTGCACCGCCGCCTTCGAGGTGCTGCTGCCCTGGCACCTGCTGTGGGGCTGGCTGATCCGCCGCCAGCCGCTGGACCGGGTGCTGAGGGAGCACATCTGGCTCTATGGCAGGTACCTGATCTACGGCGTGGCTAGGCCGCTGCTCAAGGTGAGGGTGGGGGGCTGCGCGGGCATCCCGCAGGGGCGGCCGGTGGTGTATGTGCTCAACCACCGCAGCGCCGCGGACGCCTATTTCTCAGCCTGCTATGCCGGGCCGCAGACCTTGTTCCTGGTGCGCTCCTGGCCCTTCCGCATCCCGGTCTATGGCTGGTTCATGCGGCGCGCCGGCTACATCGACATGGAGAGCCTCAGCTTCTCGCAGTTCGCTGAGGGGCCCGGGCGCCGGGCGGTGGAGCGGGGCTGCTCGCTGATCGTCTTCCCTGAGGGCCACCGCTCGCCGGATGGGCGCATGCAGCGCTTCCATTCCGGCGCCTTTGAGTTCGCCGCCCGCCATGGCCTGCTGGTGGTGCCGGTCTGCCTCAAGGGCACCGAGCGCTTCTTGCCCGTGGAGAACCCCTCGGTGCATCCGGCCCGGGTGGAGATCCAGGTGCTGGAGCCCGTGGACCCCGCCGCTTACCCGGGGCATGAGGGGGTGCTGGCCATGCGGCGGCAGGTGCAGGCGCGCATGCGCCAGGCCCTGGGCGAGCCGGCCCGCGCGGCAGGGGAGGGCAGCCATGCTTCAGCACGCGCTTGACGCCCTTGCCGGCTTGGACCGCCAGGGCGCCGAGGCCCAGCAGCGGGCGCAGGATGCCCTGCTCAAGGAGCAGGTGCGGCGGGCCAGCCGCTCGCCCCACTACCGGCAGGCCCTGGCCGAGGCAGGGGTGGACCCGCAGCGCTTCGGCGGGCTGCAAGAGCTCAGCCGCCTGCCCATCACCGACAAGGCCGCCATGGCCGGCGGCTCCGACAGATTCTTGGCCGTGGAGCGCGGCCAGGTGGCGGATTGGTGCCTCACCAGCGCCACCACCGGCAGCCAGCCCACGGCCCTGGCCCAGACCCGCGCCGACCTGGCGCGCCTGGCCAGCAATGAGGCTGGGGCCTTCGCCCTGGCCGGGGTGAGGCCGGGCGAGACCCTGCTGGTGGCCGCGGCCCTGGACCGCTGCTTCATGGCCGGGCTGGCCTACTGGCTGGGGGCGGTCAAGCTGGGCGCCAGCGCGGTGCGCAGCGGCGCGGCCAGCCCGGCGCAGCTCCTGGACCTGGTGGGCAAGGTGCGGCCGCAGGTGATCGTGGGCGTGCCCTCGCTCATGCGCAAGGCCGCCGAGCAGGCCCGCGCCCAGGGCGGCGACGCCTCGCGCCTGGGGGTGCGGCTTCTCATCGGCATCGGCGAGCCCCTGCGCGGCGCGGCCCTGGAGCCCCTGCCCGCCACCCGCCTGCTGGAGGCCCTCTGGGGGGCCCAAGCCCTCTCCACCTACGCCAGCACCGAGATGGCCACCAGCTTCATCGAATGCCCGCAGGCCTGCGGCGCGCACCTGCGGCCTGAGCTGGCCATCGTGGAGGTGCTGGACGAGGCCGGCCAGCCGCTGCCTGCGGGCGAGATGGGCGAGGTGGTGGCCACCCCGCTGGGGGTGGAGGGCATGCCGCTGCTCCGCTTCCGCACCGGCGACCTGGCCTGCCTCATCCCCGGGCCCTGCGCCTGCGGCCGCAGCGGGCCCCGGCTCTCGCCGGTGCTGGGGCGCAAGAACCAGATGCTCAAGGTCAAGGGCACCACCCTCTTCCCCGGCTCCATCCTGGCCGCCTTGACCGCCATCGAGGGCGTGAGCGGGGGCCTGGTGGAGGCGCGCCGCGACCCGGTGGACGGCTGCGACAGCGTGGTGGTGGTGGCCGGGCTCAAGCCGGGCGGGCCCAGCGCGCCCCAAGTGCAAGAGCGCCTGCGCGCCAGCCTGCGCATCAATCTGGCCGTGCGCGCCGTGGCGTCGGATGAGCTGGAGCGGCAGGCCAACCCCCCCGACAAGCGCAAGCGCCTCACCTTCATTGACCTCCGCTAGGCCCGCCATGACCGCCGAGAAGCCAGCCCCCTCATCCTTCCCCATCGCCAGCCTGCTGCCCCACCGCGGCCCCATGCTGCTGGTCGAGCAGCTGGCGTCCTGCGACAGCTGCCACGGCCATGGCTTCGCCACGGTGCAGCCGGGCGGCATCTTCATCGACGCCCGCGGCGAGATGGACGCCCTGCTGCAGGTGGAGCTGCTGGCCCAGATGGTGGCGGCCTACAAGGGCTATGAGGCCACCCTGGCTGGCCGCTCGGTGCGGGCGGGCTTCTTGGTGGGCATCAAGGATTTCAGCCTGCTCAAGGCGCCGCGGGTCGGCGAGCGGCTGCGCATGGACCTCAAGGTGGAGACCGCGGTGGGCAATGCCACCGTGATGTCCGGCCAGGTGAGCGCGGAAGGCAGGGCCCTGGCCTGCGGCACGCTCAACCTCTGGGAGATGGGAGAGGACATGGCGCTGCCCCTGGCGCCGCCTGCCTCGCCCTTGGAGGCCCCGGCTTCGCTGCCGGGCCCCTGCCACCAGGCTAGCTCGCGCAGCCGCGCCTATGCCGCCATGCTCAAGGCCATGCAGGGCTTCGGCCCAGGCGCCCAGCCCGGCGAGTGGCTGGCCCGCTTCCATTTTGGGCCTTCCTTCCCGGCCTTTGAGGGGCATTTCCCCCAGTTCCAGCTGCTGCCGGGCGTGGTGATGGCCTTGAGCAGCATGGCCATGGCCGAGGCGGCCCTGGGCGCGCGCCTGCGTCTGGTGACCGTGGACAAGGCCAAGTTCGGCGGCATGATCCTGCCCGGGGACACGGTGGAGGCCAAGGCCCAGGTCAGCCGCCAGGACGGCCTGGTCCAGGCCCGCGTCACTCTCACCGTGCCGCAGCGCGGCAGCGCCAGCTTCCAGGTGCGCCTGGCGGAGGAGCCATGAGCCGCCGCTCTGAGCAGCCCTGCTTCCCGGCCCAGCCGGGCGACCCGGCGCCGCTGATGGTGGCTGCCACGCGGCGCGTGCGCTTTGAGGAGGTGGACGCGCTGGGCATCGTGTGGCATGGCCGCTATCCCAGCTACCTGGAGGATGGGCGCAGTGCCTTCGGCGACCATCATGGCCTGGCCTACCTGGACATGGCCGCCCACCGCTACCTGGGGCCCATCGTCTCCATGCACCTCGATTACCATTCCCCGCTCTCCTTCGGCGAGGAGATGCGCATCGAGACCACCGCCCACTGGAGCGAGGCGGTCAAGCTGCTCTTCAGCTACCGCATCCTGGGCCCGGGCGGCCGCCTGGCCTGCACCGCGCACACCGTGCAGCTGCTGCTGGACATGGACCGCCGGCTGCTGCTGGCCTACCCTGAGCATCTGGAAGCCTTCCGCCAGCGCTGGCGCCAGGGCGGGCTCAAGTGAACCCGGTCTATGTCACCCAGGCCAGGGTGCTCAGCCCCTTGGGCGGCCTGGAGGAGACTTGGGCTGGCTTGCTGGCCGGCCGCAGCGCGGCGCAGCCCGTCACCCGCTTCGATGCTTCGCGCTTGGCCTGCCCGGTGGCTGCCACCTTGCCCTGGCTCGATCGCCTGGAGGGCCGCAACGCGATCCAGGCCCTTTTAGAGCCGCTGCTGGAGGGCTTCGCGAGCCTGCCCTCAGACAGCCTGCTGGTGTGGGCCGGCATCAAGGGCGGGGCGCAGGATGTTGAGGAGCGCGCCGCGGGAGGCCCGGGCCAGGCCTTGAGCCTGTCGCGGCATTACCGGCTCTGGATCCAGTCGCGCCTGCGGCTGAAGGGCGAGGGCCAGGAGCTGAACGCCGCCTGCGTCAGCAGCACCGCGGGGATGGCCCTGGCCGCGGCGCGCATCGCCGCGGGCGAGGCGGGCAGCGCCCTGGTGGTGGGCGCGGATGTGGTCAGCCGCTTCACCTTCACCGGCTTCGCCAGCTTGCGGGCCCTCACCAGCACCCGCTGCCGGCCCTTTGACGCGGGGCGCGATGGCCTGATGCTGGGCGACGCGGCCTGCGCCCTGCAGCTCTGCGATGGCCCCACAGCCGACCGCCTGGGCCTGCCTCGGCTGGCCCGGCTCAGCGGCTGGGGCATCGCCAACGATGCCAACCACATCACCGGCCCGGCCCGCGACGGCCGCGGCCTGGTGCAGGCCCTGCGCCAGGCCATGGAGCAGGCAGGCGCGGCCCCGGGTTCCATCGCCGGCTTCTGCGCCCATGGCACGGCCACGGCTTACAATGACGCCATGGAGCTGACCGCCCTGGACACCGTGTTCGGCCCGCGCCGCTTCCCCTGCTTTGGCAGCAAGGGGAGCCTGGGCCATTCGCTGGGCGCGGTGGGCGGGCTGGAGGCGGCCCTCTGCCTGAAGGCCCTGGCCGAGGGCGGCGTGCCGGGCACCTTTGGCTGCCAGCAGCCCGAGGAGCGGGCGCTGGGCCGCTTCAGCGCAGGCGCGCAGGCGCTGGGACCAGGCGGCCTGCTCACCAGCAATTCCGGCTTCGGCGGGCTCAACGCCGCCCTGCTCTTGGAGCGCGCATGAGAGCCTGCCATCTGACCGGCGCCTGCTGGATTAGCGGCGGCGCCTGGGGCAGCCTGCGGCATGGGGGCCCCCCGGGCTTTGTGCCCGGCAAGGCGCCCTTGCCGCCGCTGGAGGGGGTCTTCCCCAAGCCCATGGCCCGCTGGGGCCGCTTTGACGAC
>Ga0326728_10012086_pt1 | contig 19378 bp, 16 predicted proteins | sample MB3enrmetagenome_FD_207602 | JGI IMG/M metagenome (GOLD analysis project Ga0326728, IMG submission 207602) | Lab enriched peat soil microbial communities from McLean, Ithaca, NY, United States - MB31MN | ecosystem: Environmental > Terrestrial > Soil > Wetlands > Peat | place: USA: New York... | reverse complement strand
AGATCGGTCCGAATGATGTGAAGCGAGTGATCGATGCCGCCAGCGCTGTGGCCATGCCCATGGATCGAGAGGTGATTCACATCATTCCTCAGGAATTCATCGTAGATGATCAGGATGGAATCAAAGATCCGGTGGGGATGTCAGGGGTACGACTGGAGGGAAGGGTTCATATCGTCACCGGTGCGATTACCTCTGCCCAGAACATCATTAAATGTGCCAACAAGGCCGGGCTGGATGTGGACGACATTGTTTTAGAGCAGTTGGGGTCGAGCGAAGCGGTCCTCACTTCTGAGGAGAAGGATCTGGGAGTGGCCATCATCGATATTGGAGGCGGAACGACGGATCTGGTGATCTTTTCAAACGGTGCCATCAAGCATACATCTGTTTTTTCCCTGGCAGGAAGTCATATCACAAACGATATCTCGATGGGACTTCGGACACCGGTGGAGGAAGCAGAGAAGATCAAAATAAGATATGGATGTGCCCTGGCTTCTTTGGTCCGGAAGGATGACACCATTGAAGTTCCCAGCGTGGGGGGCAGGAAGCCTCGTGTCCTCTCCAGGCAGACCTTGGCGGAGATCGTCGAACCCAGGGTCGAGGAGATTCTCACCTTAGTTCATAGCGAAGTGGTCAGGACGGGATTTGCCAATCTGCTCGCCTCTGGAATTGTCCTCACCGGCGGGAGCGCCATCCTGGAGGGTGTTCCGGAATTGGCCGAACAGATTTTCAACCTGCCTGTTCGGAGAGGGGCGCCCATCGGCATCGGAGGATTGGTCGATCTGGTCGCGAGTCCAATGTATGCGACCGGAGTGGGTCTGGTTCTTTATGGAAGTCGAAAGAAAGGACAGAGTCGATTTAAGGTAGGCGAGGGGAACATCTTCAGCAAAGTCACCCATCGGATGAGGGAATGGATTGAAGAATTTTTCTGATTTTAATTTAAGAAAGGAGGAAGGATATGATCGAATTCGACGAAAATAAAAATTTGGCTGCCAAGGTCAAGATCATCGGGATTGGAGGAGGCGGGAACAATGCCCTGAATACGATGATTTCCTACCAGCTCTCCGGCGTCGAGTTTATCGCAGCCAATACCGATGCGCAGGCACTGGCGGCTAACATGGCTCCCTTCAAATTGCAATTGGGCGAGAACTTGACCAAGGGCTTGGGAGCCGGAGCCAATCCGGAGATAGGAAGGAAGGCTGCTCTCGAGGATGTGGAGAAAATTCGGGAGGCCCTAAAAGGGTCAGATATGGTCTTCATCACAGCCGGGTTGGGCGGCGGGACCGGAACGGGCGGCGGGCCGGTGATTGCCGAAGTGGCCCGTGAAATGGGTGCCCTCACCGTGGCGATCGTGACCAAACCTTTCCATTTTGAAGGAAAGAAGAGGATGAGCCAGGCGGAGGAAGGGTTGGCCAACCTGAAGATGACGGCGGATGCCCTCATCACCATCCCGAACCAGCGGCTCCTCGGCATCAGCGGGAAGAGCATGACGCTGCTGGAGGCTTTTAAAAGGGCAGATGAGGTCCTCTATCATGCTGCGAAAGGGATCTCGGATATCATCGTCGGCCACGGAATTATCAATCTGGACTTTGCCGATGTCCGGACCGTCATGGCTGAGACGGGAATGGCATTGATGGGGACGGGAATTGCTTCGGGTGAGAATCGATCGGTGGAAGCTGCTCAAAGAGCGATTTCCAGCCCTCTCCTGGAAGATATTACGATCGAAGGGGCCCGGGGCCTTCTCATCAACATCACCGGAGGAGAGAATATGACCCTCAGCGAAATCAACGAGGCAACGACTCTCGTTCAGAAGGAAGCCCATGAAGATGCCACGGTGATCTGGGGGATGGTGGTTGACAAAACCATGAAGGAAGAGATTCGGGTGACCGTGATCGCTACGGGTTTCGGAAAGAAGGAGGATAAGAGAACAGCGCAGTTTAGGAAAATAGCTCCTATCTCATTTGGCCTAAGGGAGCAAAATAAGGACATGCCACGCTTCTCCTTCGGCGACAGAGAGAATAATAGGGATATCCCTGCTTTTATGAGGAGGGGGAAGGCCAGCGAGCGTTTCGATGAGCTCAAATTGGATCCACCGTCGGATTTCTCCATGGAGGATGAGGATCGTTTTGACATCCCCACTTTCTTAAGAAAACAGGCCGACTGAATTTAGTGGGTGGCCAGTGGTAGGTGGCGAGTGGTAAAAAAAGTTACATGCGTAGTTAAAATTCTGTTATATTGAATTTACCACTTTCTACACTCCACTATCCACTTACGAAGATGACTTCTTGGAAACTCATTCAGAAGGCCAGGGGTATTCTTGAGAAAGAGAGAGGGGCTGTTCAAAAATCATGGGGCGGGAAAATTACGATTTGTCTCCTCTATCCAAACGCCTACCATGTCGGAATGTCCAACCTCGGATTTCAGACCCTTTACCGAATCTTGAACGCTGCTGATGATGTGGTCTGTGAAAGAGCGTTCCTTCCTGAGCCAGAAGATCTCCAAGAATATCGCAATACCCAAACCCCTCTTTTCTCATTAGAATCCCAGAAGTCCCTCTCCGGCTTCGATATCTTAGCCTTCTCCATCTCCTTCGAGAATGATTTTCTCAATGTGCTCACGCTTTTGGAATTAGGCCATATTCCATCAGAGAGCCGCCTTCGGGATGGAAGATATCCGTGGGTCATTGCCGGAGGAGTCGCCGTTTTCTTAAATCCGGAACCCGTCAGTGATTTTTTTGACCTCTTCATCCTTGGAGAGGCGGAAGAGGTGATTGGAGAATTTTTGGCAGTCTGTCGCCAGACCCTGTCGGATAAGAAGAAAAAGGAGAAGGACGATTTCTTGAAGAATTTAGGAGGCGTGGAAGGAATTTATGTTCCAAAGTTTTACAGGGTGACCTATGCCGAAAACGGAAAGATAGAGGCGATGGATCCTGAGCCCGGGTTTGCGCGCAAGGTCAAACGGAGATGGATTCCTAAGCTCGATCAATTTCCAACCCAATCCGCGCTTTTCACCCCGGATACGGAGTTCAAAGAGATGGCTTTGGTGGAGGTGAACCGGGGTTGCCCCAGGGGGTGCCGATTCTGCGCAGCTTGTTTTGTTTACCATCCTTTTCGAAACCGAAGCCTTTCCTCTCTGGAATCGATTTCAAAGGAAGCCCTTTTAAAGGAGCATCGGATTGGCCTGACCGGGACCGCGGTCTCAGACCATCCTAAACTTCTCCCATTGTGTCAGACTATCCTCTCTCAGCAAGGGGGGATTTCCTTATCTTCTTTGAGAGTGGATGCGGTCACTCCGTCCCTGATTCAGTGTCTGAAAAAAGGGGAGGATCGTACCGTGGCCATTGCCCCTGAGGCAGGTTCGGAAAGGCTCAGGAAGATGCTTAAGAAGGGCTATCCCGAAGAGGAGATCTTAAAATCCATCGATATTTTGGTCGAGAACGGCCTCTCCCAAATCAAGTGCTATTTCTTAGTCGGTCTTCCTTCCGAGACCGACGAGGATGTCAAAGAGATACTGCTGCTCGCTAAGAGAATCCGCCATCAGATTGTCTCGAGTCAGAAGAACCGGGAGAGGAGATGGAGGTTAGTCTTAAGCGTCAACCCCTTCATCCCCAAACCGGCTACGCCCTTTCAGTGGGTGCCCTTGGAAGAAGTCGCGAGCTTGAAGAAGAAGTTAAAGATGATTCAAAGAGGGGTTCAAGGTGAGAAAAGAATGGAGATGATCCACGACCTTCCCAAATGGGCTTATGTTCAGGCCTTGCTCTCGAGAGGAGACCGGAGGGTGGGAACGATATTGATGGTAACACATCGGTCTCAGGGAAATTGGAGTCTGGCTCTTCGGGAGACGAGTATCAACGCGGACTTCTATGTCTATCGAAAAAGAGATCTCGACGAAGTCTTCCCATGGGATTTTATCGACCACGGCATCTCGAAAGAGCAATTGAAGGAAGAGTATCTGGCAGCGATGAAGGAAGCAGGGGTTAAAATTGAATAAGCATCCTGGGATCCTCGCCCCTAATCGAGGCATTGACGGAAGAGACGGTCGAGTTCCAAAGTCTTAGAATGCGGTCTCTTAGGAATGGCTAATCGGTGCTTGCGGAAAATGGGGTCATCTGAAGGATATGGAACATTTCAATCTCCATATAAGATGTTGCCGCCCTAAGACTTTTCCGCCCGACCATCTCCTCCGTCTTGTTTAGGACGGGTTTCTATTATTACGACAAAGTCTCTGGTGGGAGACGCGAGGTGATGGGCGTTTTTATCGTTGGATAATTGGAATTTATTTGGAATTTGGGATTTTGATTGGGGAGATACAAAATGAGAACTGAGAAAGTGTCCTTCCAAAGTGAAGGATATAGCATTTCAGGAGTCCTCCATCTGCCTGAGAAAGAGATTCCTCCGTGCATCATTGCGTCTCATGGCCTTTTGTCGAGTAAGGATAGCGAAAAGTATATTGCTCTCGGCGAACGGATTTCAAAGGAGGGGATGGCCATGCTTCGCTTCGATTTCAGAGGAATCGGCGAGAGCGGAGGCAGCGAAGAAGACAATACGATCAGCAAAAAGGTCGACGATCTGAGTGCGGCGATTGATTTTATAAGAACTTATTCCAGGCTGGGAGGGGGGATTGGTTTAATGGGGTCGAGTCTCGGAGGGTTTGTTTCGCTCATCAAGGCATCGATGGATAAACGGATCAAGGCCACGGTGGTCTGGGCCACCCCTCACCACCTGGATGATCTTAAGACGAAGGAAAGGGATCAGGGCACCCCTTTACCTCCTGAGGCTTTTTTTGAGGATCTTCCAAGACATCGATTATTGCCCCTTCTGAACAAGGTTTCCAATTGCATGGTTATTCATGGAGAAAAGGATGAGTTGGTTCCTGTCGAACAGGCATGGGAGATTTTTTATCATTTGACCGAACCCAAGAGAATTCATGTGATCGAGGAGGCGAACCACCGTTTGACCGACCCCGCGCATCGCCAGCGGGCCATAGAGCTTAGTGTGGCTTGGTTTAAGAAATATCTGTAATTTTTTGGAGCCCCGGGGCAAGCCCGGAATGCTCAAACTCTAAACCCTAAATAAATCCAAAATTAACCCCACCTAACCTCCCCTTAGTTAAGGGGAGGAAGGGAGGGGTTACGTTAAAGGTTGTGTTTTGGGTTTTGAGTTTCTTGTATATTTTGGGTTTATTTGGAGTTTAGGGTTTTGAATTTAGGATTTGTCACAAAATTGTTTCTAACATGGGGTGAGAAGGAGTCTTGGAATTTGCAGTCCATTTTAAGTAAATCATCTCACCGTCTTCACTTCTTTTATTTTCCACTCTCCTTCTTCTTTCTTGAATTGCACGTCCAAAATGGACTTGTTCTCCTGGGGCCGGGCTCCCGCCTTTGAAGAAGTTTTGATCAACCATTCGACTTTTGCCTTGGCTGTATCGCCTGATATGGAAGCGTCCTTCAAATCGTAGGATAGGTCAACGTAATCAAACCTTTTCCAATAGGCAAGTGTGGTCTTCTTCTTCCCTTCTCGGTCTTTGAAATCCGTAGCATAACAAGATATGAAGAGATCGATGTTCTTCTCTAAATTTGCTTGGCGGATATCCTCGAGAAGGGCTTTAATATCCCGTACCTCTACGACTTCCGTAGAAGATGTATTAGAGGTGTCAGAGTGGAAAAGGGAAGGGGGAATCGCTTCTTTAGAAACAGTTGAACTCTCCTCTGTGTTTTTGAATCCTCGTGATTCGGGTGTCGTCGTAGCCGGATCGGCAGTGGAAGAGGAACTGGAAAAAGTCTGGCTGACGGCCTCTTGAGAGGTGAGTGACCTCGGCTCAGGGCTCTTCGCTATTAAATGGAGGTAAACCGACCAAAGGAAATATCCTCCCGCCAGGACCATGACCGTGATGCCGCCTACTTCCAGGAATAATCGGCGATAATCTCGTTTGGGCTTCTTGGCAGAACTGACCCTCTTTTCAACTTGATCCGTTGCTTTCTTAGGTGGTTGTTGCTCCAAGGGCTTGTCCTGGAAAAGTTCTTCTAAGGAGGGTCCAATCTCTTTCCTCTTGACCGGCTGGCTAACGCCCAAGTCTTTCTCCTTAGGACTAAGGACAGGAGGCTGCATGGTGGCACCCACGAGGTCTTGGTCTAAGTCCATTTTAGAGATCTCCCCTGAGGCTTTAGGAGGAGACGTCGAAGGGGGAGTCTCGGCATCCGACGATTTAGGCTTTTGTTTTTCTTGGGATGCGGTTTGCGGAACAAGGCTTGAGCCACATCTTACGCAAGAAGTTCCGCGTTCGTAAATGATCCCGCAGTCGGGGCAGATCAGTTTCTTACGGGGTGCCTCGATCAATTGTTCCTGGATTGTTTGTACCTGTAAGGGTTTTTCCTCGGCTACAGATTCACGAGGTATGTTGGGCTCTTCCTTTTCTTGAGAGGGAATTTCTTTGGATGTTAGAAGCGGAGATTCTTTTTCTGCGGGTCCGGTTCTATGGGCTGACTCAGACTCTTCCTTTCCCCCGGGAGGCATCTGACGTCCCAGAGGGGATCCGCATTGTATGCAAGAACTCCCAAATTCATAGACGATCTTGCAGACCGGGCAGATCAGCTTTCCGTCTGAATTCTCGTCTTCGGATCGATTCACTTTCTTTGGAGCGGAAAGAGGTTCGTCTTTCGGGACAAGCGGGTCGCCGCAATGTTTGCAAAATTTCTTGCCTTCCTCGTATTCGATGTTACAATTCTTGCAGACCAGCATGGATGCCCCTTGGAATTATCCTTTTCGTATCACATGGGCGTCGGGATGACAGAGGGCGTAGAGTGGGAAGGTTTGGGTGCCTCGGAAGTGGCCGATTTGTTCACCCATGCCGTGGTTCCGTCCTCGAGTCGAACGCGAAACCAATCTCCATTTACTTCAAGAATTTTCAGGGAAGTCCCTTTCTTCACGTTGCCAATCACTTTATAGTCCTTTCCTGGTCCTACACGGAGATTCACAAAGTCCCACACAACTTGGGTAGTACGAAGAGCAGGCGGGGGGGTTACTTTCGGAGATACCAGGGTAGTTTTTGGGGTTTCCCTCTGGGCCACAACAGGGGCAACCCTGTAACAGTCGGGAGGCGTCTTTGCCACTACGATACTCGCCGATTCCTCAATGGTCATCCGTATGGCCTTTTCCATCAGTGTTTTTGAAAAGCCTTTAAATACTTCCGGTAGTGGACCGCCTACCCTTCCGGTAGGTCCTCCGAATTCTGTCGCCTTTATCTTCACTCGCTCGGTCGTGACAATCTGTTTGGTTCTTGGATCGGTCATTGTGACAATGATGGCAACGTAGGATGCCCCCCCTGATTCATCTCCGACCCCAGGGATGCCGGGTTTGAATTCCCTAATCTCGCCCTCAACGAGAAGATCCATCTCTTTTTCTTTATTCACCCGACCGCTGTTCCCGAGGCCCTGATCTGCGTTCACGTCATCTGAATATCTCCGTGCTTGAACAATATACCGGTTCGTGGCCAATAGGGCATGACGTAACATCTCGGCCATTCCATCCCCGACTTGGCTCATCTCTTTGTCCCTTGCCGATTTATCGATAAATCTTATGACAGCCACTCTTGCCTTAGGGCCTTTGTAATTTTCTTTCAAAATCTGCCCATAGGTTAAGCGTATAGGGGAAGAAGACTTTGTCGTAGGCTCGACGGCTGCACAACCAAGTAGAAAAGATAGAGTTGTAATCAATAGCAGCAAGTCTCTCATAGACGTTTTACCTGATGGATGGCATCAAACACTGTAGAGATTAGCAAAATAAGTGCCAAATTTTGTATATTATAATTAATTGAATTTACACAATTTTTCTACAAAGTGATTTGATTTGACCTTCTAAAAGTGCCAAATTATTGTATATTCGTTACACAAAATGTCTCGTTTTATTAAGGGATTACCGGGAATGAACTAACAGGATGCCGAAAAAGTGATTTAGGATAGGCTGCTCAAAAATGCCCAGGTGCAAGGCCCCCGGAATCCTGAGGAGTGAGGCGTACTTGAAAAGAAAGACGGTACGGTTCTCCTTGTTACCCAGCCGCCAGCCACTTTTTGACATACTCCAAAATACTGGCCATAGTGAAACCAGCCTGACCATAGACGACCACATCTGCCATACCATCGTAAGGAGTTGGGTCGCGGTTGATGATCACCAGTCTTGCTCCATTTCTCTTTGCCACCAGAGGCATTGAGGCAGCGGGTTGGACGACCAATGAGGAACCGACCACGATGAAGAGATCGCAGGTCGAGGATCGATGATAAGCCTCTTGGGTCTCTCTTTCCGGCATGGATTGACCGAAGGAGATGGTAGCAGGTTTGAGAGCGCCACCGCAGTCGTCACAGCGGGGCGCCTTCTGTCCTCTTAGGATTCGTTCCTGGATTTCATCGCGATCATACCTCTTGTTACAATTCAAACAGGAGACGAAGATGGCTGTCCCATGAAGTTCAATCACCCTTTTTTCTGAATTTCCCGCCCTGAAGTGAAGACCGTCAATGTTTTGAGTAATCACGCAGTCGAGCTTACCGAGTTTCTCCAATTCTGCAATGGCGAGATGGGCTTGATTAGGCTTGGCCATCTTTATCGGTCCATAGAATTCGGTTGCCATCTGCCAATACCTTTCACGGGAGGCTTCGCTGGCAAGGAAATTCTGGAAGGTGAAGTCTTCTGGATCATACCGGTCCCATATTCCGCCAGGGCTGCGGAAGTCCGGGATCCCGGATTCCGTACTGAGCCCAGCCCCCGAAAAAACGACGGTCTTTTTAGAAGCGGTGATCCATTGTGCGATCTGTTTAACTTGGTCCTCCACTTATTACCTCCACATTCCGTTTCTTGTCTCCTATCTTTCATCTCCTATATCACACGGTTCGTATGACTTGCAAGGGTAAGACGGCATGTGATAAAATTTCTTGATGAAATGTAATTTAATCAGACAAGGATATCCGCAGGGAAGCTGTTTCATCGAAGTCGAAGGAGGAAAATCTCCTGCCTGTGAATCCACCCTCAAAAAGACAGACAATGGCCTCCTGAGGCTGATCTCTGCTGTCCACCTCTCTCGTCCGGAAAATTACCTCTCCATTTACCAATCCGGTTGTAACTTCTCATGCCGAAAATGTCATTCCTGGAATTTCACAAGAATTGCCAAGGGCGATTGGTGGTCTCCTGTGGATGTCTTGAAGGCCTGCAAAGAATATGAAAAAGAGGTGACGGTTCGAGAGCCTCGAGACAGAGCGACTGCCTTTCACGCCCACGACTCCTGCCGGGGTTGTGGGGCGTGTGTGATGTATGGAAAGCGGTCCCCCCTCTGCCCAAAGGTGATCCAGAAAAAAGATATTGTTTTGAGTCCCCAGGGATGGGGCCCTGCCCGGAATATCGTTGCCTTCACCGGGGGAGACTTAACCTGCTGTCCTGAGTTCTATGTTGAATGTACTCGCCTGATCAAGGCAGAGACCAAGCTCTGGGTACTGGTCGAAACCAATGGCTACGGCCTTACCCCTCAGAACCTCGACGAATTGAAGGAGGCAGGGGTTGACTCCTTCTGGCTCGATATCAAGGCCTATGACGGGACCGACCATAAATGGCTGACTGGTTGTTTCAACAGGAACATCCTCAAACTTCCTGAAGAAATCGTTAAGAGAGGTTTTGTTCTGGAAGTGCTTTCTCTCTACATACCGAACCTTGTGGAAACGGTTCAATTGAAAAAGATTGCCCAATTGATTTTTGATGTCGATCCGGAAATCCCTTTTACCATTTTGGCCTTTTTCCCAGAATATCAAATGAAGCGCTACAAGAGCCCGAAGGTTTCCGAGATGATAGAGGCCTATATGGGGGCAAAGGCCGCCGGGCTGAAGAATGTCAGGCTTGGAAACGCCGGAATCTTTGCTTCCTCCGAGCAGGACTATGATCTCCTGAAAAAGAAAGTTGGCGTAGGAAACTACTAAGACCCATTGCAAATTTCAAATTGTAGATTTGAAATTGAAAAAGAGAAGGAAGAATTCGATCCCCAATCCGCAATCTGAAATCCGAAATTAGGAGTGAGGGGCAAGATGGAACAGATTAAGAACTATATTAGTGGGAAATGGGTTGATTCTAAATCAGGAGAGACTTTTCGTTCGATCAATCCGGCCAACAGGGAGGAAGTGATTGGAATTGTCCCGAAGTCGGACCGGGAGGACGTGGATCAAGCGGTCAAGGCAGCCCGACAGGCTTATGAAGACTGGCGGCTTACACCGGCCCCACGCCGGGGCGAAATCCTGTTCAGGGCTGCGGAGATCCTTTTGAGAAATAAGGAGCCTTTGGGAAAGCTGGAAACACGGGAGATGGGCAAGATTCTTTCAGAGGGCCTGGGTGATGTCCAGGAGGCCATCGACATGGGTTATTACATGGCCGGCGAGGGAAGGAGACTTTGCGGAGAAACCGTTCCCTCCGAACTTCCAAATAAGGACATGAAATCCGTTCGCGTTCCCGTCGGTGTTTTCGGCTTAATCACTCCCTGGAATTTTCCGATTGCCATCCCGGGATGGAAGGTCTTTCCAGCCCTCGTCTGCGGCAATACCGTTGTCTTCAAGCCCTCCAGTGATACTCCGGTCTGCGCAACAAGATTAGTAGAAGCCCTGGTGGAGGCGGGTTTGCCCAAAGGGGTCCTAAACCTGATCCATGGGCCAGGAGGGGAGGTGGGGGAATATCTGGTATCCCATGCAGGAGTGGATGCTGTCTCCTTCACGGGTTCTTTTGATACCGGGAAGCGTCTCGAAGGAATTTGTGGAGCCATTCATCGAATCATTGCAACCGAGATGGGCGGAAAGAATGCGATCATCGTCATGGACGACGCGAACCTGAATTTGGCTGTCGAAGGGGCCATCTGGGGCGGTTTTGGAACAACCGGGCAACGATGCACTGCCGCCAGTCGAATCGTTGTGCACAAGAAAGTTTACAACGAGTTTGTTGAGAGGTTCCGAAAAGCTGCCGTCCGCCTCAAACTGGGTGATGGTCTTCAACGGGAGACGGATGTGGGTCCGGTGATCAATGAATCTCAGTTCAACAAAATTCTAAAGTATATCGAGATTGGAAGGAAAGAGGGCGCAAAACTCGTCCTGGGCGGGAAAGCCTGTCAGAAGGGCAATTGTTCCAAAGGGTATTTCATCGAGCCCACCATCTTTAGTGCCGTCACCCCGGAAATGCGGATCGCGCAGGAGGAAATCTTCGGGCCAGTGGCCTCAGTGATCAAAGCAGAAGACCTTGGGGACGCTATCCAGATCGTCAATCGGACTCCGTATGGACTCTCCTCCGCCATCTATACTCAGGATGTCAATTCATCGGCTACCGCGGAGAGGGACCTGGAGACAGGGATTGTTTATATCAATGCCTCGACGATTGGGGCGGAGATACAACTTCCTTTTGGTGGGATCAAACATTCGGGTTATGGACGGAAGGAGGCAGGAGGTCGAGGGGGAGCCCTGGATACCTACAGTCGATGGAAGGTGATCTACCGGGACTTCAGCGGTCGGCTTCAGAAGGCCCAGATCGATAAATAGATATTCAAAACCCGAAATCTAATTATCGAAGGTGATGGTTATCAGCATATATGGATATCAGGTAGTGAATATCAGGACATCGGGGCATCAGGTTCAGAAATTTTGACCTTCTTTTATCCCGATCTCCTGGTACCCTGGTATCCTGCACCCTGATTTCCCGGTACCCCGATTACCTCTCAGGAATAGTTCGGATTTCGCCTGCCTTCGTCCCGCAAGGCGGGATTACACGCAGGCGGGTGCTTCGAATTTAGATTTTGTTGATATTTTAACAAGGTTGTGATATTGGAGAGGCGAGAGCTTCTCTGGAGGACACATGACGGAGAAGAAAGTCCTCGTCGTGGATGATGAGGAGAGCGTTGTTCAATCGATTGAGGGTGTTCTGGAGGACGAGGGGTTCCAAGTCGCCAAGGCAAAGAGCGGAGAAGAGGCGATTAAGGTTTTCCAGGAGGAGGAACCGGACGTCACCCTCCTCGATATCTGGTTACCGGGGATGGATGGCATAGAGGTCTTGAAACGATTCAAATGGATGGCCCCGGAGTGCCAGGTGATCATGATCTCCGGTCATGCAACGATCTCAACGGCCATGACCGCTGTGAAATTAGGCGCTTTTGATTTTATTGAAAAGCCTCTTTCTCTTGATGTTCTTCTTATGACCATTTATCGAGCCCTCGACCATCAGAAAGAGTTGGCTGTGCAGAGATCGGGAGAAATGGTCACAGAGGAATCCTTCCAGGGTAAGAAGATTTTTCCAAAGGAGGTGGCCGGAGAACTCCCCGGTTCCCCTCCTGATCCCATCCGGCAGGCTATCCCCTTGGCCATGAAGGAGTCAAAGAGAAAAGGGATTTCTTTATTACCTCAGCGTACCCTGAAACAGAGCATGGTGCTTTACGGGACGGGGCTTTTTTCTGGAAAGAAGACAGGGCTTCTCCTCCAACCCCTGCCCCCCCATAGCGGCATCCTTTTTGGAAATGTCTCGTCGGACGAAGTGGTGCCCGCCCATGTCGATTATGTCGAGACGACGGAATTCGCCACTTCTCTGAAGAAGGGGAGAGCCATTGCCAGGACGGTCGAGCACCTCATGGCCGTGTTACACGCCTATCGTATCACCAACTTAATGGTAAAAATGATTGAAGAGATTCCGGTGATGGACGGTTCTGCTTTGGAGTTTTGTAAGATTGTGGAAGAGGCGGGCGTAGAGGAACAGGAGGAGAAGGTGGACGAATTGGTCATCGATCGAAGGTTGGAGACCGTCCACACAAATAAATCCCTGATCGTCGAGCCTGCCGACGTCTTCTCCGTCCACTTCTTTTTGGACTATCCTCCTCCCATCGGGCAGCAGACGTTGGACTTTGTCTTAGAGGACCAGTCGGCCTTTAGGGATCAGATCGCTCCGGCGAGAACCTTCGGCTTTGTTAAAGATGCGGAGATGCTTGGACGGATGGGAAGATTGGGGGGCGGGCGACTCCACAACTTTATCCTGGTTGACGAGGAGAAGATCGTCAACACCGAGCTCCGGTTTCCCGACGAATTTGTACGGCATAAGATTCTTGACCTGATCGGCGATTTCTATCTCCTCAACCGTCCGATTCGAGGAAGAGTGACCGCCCATTTGACCGGCCACACGGAAAATATCACTCTCATGAAGAAGATTCAGGAAGCGGCAAGAGAAAAGGAGCGATAAGGGATCGCACTCGATATTCTAACGGCGATAGGTTTTGTCAATGTCCCGAAGCGGAGTGGCGAAATGACCAACGGTGTTTTTATGCGACGCTGAGGCCTATCCTTTGGAGGGAAGAATGGCAGAGGAAGAATACCGACCCCCGATCAAAGAATTTTTGGATATGCTGGCTGACCTCTTGGCGGAGAAGTATTTTGAACGGATGGACGACCGGATGAAGAAGATTCCCGAACTCCGGAGATTGATTACTGCCAAAGAGGCGAGCCAGTACTTAAGCCTCTCGACAGACACGGTCTACCGAATGGCCTCCCTGAAAAAACTCCCCTACCTCAAAATTGGGGACCGGGTTCTTTTCGATGTGAAAGCCCTCGACCACTGGATTGAAAGAAATATGATCCGCGAGAAAGGGTGGAAGAGGGAAGAATTGAAGCCGTCGAAAGAATCTGACCTCCCCGGCCTGCTGAAGAAAAAGGGAAAAGATTAACCCCCCTTCTTCCCCCCCTTAATTTAGGGGGGATTTTTATCAATGCATCACCTCTTGATGAAGGGTTATTGAAGCGCGTAAACAAGGGAGTGAAAAAGATGGTGGATTATTTTCAGGTGGAAGGATTGCTGAATGAAGAAGAGAAAAGGTTCAGGGACAAGATCCGAAGATTCGTGGATGAAGAATGCATGTCCCTTATTGCCACCCATTTCGATAATGGAACCTTTCCCATGGAGCTCATTCCCAGAATGGCGGAGATGGGACTCTTCGGCCTCCATGTGGATGGCTATGGTTGTGCCAGATCAAGTCATACGATTTATGGCTTGATCTGCCAGGAGCTGGGCCGATGCGATAGTGGTCTCAGGGCCATGTTTTCAGTTCAAAATTCCTTGGTGATGTATCCCATCTATGCCTTTGGATCCGAAGAGCAGAAATCAAGGTGGCTTCCCATGATGGCACGAGGTCAGGCCATCGGCTGTTTCGGTCTCTCCGAACCCGATTTCGGATCGAATCCTTCTGGAATGGAGACGCGAGCCGTAAAGCAAGGAGACCATTACCTCCTGAATGGAACCAAGATGTGGATTACCAATGGGTCCATTGCAAGTGTGGCACTGGTTTGGGCGAAAATAGATGACGAAATCCGGGGGGTCCTGGTAGAAGCTGGGACCCCGGGATTTCAAGCTCCCCTGATCCAGAGGAAGTTCTCTTACCGAACCTCTCCCACTTCTGCCCTGATCTTCAAGGACTGCAAGATTCGTGAAAAAAACCTTCTCCCGGGAGCCAAGGGCTTGAAATCGGTTTTGAGCTGCCTGAACTATGCCCGGTACGGGGTCGCTTGCGGCGCCTTAGGCTCCGCCATTGCATGCTACGAAGCCGCTGAGGCCTTTGCCCGCCAAAGGAGGGTCTTTGAAAAACCCGTCGCCTCTTATCAGCTTGTCCAGGAAAAGCTGGTGAGGATGGTATTGGAAATTACGAAGGCGCAGTTGCTCACCTTTCATCTAAGTAGATTACTGGATCGGCATCAAGCGAGACCTCCCCAGATCTCGATGGCCAAGCTGAACAATGTTCGGGAAGCGATGAAGATCGCTCGTACGGCCAGAGACATCCTCGGGGGCCGGGGGATTCTGGCCGATCACCATGTCATCCGCCATCTCTGTGACCTTGAGGCCGTGAGCACGCTGGAGGGCACGGAGAGCATTCATACGCTGATCATCGGACAGGACCTGACCGGAATTTCAGCCTTCTATTAGGATTTTTTCGGTATGTGTCGCCGCCCCAGCTTCTCTCTGTTTCTTCTTGACACAGGGGGAAAGTAAATTTAAAATAGAATAAAAAGAAGGAGGTGAGGTCCATGAGATGGATGTTCCCCCATGCAACTCATTGCTCGACCTGCGGTTCGTTGCGTTGGTCCTGAGCAGGACGTTAAACGGCTCAACAGAAAGCAAAAGAATAGATGAAAAATTAAAAGGCCGGCAGGGATGCCGGCCTTTTTGTTTTGTGTTGCCACCCTACGTGCGTGCGCCTTGACTTCGCTTTGCATATCTTATAAACTCCTGCACAAATCGACGCTTGGTATCATCCTCTTGTCAGGCTCTCCCCTGCCTTTTTCCAGTGGGGAGAGGGTAAAGTCGCCGACGCGCCATAGCGCTTTGGCGACGGCGCGGTAAGGGGGCAAGATGAACAGAAGTGAGAGGAGGTAAATAGCTATGCCAGAAGTGGAACTTCCGAATGCGGAAGAGCTTGAGGAAATCAAAAGTAAGGCCTTTACGAAGCGTGTGGCACTGACCACAGCGATCTTTGCGGTCGTACTGGCGATCACCTCGCTGGGCGGAAATCATGCGATGAAGGAAATGCTCCTTGCCCAGCAGCAGTCCTCTGACCAATGGTCTTTCTACCAGGCTAAGGTCTTACGTGAGCATCTTTACCGGAACCAAAAGTCGCGCCTCGAGATAGACCTGATCGAACGAGGAAGTGGCATGAAGCCAGAAGTGAAAGACCGGGTTGAGGGGTTGCTCAAGAAGACGGCTGAAGAGGAAGCGCGGTACAATGCCGAGAAGAAAGAGATCGAGAAAGAGGCAAGGGAACTCGAACACGAAAGGGATGTGAATCGGAATAAAGATCCTTACTTCGACTACGGAGAGGTTCTGCTTCAGATTGCCATTGTCATGGCCTCTATTTCCATTCTTTCAGGATCCAGGCCAGTCTATTATTTTGCCATTATCAGTGCCTGCTTGGGGGCCCTTTCATCACTGAACGGCTTCCTTATGATCTTTCGAATCCCTTTTCTCCATTAGGAACAAGGGAAGGGAGGAACACATCTTCGAGAGGGTAATTATTTTAGGAGGGACTTCTCGGAGGGACGATTCTCGTAGGATGTCTAAATTTTGCCAAACCACCTCCTCCCGTCTCTTCCTTAGGGGCTGTGTTGTAACCGCAGCTATCTTCTCCGAGTGCGGCCATTGACTGCGGCTCGCCCCGTGGGAGATTCCCGATTTTCCAAAATCACCGGATCGATGATCTCTCCGCAAAAAATGCATCTCCATCCCCAAAAATGTTCCTGGGGTCCATAGAATTTTTCGTAAACCATATGGTTTCTACAACGATGGCATTTCATGGGAACCTCCTGTTTCCCTTAAACCCCTTCGGCATCTTGGGAAAGGGCGCTTGCCGGTCAACCCGTGATTGATGGGAATAATTGTTTTCCGTTCGGGGACTCGTGACAAGGCATAAAGCTTTTCTTAAATGCCCCGTTAAAAAACTCCCCTTTCATGAGATCCTCAAAACGCTCGCCAAGGTGATGCTTGGTCGAGGTCTTTTTTGCTATCTGCTTAGTGATCGGACCGGAACCCCGGAGCATTTGGCCACCCCCTTTCACTTGGCTTGTCATTTGCCAATCTCGTTTGTCGTTCATCCAACCCACCGCGGGTGTACTGTATTTCCAGCCCATAGGCGCTTGCGTGATTCTTTGCAATGTTAAGCAGCACGTCGTAAGCTTCCGGAGGAGCCCAGTCACGGTGCAACGCCAAGAGCATCTGGAGCCACGTCATCGGCACTGCCCCTTGCCGGCAGAGGCGCTGGGTGGCAATGGCGTGAACTCTTAGGGTCACATCTCCGCAGGCGTCCACGATCATGAAAACTTCATAACCCAACTGTCTTGCCTGCTGAACGGAAGCCGCAACACCGAAGTCCGTCCACAATCCGGCGATGACAAGCTTATTTCGTCCTATCTTCTCCAAGGCGGCGAGAACCCTCGTATCTTCAAAAACGCTCAGGGTAGTTCGGTCGATGGGTTCCTGGTCGGGGAAGATTTTTTGAAGTCCTGAAACGACAGGGCTGCCAAAGCTTGATTGTCCGATGGTCGTCAGAAGCGTGGGAATGCTGTACGTCTTGGCGATCTTCGCAAGGTTGATTCCATTATGGATAAGGATATCTGCGTCGGCCGAGTTGATGCTTAGGGCAAACTGCGGTTGATAATCCACCAGGATGACCGCACAGTTCGTCGGGGTCAGCCGACCATGAATGGGTTGCGAGATCATATGGCTTATCAAAACCTCCTTTGCTGCTTCAATCTGAGAAGCCGGATTTGCCATTTCATGATCTGAATTTTGATCCTCGTCATCATTGTTGGGATTCCCTCATCTTCATTCAGCGATCCTTCACCTCCAGGGACAATTCTTCCAAATAGTGTTCCGCCATTTCGGTGAGGTGCGTGGCGTTCGAGAGGACCTCCCTTATCTTGTCAGCCGCCTCCTCATCCATTTTCCCGTAATAGCCCCGATTCAGCAGCTTCAAGGTTGACACCATGGACATGAGGGGTCCTCGGATATCATGCGACATAATCTTCAACAGGCTCACCATGTTCTCGTTTACCCCGGATTTCAACGCTCCGGATGTCGAATCCGGGCAACCGCCCATCTCCCGGAGGCTTTGCGGATCGCCTTGCGCTGTCAAGATCTTGTAGTCTCTCATCCGGTTGCCTTATCATGCGGAAGGGCTTAAAAGCATTGTGATGGAAAACCGTATAGAAAGTAAATCAGGTCAACCCCTTATTCTGTGCGGAAAAGCGCAGTATTTCCTTTCCGAAATTCCCCAGACCTCGCGCGGCATGGGGGACAAACTTCATCGGCCCGCCAGAATAGACTCCACTAATGCCAGGATACCCTCTTTGCTCGAAGAACCCTTTGAGAGAAAATGGTCCGCTTTGACTTGGGCCGCCGCCTCTCTGTATTCCGGGGTGTCATAGCTCGTCAGAATGATGACGGTCACGTCAGGATACTTAGCTTTGATCTTTCCGGTCAGCTCGAGACCGTTTTTTCCCGGCAATTTGATGTCCATGAAGATGAGGTCAGGTGGGTGGGTACTGATTTGTTGCATGGCTTCTTCCCCACTTTCCGCCTCGATAATTTCCATGGACGGGAACCGAGAACGCAGAGTGTCTTTAAGCAACTTTCGGTAAAGGGCGCTATCTTCGACGATTAAAGTCTTGGACACGAAAGTTTATTCCCCCCTGAGTGAATTTCTGATTGATCCTATCCATTGTCTCGCACCGTGATTTCCGGTCGGTGCCGGAATGGGCGGAGTGTCATGGCCGGTCTTTCAATGGGCTCCCTTGTTATTTGAGTTATCCTTCCCCGTATCGTGATTCGTTAAAATGGAGCCGATGATACTGAGGAAGGAGTCCTTCGAAACGAAATGGTTCGCCCCGGAGTGGTAGGCAGCCTCTCGATATTCCGGCAAATCATAATTGGTGAGAATAACGATTATGATGTTGGGATATTGAGCTTTTATTTTTTTTGTGAGCTCCAGACCGTTTTCCCCGGGCAATCTGAGGTCCATGAGGATGGCCTCGGGTGAAAGCGTCTTGATTTTCTGCATCGCCTCCTCTCCGTTGGCCGCTTCAAGCATATCTATCGAGGGAAACCGGAGATGCATGGTGTCTTTGAGAAATTGCAGGAAAAAGGCATTATCCTCAACAATTAGTATGCGTTTTATATCCGTTCTCAACATCAAAGGAGATGCCTGCTAATTATCCCCCACTTTACTAATTTCTATAAACGTGGTAAATAGGGTATACACTGTAGTTGGAGGAAGGTTATACAGTATTTTTAGGGACAAAACTAGGTAAGAAGGGCATCTGCGGATAGGTGGGTACAGGGAGAGGGGGAATCTGACTCATGAGCGAAAAAGTTCGAATCGTTATTGCCGAAGACCATACCATCCTCAGGGAAGGGTTGCGATCACTCCTCTCTTCAAGCCCAAATTTCGAGATCATAGGGGAGGCGGGGGATGGCCGAGAGGCCATCCGGCAAGTTAAAAAGTTCAAACCCGAGCTCATCCTGACTGACCTCTCCATGCCGAGGATGAACGGTATGGAGGCCATTAAGGAAATCAAGAGGGAGTCACCCGCGACCAAGATCCTGGTCTTGACGGTTCACAGGGCTGAGGAATACATCCTTGCCACCTTCCGGGCTGGAGCCGACGGATATCTCTTAAAGGATTCTACGCACTCCGAGTTACTCATGGCTGTCAAGAAAGTCCTGAGCGGTGCGCATTATATCAGTCCTGAGATCTCAGAGAAGGTGATTGAAGGCTACATCGAAGGGAAAAAGAGTCTGAAATCCCGTACGTCCTGGGAAACCCTCACCCAACGGGAGCGAGAGATCCTGAAGCTGAT
>Ga0326728_10012084_pt1 | contig 19382 bp, 24 predicted proteins | sample MB3enrmetagenome_FD_207602 | JGI IMG/M metagenome (GOLD analysis project Ga0326728, IMG submission 207602) | Lab enriched peat soil microbial communities from McLean, Ithaca, NY, United States - MB31MN | ecosystem: Environmental > Terrestrial > Soil > Wetlands > Peat | place: USA: New York... | reverse complement strand
GGTAAAATCGTCACGTCTGGGATCTGCCCATACATGGCAAAGAGTTCGGGACGGCCAGACGGTACTTCCAAACTCACCGAAGCACTGATTGCCGAACTCAAGAAATGACATCGTTCCGAGATGACCAGAGGGAAAGAGCGTTAGCCGCCCAGCCTTTTTTATGGATTTGGATAATATTTAAGGGAGGAGATTCACATGCGTAAAGCAATGCTTTTGCTGGCCGTGTTGGGATTGGTCGGTTTGGTATGGGCAGCGGAAACGGCGCAAACGACGATTATCAATTTCCGGTGCCCGGTCTGCGGGAAGGATTTCAGCACGTTTGACGAATTAAGCAGCCATATCGCCACGGCGCATCCCGGCGGTGTTCTTCCGGCGGCTGATCCGTTTATCGGGACTTGGAGGATGAATCAAGCGAAAACAAAGTCTTATCCCGGCCCGACACCCAAGGACGAGGCGATCACATTACAAGCTCTGGACAACGGCCTAAAGGGTACAATCGACGACATTGGTTCTGATGGAAAGCCATACCATGTTGAGTGGTCAGGACTCTACGGACAAGATAATCCCCCTATGGGAGACCCAAGCGCAGACGCGCTTTCGTTGAAGAGAGTTGACGCTAATACTCTGGAGTGCGTGTTCAAGAAAGATGGGAAGGAGTTCTCGAAGTGGCGAATCAGTGTTTCAAAGAACGGCAAGACCATGACTGCCACAGGAAATGGACATGTTGTTGTGTATGAAAAACAGTAGGGCTGGATTCCATGGGGAAGTCGCCGTGCTCAGAGGAACGGTCAGGTATGGACAGAAAAGACAAAGTATGCTTGGCAATTGCTGGATTTATGGGTGGAGTTGGTTTTACCATGATTGCCTTTCACTTCAACCATAAAAACATCCTGAATGAAAGCCTCTACTTCTGGTCGGCGGTGTTTTTGGGCTGCCTGGTATTTTGTTTGTTGGATATCTTCAAGAAAGCGATATGAAAGCATTCCTTTGGTTGTTAACGTTGGCGCCGGCTGACGTGTTCTTCTAGCTGTGGGGTTTGCTCGTCCGGGAACCCCGCCGCTCTTCGGAGTGGCTCTTTTCATTTCGGCAAGAGCCTCGGCTTATCGCGCCGGCGAGTGTCCAGAAAATTACATTTTGCGATGATCGATGACAATCCCTGCAATCGAACCGTCTAACGCGCTCTTCGCCAAACTGGATTATTGAGGTAGATTCCGGACCCTGACTGTTTTTATTTGGCCTTCTTTGCCGCCGCTGCCTTCCTCCTCTTCCAAACTTCTCGCATTTTGAGGCTCAGAGCTTTCTTCTGTGCAGCCGTCTTTGAGCGCGTTTTAGTGCTTGCAGCCGCTGGTGCCGTCTTTGCCGGAGCAGCCGGTTTTGTCGCTTGGACCCTTCTTACAGCCCAAATCTCCCGCATCCTTTGCGCATGGGCCTTCCGTTCAGCTGAAGTCTTCCGTCGTCTCCTGCGTGTGCCAGCTGATGGGAGAGATAGTGCTTGCCTGATAGCGGATCCGGTTCCCTTCAATTCAGATTGAATGAACTTCATTTCAGCTTCGATCCTTTCCTTTTCCCGCTGAAGTCCATCCAATGCTAATTCCAATATCCGATTCTTTTCCATAGGTCCTCCTTATGGAGCATCTATATTACATTATAGCGCATAATCACTAGCACGCTTCGGTAAGAAATGGCAGGCATAAATGATGTCTCGCCCCTCCCGTGCGAGTCTTTACGTCCGGTTTCGAGTGAAAATCAACTGTTTACGGCGGCAAAAATCCGGAAATCGCCTAGAAAATGCGTCTTTTCTCGTGAGATTTTGAAATTCCCGTCTCCAAAACCGGCAAGCCGGGATTCCATAGGAAATTGGATAGGTTTGACAGTGATTAAGAGGATGCTTTTGGCAAAAGGCATTCTAGGAAGCCAGATGGTGTGAATGCGCTCCGGAGGTAAAGGTTATCTTTTTTGCATTTCGATCAGTTCATACGAGATGCGCATCAGTTCCTCCGGATGGCGCGTCGAAACCACCATCCACGCGGTTTGCGGCCTTTGGCGAGGAAGTCCACCCGAGTGCCGCCAAAGGTATTATAGACCCAGACTTTTTCCCCTGAACGATGCCAAGGCGAATACCCCAGCCACCATAGCGCAGGGCGAGCGCGTTATCGATCTCGCACGATGCTATATCCTTCCAGACAAGCGTCTTGCCGAATAGGCCATAGGATACGCGCACATCGACATCGGTCAGCCGGATTCTTATGGCGCTGAAGTTGAGTCCGATTAGGACAGCAAAGACCTGTGGGATAGGTACCGAGCCGAAAGGGAATGAGGTAAATCAGGCAGAATTCGGGAACAGCCCTGCATGGCTTCAGCCCCTGCCCAAAAGGCTCCGGGACCCCGCTTTATTTCAGAACATGTTCCGCAGCCGGGGGAATTGATTTTGATGCTAATTCCTATACGGGGAATATTACGGAATGGCATCTCATAGGTGGGGTCGTCGCGATTGGCGTACTGGGGATGTGTGAGGGTACGTACCCTCAGCACCGCTCAACACCTCGGCTGCCCCATGCTTGCAGCTTCTGCTAAATCATCTTCGGCTGTGCAATCAACCAGCCGCTCCCTGTTCCCTCACCGATTATTCCAGGGAGCGGCTTTAGTCCGGCAAATCAGGTTTAGCGGATTTGAATGGCCTGAGATTCCAGACCGCTTTTGATTTTACGCTTGGATTTTGACTACAACAAGCCCGCTGATCCAATCGGGTAGGAGGGGGTTGACGGCTCTCGTCCTCCTACGCTACCGGAGGCAAAAAAGGCCGCCCCGAAGCGGCCCTTAGAAACCATTTGAAAATCCTGCAGGAGAATTCCTAGGCTTTCTTCCTGCGCCACGCTGCCAATGCAATTCCGCTCAGTCCTGTGCCGAGGAGGAGCAGAGATGTGGGTTCAGGGACTGGCGTCGTTGCGCCAAAGACGTTCACATCCAGCGATCCTTTGTTGTTCCCATTTCCGCCGATCGAATCGGCCACCGCAAGATACAAACTGGTTGCTCCAGCTGGGGCCACAAAGTCCTGGACACTGCCTTCGCCGGTGCCAGTCACCCCATCACCAATAAAGAAGATCTGATTCAAGCCTGGTGTGTAAGTAGATAGGGCGTAATTCGCCCCCAACCCCACTTGCTGGTAATCTAAGTAAGCCGTGCCCGTAGTGATATCGGTAACGGCACTGGTAAGAAAAACGCTGATCAAAGCATCTGCTGGACCTTTGTAAAGAGAATTGGCTGGTGGAGGACTAAAGGGTGACTGGTCTAAATAGCACCCACCATCCGGACCCGCAAAGCACGATCCATCCACTGATGTGGATCCAGTCGCAGTGAATGTCAAAACGTTGCCAGCGGTGACAGATAACAAAACAGGCAATTGCCGGGTACATAATCAGTACCGAAATAGCCGCTCACTGATGCGCCATTAGGTTGGGATGCCAACCAGATATCCGTTAAGGCACTCACGCTGTATTCGGTTGCTTGCACTTTCTGTATCATCCCCGCAAGAAAGAAAATCGCAAAAACAAGACAGGCAATTTTTTCATAAGCATCCATTCTTTCTTGTCAGTCAGAAAATACGAATTACCATTGAGCCTCTCTATGATGGGCGACAATTACACTTCCCTGGTATTGGTGATCGTTCAAAACCAAGCCTGAAAAATCGCACCCAAGCCGATTCACAGCCTCTCGATAGTGCATTTCATTCTGGCTGAGAGATTTCGCGTGATCCGGCCCCTGTTTGAAATCATTTAATCTTGTAAAGTTGTCGCTGCTTCCGCCATCGAGTGTCGTTGGGATCGACCTAAAGCTATACAAAGCAATACGTTAAATCAAAACTTGGCTTCAGCGGTTCCAGGGTGCGGCAAAATGGGCATAAGTACTTTCGGAAGAAAGAGATGGGGTGAGCCAGGAACAGTGGACAGCTGAAGCACCGCTTAAACAAGATGAGGAAGCGGCGCATAGGAAGATTTTCCGGACTTCCGCAAATTTCAATTTACTTTCGCCGCAGGGCAAAAGCCCTGCTTAGCCTATCCGTGAGAAAAGGCGGCTAGACCTGGATCGATTTTCCCATGGATAGCCATGCATACAGCGGTCTTCTGGGGATCCTGTGCAGCACTGCATTCAAATGCAGTGGAAGGACTTCGTCCAAGATGACGGCAGCTTCGTACTGTATTTCTTCTTCCTTGATGCTGACAATCCTGCAACGTCGAACGGAGCCGCCCAAATCATATGACGTCTCCGGTGTATCAAGCATGAGCCGGACCCTAGCCCCAGGTTTCAGCATGATCTTGCCTTTGATTCGAATCCCGTCGTCGACATTCATGTCCACCAGTTCCACTTCTTGCCCCGTCGAAGCTCTCAGAGTCCAGTGTCGGATTACCTTCGAGGTAGGAATTCGGATGGATGCTCGGCGCTGCTTAACAATCGGTATCGTTTGCTTGGATTTAGCCATAGGCACACCGCTATCTGGGAAAGGCTGCCATCGTCTCCTTTTTATCTGATCGGCATCCTTAAGCATTAGCTTATGGAGCTATTCAATATATTTTGGGATGTTCATATAGGATTGAACGCCCTATGCGCCGATGTAACCCATTGAAAATAAAGGGATCTGCAATCCGCTCTATCCATGCTTTGTCTATTCTTCCCCCATTCCATTGAAACAATCGGCCCGGCTGTGCATGCCAAGACAACCGGATCTGCCTTCCTGCCTGAACTCAACCTCAACTTCTTGCGATTTCCGGCAAAGCCGTTGATTTTCCCGAGCGGTGGGGTGGGGGACTCTGGCGTGTTGTTGGTCGCGCGGCGCCGTATAAAAATTTTAAAAAACAGAGCTGTCAGGAACGGCAGACCACCCGGTTACCAAGAAATAGGTTAAAGCTTCAAGATGCTTCATGGAAAGGCCTTACCATCGCTGCCGGACAGATTTCCAATATTGGCAATGCTACAGAATGGAATCTCATGGGCCGATATATAGAGTAGGGCAGTCGCGGAGATCGCTCTGTTGAAGGGTGAGGGAATTCGCCTGGTAGGGTGTGTTTCTCGGCTGCCCTGCACACCAATTCCCGCCCTCGTCTCCGTGTGTTTCTTCTCAGACAGACAAGCTCCACAAACAATAAAAGGCCGCCCCGGAGGGCGGCCAGAATGGTTTTCTGCGATCGGGAAATCCAGCCAGTGAGGACCGATACTAAGCCTTATAAGGCGTGGGCTCTGGGAAAACCCAATTCCCTGGTTTGAAATGATCGGTGGCACTGGCAATAAACTGATCATGAATATCTGGGAGCAGTTTGGACTCTGTATGTCTCCTTTCCGCTCACTATTTCAACTCTTACTTAAGAACCTTCAGACAGAATCAATAATCAAATAATACCATTCCCCAAGTAGAACGCGCATCGGCACGCGTAACCATTTTTAATGGGCATAAACGGCCTAACGTGCGTGCTTTATTGGGGCAGGATTGGCTATTGGCGTGGCAAGCTGCCCAGGGTAAGCACGGATTGGTGCGCCTTCTCTGATTCATGCCTGCCATGTTTTGGTCAATCCCTCTGCATAAGCGGCAAAGGCCGATCCGAAGAGCGGCTCTTTGTCATGCAAGTATCGCGCTTCCAGACTTTACCGCTTTGTCGCGGTAAACGTGGCTGTCGTGCCTTGCACCCTGTCTTCTGACTTTATGGTCATGGATTTCCCGTCGGCTGACACCAGCACAGGATCCATTCCTACAACCTTCCCATCGCGTTTGTTGGGCGCGTCCATTGAGCGGTCGTCCACCTTGATCAGCGATACCGCATAGCCGGAATCACCCTTGACTGGATAGTCTTTGCCATGAAATTTTGCGTCGTACGATTCTCCAATCGGATCCGACATCATCATGCCCTTTGGCGACCTTTATATGTGACCGCGAGTGCGCTTTCTGATGCGTCTACCTTCTGAATGCGCCAAGATCCGGAAATCGCATGCGATCCGGACGGCCCGGCAGCAACGCGAGTGAGGGTATCCTTCCCCGTAACTGGCTGTTTACTCGCCTCCGGATAGTTAGTGAACTCAGCCGTGACTGTCTTACCATCTGCAGAAGCGGTAGTCCTCGGCGACTCAACAACCCTCCCACCCTTTTTAGATGTCGCTTCTACTGTTTTGTTGTCCACGACCTTGACAGCCAGTGTGTCGAAGCCTTTCGCTCCAGGCAGCGGCTGGTCAGTGCCGTCAGCCTTGACATTTGCTGGAGGCTCCTTCGGCAATTGAGCATTTTTGATGTCGATCTTTCAAGTTCCGTCAAACGGATTCTGTGCCCATAGCAAACCGAAAAATCCAAATACAGCCGGCAAAAGCATTGCTTTACGCATGGGAAATGTCCTCCGGTTGAGAGGTTGTAAAAGGTCTTAGGGGAAATGACGCTCAACGGGGCAACGGGAGCATTAGCCGCGCTTGGTTTCCCTAATGGCGCGGTAAGCGGAGCGTTGGAGAGGAACCGGAGCAAAATGAGCTATGGGCCTGTTCTTTGGATTGCCCGTGTAGCAAAATTCCTACAACAAAGCTTCACCGTCAGCAATGAATCTCTTCCGGAATGAAGAACCCTTAACGTGAAGAGGTTGAAAAAGGTTGCTAGGGTTTGCGGCGCATAGTTGAGGGGCATGCTATTCTCTGCTATCAAACAAAATCCGATTTCGCTACTATAAGGTCAACTTCCAAACTGCTTTTCATTGCATTGCATCGGCTGTCGACGCAGGGGCAATGCTTCCTATGATCGGTAAGAGGCTGGGCCATTATCGAGTCGGCGAACAACTGGACGGTGGAGGCATGGGCGCAGTGTACCTAGCCGATGATCTCTCTCTGGATCGCAAAATCGCGCTCAAATTGCTTCCCGATGCGTTCACTGGCGATCCCGAACGAATGGCCCGCTTCGAGCGGGAGGCCAAGCTCTTGGCATCGCTCAATCACCCGAATATCGCTGCAATCTACGGACTCGAACAGGCCGATGAAAAACGCTTCCTTGTCCTGGAGCTGGTGGAAGGTGAAACGCTGGCGCAAAGGCTGAGCAAAGGGCCTCTCCCTGTTGAAGAATCCCTGGGAGTATGCCGCCAGATCGCCGAAGGGCTTGAAGCAGCGCATGAGAAGAGAGTCATCCACCGGGATCTTAAGCCTGCCAACGTAATGATCACCACCGGAGATAAGGTCAAGATACTGGGCTTTGGCCTTGCAAAAGCCTTGGCGGATGAAACGCAGAGCGTCGATTCGTCGCGATCGCTCACAATCACAGAGGCAATGACGCGGCCAGGCGTTATCCTCGGAACAGCGGCTTACATGAGCCCGGAGCAGGCCAAGGGCAAAGCCGTCGACAAGAGAGCAGATATCTGGGCATTTGGCTGCATCCTTTACGAATGTCTGACCGGGAAAAAAGCATTTGAGGGGGAGACGATCGCCGAGACCCTGGCCTCGATCCTGAAAGGTGATCCGGATTGGCAAGCGTTGCCTGAAACGACGCCGCCGAACACACAATTTGTGATACGCCGCTGCCTGGCAAAGGACGCAAACAGCCGGTTCCACAATGCAGCAAATATGCGGATCTTGATCGAGGAGAGGCGTGACCATGAATCCCAAACCTGAAATGAGTGCAGTAGTGTCCCCGGCGGCTACACAATTCGGCCCGGCGATCGCTAGGTTTCTGCCATGGCTGCTGCTTCATATAGGCGCCGGTTTTTGAAAGGTTCGATTATTTTTTTGGAAAGGCGCAGGCCTGCAAGTGATCAGCCCTGCCTTGAAATTCCAAGGAGCACGCGAATGAACCGTGCAACCCCTAAGGTTGCATCAGGTATTTCAGAAAATCTTGCGGCAAGATGCGTGCACATGAAAACCTTCAAAAAGCCGATAAGAGATACAGAGGGAACCGAGACTCTTGCGAAGCAAATTATCAGGTCCGAAGCAAAGGTGCAGCAGTGAGCCGGAGTCACCAATCCACTGCTGTCTATGCCCTCTCCCCGCAATCCACGCTGAACGCAGACCTACGGCTGATGATGGCAACATGCAAACGTGGCCGTTCTGCTCTCAATGCTGGCAGCAGCTCCAGGCAGAGCGCCGGAATACCGACGCTGAGATCTGCCGGAGATACGTAATCTTCGTTCAATACGTTATCCACGGATATCCGATGTAGCGTGCTTTCAACATTGTTCTCCCATGATCGGCTGACCGCAGCTATAGCGGTTGACGGCCGTGAAGCGGATCAACCGCTTTGCTTTTGTAGCCAATGTGGATGATTCGCGCCTTACGACGGCCGTGTAAGAACACGTGATTGCGGAAGCATCGATGATACAATCAAACAATCGCTGAGAGGGGAGAACGTTCAATGACGATAAGAATGCTTTTGTTGACAGGGTTAGTTGCTTTCGCCAACATGAATGGCGCATCGACAGCCCAAGAGCTTAAATCCACAAATCCACCCGCAACACGCGCAATTCCCGAAAGACCAGAACCAGGGTGGAGATCGGGGAACGAGCTTGTAAAGCCGACGCATGACGAGATCGTGAAGTGGATGAACGAGTATTTTGCCGAATATAATGCCAGCGCGCAGGATGCGAAAACTGTCCATCGGCTGGATGCGTACTTCGCCCCGGATCTCACCTTCATCCCATATATGTATGTCTTCGGCGGACCCCAGAACGCCATTACCAGCAGGGAAGCTTTCTATAGCATGTTGACCGGCCATCCGGCAGACTACGAGAAGTTCGTAGTCCATGACGTCTTCGTCGACGAGAAGCGGATGGTCGCAGTCGCGTTCCTCGGGGCGACTATCTTTGAAACGGCCACCGACAGAGTTAAGGTGAAGAAGGATTACCTGCCGCTCTACGAACTGATGCTGGACGACAAGGGTTCTCTCAAGATCAACACCATCCGATTCTTCTGGGAAGCCTCGCCGCCCGAGATCGACGCTGCGGCCTACACGGTTGACAAGTCAAAATGGGGGAACCGGCGCTGACTGCGAACTAACGCAAGGAAGCGCGTAAGATAAAAAACGCAGCCCACCGCAAGTGGGATAAATGGGGCTGTATCTGGAGAAACATCCATACTTGTACCTTCCTGCAAATGACTGCATGTATTGAGGAGATACAACATTCCGCCCAACTCATTCCTGTTGATTTCAACAATACCCATGCCAAATAGCTTGTCCCTGGCGAATTTGTGTTGAGAGTGATTTTATTGATGACAACAGTGCAATGCGAAGGAACCTGGTTTCCGAAATACACCGGAGGGCGCGATTCCAATCAGCAAGCCCAAGGCCAGGTCACAAAGCTAAAAACGGAAGCGTTTCGGCGAATTTGCTTTAACCTATTGGTCCATTACGAACAACAGAGCCGCAGATTCTTAGAAATTATCAGGCCGCAACCGCCGTCTGATAGAATCCTCGGCAGCGGGATTGCCATCGGCGATGGTGGTTATTCGCGAACCACGGCGACACGCTCGCGTCCTGATCGGATGTTCGGCCCTCCAATGAAGCATGCGCACAATGCCTGTTGAAGTAATTCCGAATCTCGAGCAGCTTGTTTTCGAGATCCACCGTCGTCCAGGACAAAGCGCGATCAAAAAGCTCTCGCCGAATGGAGCCGTTCCACAAATGGATGAGACGGCGGAACCTAGGGCACCGTTCTGATTTCGGCTACATCCAGGATACCCAGATTGGCTTGCCATCGGTCAAAGCAAGAAACCGGATCATGGTCGGAACTGAGACATTCAGGCATGGCCGGTTGGCCCTTGATAGCATGATTGAATTCGACAAAGTGCCGGTCCATTGACTGCTCCGGCATGCACGCCAAAGCCGATCGTTCTTCGCGAGTGTTGGTTCATGACGACCAGGATCCAACGTGTCGGCAAAGTCGTCGATTCGCTCTAAGACAGACCGACACTCCAGAGACTGTCCTTCACATGACCAGGAAAGTGAGTCCGGAACGACCGTAGCCTGGGTTAGGTCTGTAATGGTTGGCCAAGACTCGTCGGACAATGCCTTTATCACCGGAAATACCGAAAGCCAAACCAATTTGCCGGGCGATTCGCGGGCAGCCCCACGAGGGATTGCGCTGCTTGATGTCGACAACGGCCCACATGCGTTCTCTGGACCGTCCTTTGGGGCCTGGGCTTTCGCCCGCGTTCTGAGAAGAGAGGGCCGCACTTTCGCTTTTTGGGTGTTTGGGGGAGATTCAATAGGGTCGAGGGTTTCAGTACGATTGCTCAACCGATCAGGCGGGACGAACAGGAGCACAATCCTGCGACGAAACGATCGGATATCCGGAGATTCGGTGCCTGCTGATGGGAAGGATTCAGGATTAGGTGTTGATGTTTGACGAGAATGGACTCGGCAACCACGGAGCGGATGCCTCCCGGAGCGCACAGTCGGAAAAGCGTGACGACGACATGAACAAAAAGGACGACGAAATCACTCATCTTGGCATTGTAACAAAAACAGCAAACGCAATGGATTGTGGTACAAGGTTGGCTCAATGAAGCAATTCGCCATAGACAGATGTGTGGAATTTTAAATCGCGCATCTGATAATCTTTGGATGTTATGGAGCGGTCGACAAGAGCTCCTATCGATTATCGTTGCATTGATATCTCGGGGAATAAATTATGCAGGGGACTGTCACGATTGGATTGGCGCAGCTAGAGATGTGCTCTGAACCGTCCAAGAACCTCGATCGTGCAGTAAAAATGATTGGTGAGGCTAAACAACTGGGCGCAGATATAGTTTGTCTCCCGGAACTGTTCACATCCACATACTTTGCTCAATACCCGAATCCGAACGGGGTTAAGAAAGAAGGAGTTCCGATCGAACGAATCCCCGGGAACACGGAGCACCGGTTATCCGAATGCGCCAGGATGAACCGCGTCATCGTTGTAGGCGGGTCGATATATGAGCGCGACGGAACGGGATGCTTCAACACCTGCCTGACTTTCGACCAGGAAGGAAGAACGCTGGGCAAGTATCGCAAGGTGCACATCCCTCAAGACGATAACTTCTATGAACAGCACTACTTCACTCCTGGCGATCTCGGCTTCAAGGTATACGAGACGAATAAGGGAAGGATCGGCACGCTCATTTGCTATGACCAGTGGTTCCCAGAGGCAGCGCGGGTCAATGCTCTTATGGGTGCCGAGATGGTCTTCTACCCCACTGCGATCGGGAGCGTTCGCGGCGTAAGCCAGGTGGAAGGTGACTGGCAGCAGGCATGGGAGAACGTGATGCGCGGGCACGCCATAGCCAACGGAATGGTTGTGGCGGCCGTCAACCGTGCCGGGAACGAGGACCAGATGGACTTCTGGGGTGGTTCGTTCGTGATCGATGCTTTTGGGAAAACACTGGTAAGGGCAGGAACCAAGGAACAGGTGATCACGGCGGTGATCGACCTGGACCACGGCAAGAATGTCAGGGAGGGTTGGCGGTTCTTCCATAACCGCCGGCCGGACCAGTACGGAAAGATCGCAGAGGGTCGGTGACCCTGTCAAGGAGCGGTTCAATATGAGCGAACAGACGCCAATGTCAGTCGGCTGTGCTATGCCTGCGGAATGGGCCAAGCACGAAGCCACCTGGTTGTCGTGGCCTAAGAACCCGCTCACTTTCCCGAAGGATATCATTGAAGCGGTCGAAGACACCTATTGCCAGATAGTCAAGGCATTAACGGAAGGGGAGATCGTAAAGATACTGGTCGACGACGAGGCGACAGAACGCTTGGTTGCGGAGAAAGTGAAGAGGGCCGGGGCAGTCATGCATCGGGTGAAGGTTATGCGCATCGTCAGCTCCGATGTCTGGATCCGGGATTACGGGCCTACATTCGTGATCAACAAGGTCACCGGACAGCGCGCTGCTGTTAAGTGGCACTTCAACGCCTGGGGTGGCAAGTACGATGACCTCCTCTATGACGACAGGACTGGAGACGATGTGGTGAAGGCGGCAGGCGGCACGATCTTCCGACCGGACATCGTTCTCGAAGGCGGATCTATTGACGTGAACGGAATGGGAACGGTGCTTACCACCGAACAGTGCCTCCTCAACAAGAACCGGAACCCGAAGCTCACCAAGCCGGAGATCGAGTACATAGTGAACCAACACCTGGGCACCCACAATATGATCTGGCTAAAGTCAGGCATCGACGGCGACGACACAGATGGGCATGTCGACGACTTTGCCCGTTTCGTCTCGCCCGACCACGTGCTTTGCGCCTGGGCGACCTCCAAGGAGGGAACGAACGGTGAAGCATTGCGGAAGAACCTGGACATTCTTAGGTCGGCACGGGATCAGGCAGGTAGAGGGCTGAAGGTCGACAAGCTCCCCCTGCCAAAACCACTTTGGCTGGAAGGGGAGAAACGATGGCTTCCGGCAAGCTATGCCAATTTCTACGTCGGCAATAGCGCGGTACTGCTTCCGGTGTTCAACGACCGCAACGACAAGGAGGCGGTGGCCATCCTGACGTCGTGTTTCCCCGACCGGGCCATCGTGCCGATCAACGCGATCAACCTCGTTTACGGCTACGGCGGCATTCATTGCATAACTCAGCAGGAGCCTGCACCGATCCCCATCACAGCGGTGGCTCGATGACTTACTTGCACCTGTTGTAAGCACTGCCGTTCACTTTGACGAAGCTTAGGGTCGGCTCGCGGAAAGCAGATCGATGTTCTGATATCCTTACGCAGACAACTTTGTCCACCCATTTTTAAAAGTTGCAACCCCCATAACCAAGCCTCTCGTTTAAGACATACAAGAGAGAGCGTGAAGCCAACCGGCAGGAAGCAGGAGTGCCCGGTCGGCACGTTCATGATTTCCGGCGCACAACTGTTCGTCGACTTGACCAAGCTGGAGTCGCTAGTTCTGTGGGAATGAAGCTGACTGACGGGACACAAAACGGAAAGCGTTATCGGTAATACGCGATCGTTTCGAAAAGTGACCTCGAAGACGCGACACGGCGATTGGAAGACTTCGAGCGCAAAGTCAATCCAAGTTCATGTGGTCGCCTGGAAGTGAGTTCCAAAAACCAATCGTGTGGACGGCTGCGTTGGCTGCCTTCAACATTTAAGATAAAATGATTACCGAAATTGAGGCGACCCTGGGGTAGTCCAAGCTCGCCTCTTGGGCTTTACTGCGAAAGCATCACGATTACTTCAGCCTTGCTCGGCGTCAGTTCGGAATGCCCGGAGCCTTTCCTGAGATGAGCGGGATGACTGCGTAGATCCCCTGCTTATCAACCAGCGCAACCGCCGCAAAGGTCGCGCCGTTTTGTCCGCTGAGAACCAGAGAACCCTTGAAGGTGGTCGCTGCTGCAAAATCCTGCAATAAATACCCCGAGATTTGCTGTCCGGGGGTGAGCGTGAGAGTGACGCTGTCGTCAACCACTGTGCCATTCTGGCCCACCAGGACAAGTTTAATAGCAATAGTCAGGCTGCTTGGGTTGGCGATAGCATATGCCGTCTGCTTATTCTGGATGTTATCGTCATCTACAGGTATCGTCATGTACTGGACGGCTTGCGATTGGAGAACGCCTATCATGGATTGTGTTGCCGATCCAACTGCGTTTTCATAGGTCGCCACTGCGGCTAGGGTTCCCCCTGTGCCATCAATCTCTGCCCACCCAACTTCTACATTTGTCGTCAAACCAGCAGCGACCAGAAAAATGGTTCCTCCAGAGGGTACGGAGAAAGCAAAAGAAGATCCGGAAACAGCGGGTTGTGTTGTTCCGGAAGAATCTATTAATACACCACTAACAGTGAGCGGGTTTCCCTGTTGATCCTTCAAGGTCACGGTTCCCGATGCTGCAGTCGATCCGGTGTTAGTTAAAGTGAATGTTGTCGAATAGCCTCCGCCAACAGCCACTTGGGGGAAGAAAGCGGAAACAGAAACCCCGCTCACTTTGCGGATGCGGTTGTTTCCTTCATCAGCGATGAAGAGGTTGCCCGCCGTATCTTCCGCAACTGCCTCAGGACCATGCAACTGAGCATCAGTTGCCTGGCCGCCATCTCCGCTGAAACCTGCGATTCCATTCCCCGCCACGGTTGTGATCACGCCGCTGGGCGTTACCATGCGGATGCGTTCGTTTGCTTCGTCAGCGATGAAGAGGGTGCCTGCCGCATCTATAGCAATTTCCTGAGGATCATAGATCTGAGCAGCAGTTGCGGGGCCGCCATCTCCGCTAAATCCAGATATCCCGTTCCCCGCCACCGTACTGATAATTCCTGCCGCTGTAACCTTGCGAATTCGATAGTTATAAACGTCTGAGATATAAAAGTTTCCATTCGAATCTACTGCAATCCCCTCTGGACCAGAGAACTGAGCGACAGTTGCAGGGCCGCCATCTCCGCTGAAACCTACGCTTCCATTCCCCGCCACGGTCGTGATTACGCCACCGGGCGAGACCCTGCGGATTCGGACGTTGTTAGTGTCAGCGATGAATAGATTGCCAGCCGTCATATCCACCGCAACTGCCTGGGGACCATTTAACTGAGCAGCAGTTGCGGGCCCGCCATCTCCGCTGAACCCTACGCTTCCATTTCCCGCCACGGTTGTGATTACCCCGCCAGGGGTCACCTTGCGGATTCGGTTGTTGTTAGTGTCAACGATGAATAGATTGCCAGCCGTGTCCACCGCTATGTCATTTGGGTGAGCGAGCTGTGCTGAAGTCGCGGGGCCACCGTCCCCGCTGAAACCCGCGCTTCCGTTCCCCGCCACGGTTGTGATCACGCCGCCAGGGGTCACCTTGCGGATGCGGTTGTTAGAACTGTCAGCAATGTACAAGTTGCCCGCGGCATCGACGGCAACGCCTGTCGGCCCATACAACTGTGCTGATGTGGCCGGGTCACCGTCGCCGCTGAAGCCAGCCGCCCCATTGCCCGCCACCGTGCTGATGATCCCAGACTGAGCAAAGCCGATCAGACTGATTTGAGCGAAAAGCAAGCAAGGCAACACAATTCGCATTAGAGCCTTCATGACTATCCTCCCGGGACCATCCCGAATAATTCACTCCGCGTCGACTTTTTGGCTTCCAGGAAATTATAGATTTGATTTTAACGCGGATTCCCGGCAGTCCATATTGGAAATTTCTGAGAATTGACGATCGGTTATCGAAAATGGTCAGGGAATGACCGGATTCTGTCCTTGCTGACAAATCCATCTGAGGGAAAATCGACGGGAAAAGGGCACGCTGTTCCAGCCTGCTGGAAGCCATGGATTAAAGGCAAGCGGCGCTACTACTCCAACGGAGAAGTAGGCTCAAGACGCGGCGGATGCCTTGGCATACAAGTAATTAGATTAGGAATTGTCATGCCAATGGCAGGACGTGAGGGATCAGGCTGCGCGTCGCTCGTAGCGATGATAAAGCCCACCAACTCTCGGAATCTCGACGATCATGCCCTTATCGGATGACTGGACTTCTCTGTGTTTTGGTGAATCCTATTCACTCCGAGGTGGCAGCGGGAATCGTGATAGTACTCGATATAGGATCGTGGCGTCCGACGGAGTGATTCCTCGCCCAGCACTACGATGTATTCCAGACATTCGCGCCGAATCGACCCAATCAGGGGTTCGACATAAGGAGATTGCCACGGAGACCGAGCAACCGTGAGCAGGTCATTGATTCCCATGCTTGCCGCCTGCATCCGGAAGGATTCGCCATAAATGCCGTCATGGTCCCGGAGCAGGTACTGTGGCGCCGTGTCGTAGGGAAATGCCTGCACGAGCTGCTGTTGTGCCCACTCAGCGGTTGGATGATCGGTTAGATTAAGATGCATACCTCGCCTCCGTTCATAGGACGGAATGAGGAACACATACAAAATTCGAAAATTTACCGTCGGTACCACGAAGTCTACCGACACGATCTGCCGGACATGGTTCTCCAAAAACATCCGCCACGACTGCGATGGCGGCTTGCTCGGCTGTACCATGTGCTTCGCAACGGTCGCCTGCGAGAGGTCGATTCCGAGCTTGAGCATCTCTCCGTGGATTCGCGCTGCTCCCCAATTACATTGGCTTTGCTCATTGTGCGGATGAGGTCGCGAATCTCCGTCGAAATCCCTGGTCTGCCTGAACGGCCGTGCTTACTTTTCAAGGTCCAAAACAGGCGGAGGCCCTTAAGATGGCATGCGATGACTTTCTCCGGTTTGATAAGGATGAGAGCCGAGCGCCAATCCGGCCAGAGACGCGAGAACAAAACCCAGAGGAAGCGGTCTGAGGCATGAAGCTTAGGACGGCTCGGAACCGAACACCTGACATTAAGCTGATGCCGCAGCGCGACGATCTCGACTTGGAACGCGAAGCGTCTTCGGAAGCCGGCAAGGATGCCTGAAATCGGCGCAATCATGACGTTATGCATGAACCGGGAGGCTATCAGCCGGATTCCACAAGTGCAATATTTTCATGCTGGACGAGGTTTTTGGCAGGCGAAACCACCCAATCTAAGCCACTTCACCCAATTGTGTGTATCAGGGATCTCTCTGACAAATCATGCAGGCACAGATATTTGAGGAAATGACAGATCGGATTTAAAATCCCGCGCTATCTTTTCTGGATGAAGATGAGAGCAAAGAAGGTTTTATGCTACTGCTTAAAGTACCGTAAACGATATCGCCCACTCTCGCTTCTGAATAGCCCTTCTATCTTCGCCATTCATCCACTGAACAGTCTTTCCCACGTGGTTATTCATGCGAGGAACCACTAGGGGGCGACGAAATTCTAAGCACAGATTGTAGAGAGATCTGTCTTCCCGGAGCGTTGGCCCAGGGTGATCCTAGCGTGAGTTGGGGGAGGGCTTGATAATGTTTAAGGATTGTTGGACAGGACGGGTGTTTGTGTTCAGGACAAACTTGCGCCCGATTCTGCGACACTGTATTTATGTATGCAGGTCAGTCAGCTACCATCCGCAGAGCGGGTGGCTTGATGAAGGGCCCTCAGAAGGGCCCTTCGAGTAACGTTAGGGACTGAAGCCCCTTCTTATTCTAATTCGCTCACAAGATGAGACTATTTATTATCGGGCGATGATCATGTGGTACATACAGTACCATCTCCACATGGGAGATGCCCTGCCACTCTCTCATGACGGTCTCCCTTCTCGTGAACGTGCCAGTTCACATGCGGGAGACCGTCGCACATTTCACCCCGGAACGGCGGAGCCTTTTCGAGTCTCGCCGCCATAGGCGGCGGCTTACCGGAGCAGTTAGTCTTGGATGTGCCGGGTGATTATTGTTTTGATCAATACTTCTCGTAAATGGAATCAGCGAGGGAACGCATCTTTCGGCCCTTTTCCCAAATTTTGTCCACAGTGCTGTAGTCTTCCTGGGCTTCTTCCCTCGTGAGCTTGGATAGTTGCTCTCTTGTTGCTTTCCCTTTGGGATTTTTCAATTCCGATTCGAATACTCCCTTGAAGCTGTTGAAAACTATCTCAGACTTCTTCCTGAACTCATCATCCTGTTTCAAAAGCTCCCAACGTTCGGCGTCGGCTTTGCTCATGGCCGTTTCGAATAAACTTTCGGCCATTGTATAAAGCTCCACCATGCTTTTCTCGGAATCGCTGTCTGCCTTCGCATTCGCAGCCTTGATTTCTGTTCTAAATTCGCTTATCCACAGATTGGTTTTTCCCCTCTCAGAATCGGAAAGGAAAATGGGCGCAGCCTGTGAAACCCGATACAGCCGCTCGAACTCGCTCTGGCGCACTTTATTGCAACCATTGGCTGTTACAAGAATGAAGACTGCCGAGACTCCGTAGAGGAATTTCATCTTGTTCCCTCATTAGTAGATGTTCTTCGAAAGCGCTAACCATCATCGTAGGGCAAGGTGTTTGGATCAAGAAGATTCTTAACGGGCCGCAAACCTTACTGTGTCCGACTAAGGGATCTGTACCACCTCCCTATCTATGCGGGAATCCAGTGCGCTCAGATATTCCTATTTGCTACTTCTATTGATTACCTGAGTATTTATGCCTCACTGGTAGCGCTCTTGCCCTACATGGAAGGAAATTATGGATCGGAATCCAGTATTAGACTTTGCAGTTAAGCCGCTTCAGGGGGAAAAGGAAAGGATCGAGGCCGAAAATGAGTCCACCCAAGCTGAATCAAAGGGCCGTGGTCCGCGAAACTCCGGTGCGGCTTCCGAACCCCACTGATCCGGGCACTCGGAGTAGCAGTTCTCGTTTCAATTTCAAATGGGCTTGAATAAACGATAGCTTAGGCAAGCCAACGGATCGAGTGACAGGGCCGCACCGAACTGAGGTCCCAGTATCAGAACCAAAACCGATGACAACTATGCAGCCAGCCGATCGTCGTGGTGCAGCCGGTTCAAGACCGGAACCGCCACGAGTCTACCTATCAATGGCCTTGGTTCAGCCAATGCCGGATCAGGATCCGGTATCCCGTTTAGCCCTTGGTGCACACGGCCGTGATTGTACCAGCCGATGAATTCCTTGAGTACACAGCGAAGATGCCGTTCGTTCCAGATCACCATTCGGTCGAGACACTCCCGGCGAATTGTCCCTATCAGCCGCTCGATGTGCGCCGCCCCATTGGGGGCACCGTGCGGAATCGGTATCCCCCGGATGTCCATCTCCTGCCAGAGCCATACATCCTATGCGGATCGACACGAGACTTTCTTCCCTGCATTCTCCACGCGAAACGGACGGCCGAACTAACCAAACTTTCCGTCGTTGTCGTGGAGCAGGAACCTAGGCAGGTCCTCGAAACAGGCATTTCTGATTTGTTGTTTCGTCCACTCGAGGGTTGGATGATCGGTTACATTCAAGTGAATGACCTTACGATTCGCGAGCCCCATGATGACGAAGATGTAGAGAACACGAAACCCAACCGTGTGCTGCACAAAGAAGTCGCAGGACCACATGGCCTTGGCTTGGTTCTTCAAAAGCTTCGCCAGGCTTGAGAATCTGTTGGTCCCAATCGCCTTTTGACCATGTATTTCCGTACGGTCGAGCAGGCGTGGCGAATACCGAACTTCACCTCCAACTCCAAGGTGATGCGATCCTCCCCGTACTCTGGATGATCAGAGGATATCCGCCGGATGAAGTCGATATGTTCTTTCGCAATTGCAGGTCTGCCTGGCCTCTTCTGGGACTTCCTCCGCCAGAACTCGCGAAACCTCCTCTCACTCCATCGAATCACAGTCTCTGGTTTTACGAGGACCAGTTCAGATCTCCAGTCTTTCCAGATCCTTGAGAGCAACGACCAGAGGAGACGGTCGCTGTTTCGAAGCAGGGGCTTCTTCAACTTGCGCCTGTACACCGCGAGCTGCTGTTGCAACACGAGAATCCGCACCCATGCCTCTCGATTGAACCATCCGAAGATAACCAGATTGAGCCATTGAACGGCCACGATTATAAGTAAAATCTTCAT
>Ga0326728_10012082_pt1 | contig 19383 bp, 20 predicted proteins | sample MB3enrmetagenome_FD_207602 | JGI IMG/M metagenome (GOLD analysis project Ga0326728, IMG submission 207602) | Lab enriched peat soil microbial communities from McLean, Ithaca, NY, United States - MB31MN | ecosystem: Environmental > Terrestrial > Soil > Wetlands > Peat | place: USA: New York... | reverse complement strand
TACTCTGGACGGGTGACCGTCCCTCCACAATCTTACATCTGCTAACATCTCGCACAGTGGCTCTCGCTAAGGACAACCCCAATCTGAAAGACCGCCTCGTCTCCGCCGCGCCGGTCGAGGATGATTCTTCCTTTGAGCTGAAGCTGCGCCCGCAGCGGCTGATCGAGTTCATTGGCCAGGCAAAGGTTAAGGAGAACCTGGACGTTGCCGTTCAGGCGGCCAAATCGCGCGGCGAGGCCTTGGATCATGTGCTGCTCTACGGGCCGCCGGGGCTGGGCAAGACTACGCTGGCCAACATCATTGCCAATGAGCTGGCGGTTGCGTTTCAGCAGACCTCCGGGCCAACCTTGCAGATCAAGGGCGACCTGACGGCGATTCTCACCAACCTGCACGACCGGCAGGTGCTGTTCATCGATGAAGTGCACCGCATGCAGCCGGTGCTGGAAGAGCTGCTCTATTCCGCGCTCGAAGATTACAAGCTCGACATCATGATCGGGCAGGGGCCGTCGGCGCGCACGCACACGATGGACGTGAAGCCCTTCACCTTTATCGGCGCAACAACGCGCGCCGGGCTGCTTTCGGCGCCGCTGCGCTCGCGCTTTGGGTTGCTGCTGCGGCTCGAGTTCTATACAAATGACGATCTGCGCATCATTATTGAGCGCTCGGCGGAGATTCTGGGCGTGAAGATCGATCGCGCCGGGGCAACCGAGATCGCCGGGCGCTCGCGGGGCACGCCGCGCATCGCTAACCGTCTGCTGCGGCGCGTGCGCGACTACGCGCAGGTGCGAGCCGCAGGCAACATCGATCTGGCTACGGCACAGGCGGCGCTCTCCATGCTGGAAGTGGACCAGCACGGCTTTGACGAGATCGACCGCAAGCTGCTGCTGACGATCATCGAGAAGTATCAGGGCGGGCCGGTGGGTGTGAATACACTAGCCGCCGTGCTCGCCGAGGAGCCGGACGCGATCGAGGAAATCTACGAGCCGTTTCTAATGCAGATCGGCTTCTTAAATCGCACGCCGCGCGGGCGAGTGGCAACGCAGCTGGCGTACGAACATTTTGGGATCACGCCCAACCGGCGGCAGAGTTCGCTGTTTTGAAACCGCAGGTATCAGGTGTCAGGTCTCAGGTGTCAGGGGGAGCGGGCACGTTTAGCAAGTGAGTCTCTCGGTTTTCGAAAAGAAAGAGCTGCGCTGTCACTACTGGGAACTGGGAACCGGGAACTGAGAACTTCTTGCGCTCAATTTGGAGGATTCATGCGCGACGTAATTTCGACTAACAACGCACCGCAGGCCATCGGACCTTACTCGCAGGCGATTCGGGCGGGAGGATTTGTTTTCACTTCGGGGCAGGTGGCGATTGATCCGGCGACGCAGCAGGTGATTGCGGGCGACGTGGCGGCGCAAACCGAGCGCGTGCTCAATAATCTGAAGGCCATTCTTGAAGCTTCGGGCAGCAGGGTCGAAAAGGTGGTGCGCTGCACGGTGTTTCTCAAGAACATGGGAGACTTCGCCGCCATGAACGAGGTCTACGGGCGCTATTTCAAACAGGCGCCGCCGGCCCGCTCGACCGTCGAAGTGGCCCGCCTGCCGAAGGATGTGCTGGTGGAGATCGACGCCATCGCGTTGGCATGAGTCCGATTGCAGAAGTCAGAAGTCAGATTGCAGAAGTAAAATCGGAAATATAGAAACTCCATCCTAGGAAGAAGAGAGTAGAGAATAGAACAATGAAGACAGTTGGCATCGTAGCTACGGTTCTTAGTCTCCTGCTGTGGACAGCGGCGCAGACAGCGCCGGCGAAGAAAGCGCCAGCCATGCCTCAGGGGCCTACCAAGGTCACCGGCGATCCGGTTAAGACACCCAGCGGCCTGCAGTATTGGGACATCAACGTGGGGACGGGCGCGGAGGCAAAACCTGGTCACAAGGTCAAGGTTGAATACACCGGCTGGCTCACCGACGGGAAAAAGTTCGACAGCTCCGTGGGCAAGGCTCCGTTCCAGTTCACGCTCGGCGCCGGGCAGGTGATCAAAGGATGGGACGAGGGTGTCGCTGGCATGAAAGTCGGCGGCAAGCGCCAGCTGAAAATTCCATCCAACCTGGCGTATGGACAGAAGGGTTATCCCGGGGTCATCCCGCCGGACTCCACTCTGGTTTTTGATGTGCGTTTGCTTGAGGTGGATTAAGCGCACGTCGGCGCGATCGAAGGAAAGCTAAAGCACATTGGCTCGCAGAATCGGAAAGCTGCGGGCCAATGTTGACACTTCTGCGGAGCCGCCGAAGCGGTCATCGCCAAGGTCTTTATTTTCGCTTAAGCCTTGACCACTTTGCCGCTGCGCAGGCAGGACGTGCACACACGCATGTGCTTGGTCGTGGCCCCGACACGGGCGTGAACCGGGCGCAGATTTACGTTCCAGCGCCGCTTGCTCACGTTGTGGGCGTGGCTGATGGTGTTGCCGAACTGCGGCCCCTTGCCGCAGATATCACAAACTCGTGCCATGACTAGGAAATCCTTCCAAGGCTGATGCCAAAGGCTTAATTTTACAGGAAGAAGGCAGTTCCGCCAAGGCGTTAACAGGCCGCAAAAGAGAAATCCCAGGGCCACGGTGAATAGGGGCCCTGGGATGGGTTACTTCCACAGGCTCGCCGATCAGGCGGCCTTGCCCATTACCGGCTGCGCGCAGTGGCAGCAGCGGCGGGCATCGATTGGAATTTCGCTCAGGCATTCCGGGCACTTCTTGGTCGTCGGATCGGCCGGAGCCGGGTCCTTGCGCATCCGTGCGACCAGCGCGTTCACCGGGGTCACGACGAAGAAGTAGACCGCGGCTGCCAGCAGCACGAAGCTGACCACAGCAGTGATGAAGTCGCCGATGGGAAAAACGGTGGTGCCGATGGTGAAACTGATCCCCGTGAAATCCGGCTTCCCTACAAGAAGCGCGATGACCGGGTTAATAAGATCTTTGACAAGGGCCGTCACGATGGTGCCGAACGCACCGCCAATAACAATACCGACCGCCATATCGACCACGTTGCCCCGTAAAATAAACTGCTTGAAACCAGATAACATGAGTTGCCTCCTCCAACAACGTAATGGGCGTTAACTCTAAACGGAGGGCGGGTGTTTGGTCAAGCTTCGCGTTGCTAGACCGCGGTACGCCAATGGACACAGAGTCTCAGGCACGCATAAGGACTTAGCGGAGACGATAACTTAGAGACCTTTTGTTCTTTTGCAATCTCACCCGGCGCGCATAAGGTCGCGTAAGGTCAGCTCCAGGCCGCCGAACTCAGGGTGGTCGTTCATGCCGAGCGTATAGGCGATGTCCAGCTGGTCGCCGGCCAGTAACTGTAACCGGTCGCAAGTTTCTCTCATCCCCCAACCCATGGCTTTGAAAGTGATGTTAGTCCGCCACGATGGCGCAGCGCCGGGTTCTTGTTCCGTCCTGGCGCAATGGGCTCCGTTTACGGCGGACGCCACCCGCAGGCGCACGTGTTTGTCTTTTAAAATTTGAGCGGGTGTCATTAGCCGGACACCTCTGGCCGTGAACAGGGGCTGGGGGTTCTCCATTCCAAAGGGCTCGAGTAACGCCAGCGCTTGTTGTAACTCAGGTGTAATTTCGCTGAGTGGCAGTTCGCTGTCGCATTCAAGCTGAGGTTCGAAGTCGGCGAGCGTAAGGTTGGTTCGCGCGTATGCATCCAGATGGCGCCGCAGTTTCTCCACGTTCTCTCCCGGGAGCGCGAACCCGACCGCATGCGCGTGGCCGCCAAAGCGAGTGAATAGCTCGCGGCAGGATTCGAGCGCGTTCAGCAGATGAAAGGCCGGAATCGAACGTCCCGAACCATAAGCCTCTTCGCCTTCGCGCGAAATGACGACCGCCGGCCGGGTGTAGCGCTCGACCACACGCGTGGCCGTGATGCCGATCACGCCGCGATGCCAGCCCTCACCGTCAATGACCATGCAAAAGGCGTCGCGCAGAGAAGGATCGTCCGCGAGCCGGCGGTCAATACTCTCCAGAATGCTCCGCTCTTCACCCTGGCGGTCGGCGTTGAGTTGGTCGAGGCGGCCGGCGATTTCGCGCGCGCGCGCTGGATCTTTGACGCTGAATAGATCGACCACGTCGCTCGCCACATCCATCCGTCCGGCAGCGTTCAGCCGCGGGGCAATACGAAAGGCAACTTCGGTTGATGTAAGGGCGCGGCCGTCGCCCAGCTTGGCCACTTCGAGCAGCGCCTTCAGGCCTGCGTTGACAGGACGGCGCAGGCCCTCGAGGCCGAGTTTAGCGAAGACGCGATTTTCGCCAAGCAGCGGCACTGCGTCGGCGATCGTCGCAATGGCGACGACTTTCATGAACGACATCAGCAGCCGCGCCTGGTCCTTCCTATCGAGCCGCCGTTGCATCAGCGCCTGTGCCACTTTAAAAGCCACGCCCGCGCCGCATAGATACTTGCAGGGATAATCGCATCCCGTCTGATTGGGATTGACAACCGCGACCGCTCCGGGAACGCCGTCCGGCCCGGGCAGATGATGATCAGTGACGATCAGATCCACGCCGGCGCGGCGCGCAGTGTCTGCGGCGCCGAATGCGCGAATCCCCATATCGACGCTGACGATAAGTCGGACCCCCTCGGCGGCGGCGCGCTCGACCACATCCTCGCGCATGTCATAGCCTTCGCGGATGCGGTGCGGCACGTGGAAACTCGCCGCGCCCCCGCAGAGCTGAATAGCGGTCTTGAGAATGACGATCGCGGTGGTGCCGTCGACGTCGTAATCGCCGTAGATGAGAATTTTTTCTCTGTTCTCAATGGCCGCTTCCAGCCGATCGATCGCCGCTCTCATCCCCGACATCCGCAGCGGGTCGTGCAGGTGGTCAAGCGAGGGCGCGAGGAACTTCGCCGCGGGCTCGGCCTCTTCAATGCCGCGGCGCAGGAGCTGGCCTGCCAACACGAGCATGTTCTCATGGCTAAGCCTTGGCAGCAGGTGCGCAGACGAATCGCGCAATCCCAAATCACGCAAGCCCAGCGCAAGAGCGCGAGCTTTGGCGGGGTCAATCGAGTTGGAAATCCAGCGCACGGGAATTTTGCGGAACCAACCACTCTAGGGAAACCGAAAAGCGCTGTCCAATCGTCGTCTCTCTGCGCCAAGTTCGTGCTGGCCAGCCAACAGCCAACTGTGACTTCCTTCCCTCACAAGGTCACGTCCTTTTTGGCGGCCTAGCACGTACAAACTGGCCGTTCTCCGTTCATGGCACGGAACGCATTTGCCGATGGGAAATGAGTTGGGTGACACGAAATGGCTACCGGCACAAGAATGGCCCCCGTGAGCCCGGAAAAGTGGCGGCCCGATCAGGTCCCACCCTTTCCCGCGGTCGCATTGAAGGCGCTGAATCTCATCGCGGGTAGGGATACTTCCCTGCTTGAGCTCTGCAACCTGATTCGTCCTGACCCGGCGTTCTCCTCCGAAGTGCTGCGCATTGCCAACTCGCCGCTGGTGGCCTTTTCCAGGGAGATTACCAACGTTCTGCAGGCTTCGATGCTGCTCGGCTTTCGGCGCATGCGGAGCGTAGTAGTGACCGTGGGGTTGCGGGCCTACATGGCGGATGGTTTCACTCCGCTGCTCCGGTCCTGCTGGCGGCACAGCGTGGCTTGCGGGATCATTGCGGAGCGTGCTGCCAAGGCTTGTGCCCTCGACAAGGAACTTGCCTATACCGGCGGAGTTCTGCACGATCTTGGCCGGATCGTGCTGGCTGTCTCGATGTCCGAGGAATACCAGCGTCTGGTGGAACAGGGAGCGGATGACGCTCAGGACTTTCTGCGTGCCGAACGCGCACGACTCGGGATCGATCACTGTCAGGTTGGCGGGATTCTGGTGACGGAATGGTCGCTACCACCCGCATTTCTCACGATCGCTACCTGTCATCACGATGAAAAAGCCGAGGTCGCGACTGCGGACTCGATCGTGGCGCTCAGTTGCCTGATGGCGGATGCTCTCGGCTTTGGTCCGGTGCAATATCGAAAGCCGCTTAGCTATTCGGATATTGTCGAAAATTTCCCCAAACCCGCCCACTGGCTCTTCCCGCCAGAGAGGGATCTTTTCGCTGAAGAAATGAGCGCGGAGATCGCCCTCATTGAATCGGCCTAAGTGGTGAGCGGGGCGACACCGCGATCAGGATTCGTCCGACTGGCCTGTCTCGTCGATCAGGAAGCCGCCGGCCTCGTCTGCCAGCTCGCGCAGGTGCTGATAGTGCTCGTACCACTCTGTTCCAGCTTCGTATACGAACATGCACCCCTGGTAAGCCCATCCTAACTGCACGAAGCCGGTCTTTCCGATGTAGCTCTTGAGCCAGCGGCCTTCTTCCAGATCGTCGTCGCTGGTGTAATCGCCTTCGGCCAGCCGCTCGGTGAGCCGGTCGTATTCCTCGCGGTCGAGCGTCCACGAGTGCATGGTCAGGAAAAGCACGCCCGCCGCCTTGGCAAGCTCCACAAAGTCCTTCCATCCATCGGGATTCTGGCCTGAATCCCAAAGCACGCTCGGCACTTCTTCGCACTCGACATAGCCGAGGAAACGGCGCATGCCCAAGCCTTCGATGAAGGCCGTCATGTCCTCTTTCATGCCGCTGAGATCTTCTGGAGAGGGTGACATGTCTAGAGTCATTGTACGCCAGCGAACTATGAGCCGCGAGTTGCGACCTGATCGGGTTGCGATCGGCCGCACCTCTTGGGGGTTTGTTTGCTCGAAGCTCGCGGCTCGAAGCTCGTAGCTCTGCCTGTGTTACACTTTTTGATTACGAAACTCTAGCCATCATGCTTTTTTCCAAAGAATATGTGGGCTATCTGGCCCGCGAGGTTTCCAAAAAACTGGTTGCGAGCGGAGCGATCCAGACCAAGGCCGCGCCCGCGCTCACCGAGAAGGTGCACGCCGCCCTGCTCGATGAGCTGTCTCTCGAAGACCGCATCAACGACGAAGTGCGCGTGATTCTCGAGGCCTATTCCGAAGAAATGCAGAAGAGCGGAGCCAATTACCAGGAAATGTTCCGCAAGGTGAAGACGGAGCTGGTAAAGAAATACAAAGCTGTGCTGTAAAGACTGTTCCCTGACATAAGGATGCCCCCGCTGTGCGATTGAGCCGCGACAAAGTGAATAAGCTCGCCCACGTCGTCACCGACGCTGTGGCCGAGATGGATGCGGTCGATTTCATGCAGGAACGCAACATTGTCCGTCTCGAAGTCCGCAAGATCCTCGAAGAACTCCTGATGCAGGAAGCCCGCATCGACGCCGCCGCCCGCCAGAAGATCGAAAGCCAGAAGCGCACCATCATCGAAGGCTCGGAAGAGTGGACCATCCTCTACCGCAAGTACTACAACGAAGAAGTGAAAAAGCTCGGCCTGTAGTGCCCATCCTCGCGGGGAAGACGGATCCAGACAAGAAAAAGCGGCAAGCTTGAGTTTTCCCCCTGGAGGAAATGCCAGCTTGCCGTTTTCTTAAATCCAGCGCGGCCGGAAAGAACGGGCCACGTTTTAGAAGTCGTCCTCTAGGGCATCGTCCAACTCGAGCGCTCCCTTGCTATCGGTACGAACCGCCGTAACATCCAACGGATTCCTTGTCACCGTCCCGTTCGGCCCGACCGTCGCTTCGGAGTAGATTACAACCCAGCCCTCGATAAACGCTGTGGCCGCTAGGGTTGTTTTACCGAGGAGGCTCCTAATCACAGTACAGTCAACTTCCTCAGAGTAATCTGGCAAAAGCTCGTCCTGCACAAGGCTCGACGGCGGTATCAGAGCGGCACCTTCCGGAACGCTCAGGACCGCTTTCTTGGAGAAGATCACAGGCTGTCCAGTAGTTCCCGGAACCGGAGGCAGAGCCGGGTTGTGAATGTTGATCGAGGTGCTGTAGGCGGCGGGCTGCACCATGGTGGTGTAAGGGTTGGTTTTGGTTGGTTTCGCTACATCCGTTCCGCAAGTAAACTTCGTAGAATATTGGTTGAGGGGCGCGGAGGGTTGACCGTAAGCGGAGTATTGTCCCGCGGCGAGAACAACAACCGTTAGCGCGGAAATACAGGCTAGCTGCTTCAGTGTTTTCATTTCGGTAGTCCTCTCAGTTGATCTCGTTTCTCACGCATGATCGGCGCGCGGGTTCAGAACTTGTCCAGCGTGGCAGGGCGCACTTTCAAAGCGCCTTTCAAGTTGGTGTACACCCCTTCGACATCTAGGGGGAGTGATGCCCCGGTTGACGCAGGTTGCGGCACATAAATGACCACCCAGCCCTCGTAGAAATTTGTGGCAATGGTAAGAGGTGGCGAGAAAAAGTTGGCGATGGTCGTGCAGTCAACTTCCTCGGAAAAATCCGGCGGAAGCTGGTCCGTCTTTAGACTCGATGGTGGCACTTGGGTCTGTCCCTCCTGATTTGAGATGACGGCTTTCTTGTAGAAGGTCACAGGCGCTGTGTTTGCCGAAGGCAAGGCCGGATTGTGAATGTTGATTGAGGTGCTGTAAGTTCCTGGCTGCACCATGGTGCTGACGGTGCCCGTCGTTGCCGTTGTTGCGGCCAGTCCGCAGACGAACTTTGAGGAATACTCGTTAACGGGCGAGGTGATAACCTGCGCAAGTGCAGAACCCGCCCCCAACAACAAAGCCAATGGGACCAGGCTGCAAGCCAAACGTTTCAGCGATTTGATTTTCGTCATTGCACAATTCTCCTTTCGCCACTATGTGGCGGTCGAAAGCTCGTGATTTACCGCATGACAACCTAGGCGGGAAGGAAAACTCCCGCGCAAGCCATCCAACTGTGTGATCGGGAGTGGGGGGAAAATACTTCCGGCAGATGCACTTGTCAAGTAGGTACTTTTCCACAGGCTAAGTTATAGGTTTTAGAACTCGCCTACGTCGTCACCGATGCCGTGGCCGACATGAAGTGAAGAAGCTGGGGTCGTAGGGCGTGAATTCTGATCACTAGAGGAACACAGGTGGGTAGTGCCGATTCGGTGACCACGAATAATGCCAGCAATTACGGTTTCCACGCCGGGAAATTGCTGTCGGCCTTCGTCAGCGTCGTAAGTGGAACTGAGCCCGAGCCGTCGGCTTGCATCAGCCAGACATTAAGAACGGAATTTGTGTCTTGATTATCGCTGCCGTCGAAGGCTCGCTCCGACAGATAAACGATCCGCGTTCCATCCGGTGACCACGCTCCCGGGTACGCGCTCGCGTTGTTCAGCTTAGTCAACGGCGTCTGGCCACTGCCGTCTGCGTTCATCGTCCAGATGTTCAGGCTCTGCGATGGGCTGTTGCTCCCGTCCGTGGCAACCGACGAGCCGTACAGCATGGTGCTGCCCTCTGGGGACCAGTCTGTGGCATAGGCAAGCGCGGGGCTGGTGTGGGTGATTTGCGTTAGCGCAGACCCATCCGGATGCGCCGACCAAATGTCGTCTGCGGAGGGAGACGGAATGTAAGAATTGAATATCACCATGGTCCCATCTCTGGACCAGAGAGGATTCTGGTAGCTCCCTAATTCATCGGCAATGTGAGTAATTGGAGTCGCGCCGGAACCGTCCGCGTTGATAACCCAGACATTTTGAGCAGCATACTCGCCCGGGCCGGCATTGCTGCCATCCAAGGCGCGCCCCGAGTAGAACGCCAACTTGGTACCATCGGGTGACCACACAGGAGTGAAACTGTCAGCGCCGGACGCCGTCAGTTGGGTGACAGGAATATCATTCGATCCATCTGCATTTACCACCCAGATGTTTCGGGGGGCATTTTCCCCGCCTTCTTCAGTGTTGCTTCCGTCCAGGCTTCGCCAGGAGTAGTAAGCGATCTTGGTTCCGTCCGGCGACCAGACCGGTCCGTAGCAGGGCGCATAGACGGCCAACTGAGTGAGCGGGGTAGCGCCGGAGCCGTCTGCATTGGACACCCAAATGTTCGGCCCCACTCCCGCTGCGTCACTGCCATCTAACGCCCGGCCGGAGCTGTACACGACCTTGGTGCCATCCGGCGACCACTGCGGCTGGATGCTGTCCGCTCCGTGCGCTGATCCCGAAAGCTCGGTGATCGCGGTCAGCCCCGACCCGTCGGAATTGATGGTCCAAATGTTGGACACTGGAAGTTCGCCGTTGGGCTGATCGGTGTTCACAGCATCGGATCCGTCCAACGCGCGATAGGAGGAAAACGCAACGGCAGTTAGCGTTCCGGATTTCAAAGTGGTCGTGCCGCTGCTTCCGCCACACGCAGCCAGGCACAAGAGAAGAGCGATCGTCTGCAAACCGACCAGAACACTTATGACAGGATCGAGAGCCTTGCCTCCAGCTCGCATAAAGATAAGTACCGTCCGCCCGGATCACCGGATTAGATTAGGAGGAGTATAGGACAACCGCCGCAGACGCAACAAGCACTTATGCGGTCGCCGGCTGAGCCCCGATTTTCTGGCATCGTGTTTCTTCCGAAGTCATCTTACTTCCCCCTGTGCTGAAGAGATGCGTTAGTCACCCACTAAGATGCCCGCGGATACAGGCCAGGTCTCGCACGCTGGCTGTAAAGTCAGGGACCGCCAGTTGGTGCAGCGAGTTCCCCTCCAGCCGCTGATCCTTCTATATTGGACAATGATGAAGTCCTCAGTTCCGCACCAACATTCAAGCCAGGCTCGTTCTCGACTGCATAATCCGGGGCTGCGACCGCTGCGCGATGGCCGAGCAAAGCACGCTCTTGTCCGACTCGCGGTTGTGGCTCTTCTTGCTATTTCTTGTTTCGGCGCAGCGAAGGAAAAGAAAGAAAAGAAAAAAGACGAGCCCGCCCTCCATCCCGTGGGCTTCAGCTATCGCCAGTTCTCCGCGCCCGAGGACTACAACTGGCGCGGCTCCGACGAGCACACGCTGACCGGCATCGTCTGGTATCCGTCGGACGATAGCGCCGGAGAAAAAGACCAGTACATCGGCCCTCCCGACGCGCCCTTGTTCTTCGCCGGACGCGCCGCCAAGGATGCCATGCTTGCACCCGCATTCAACAAATTTCCGCTGGTCGCGCTTTCGCACGGCACCGGCGGCAGCGCGTTGCAGATGGCGTGGCTGGGCACATACCTGGCCGCGCGCGGCTACGTCGTCGTCGCCGTGAATCATCCCGGCAACAACGCCGTCACCGGATACACAACCCAGGGCTTCGTCGAGGGCTGGGAGCGCGCCAAAGACATCAGCACCGTCATCAGCGACCTGCTCGCCGACCCGCGCTTCGGCTCCAAGATCGATCCCGGCCGCATCGGCGCCGCCGGCTTCTCCCTGGGCGGTTTCACTATGATGGAACTCGCCGGCGCAACCGCCGACTTCAGCCGCATTCTGGCCTGGTGCGACCAAATTAAGGATGCGTGCAATCCCCCGGAAATGCCGAACCTGTTGGAGAAATTCAAGGCCATCGAGCAACAGCCAGATGTGAAACAGTCGTTACAACATTCCAGCGATTCCTACCGCGACGCGCGCATCCGCGCCGTGTTTGCGATTGCACCGGCGGTGGCGCGCGCCTTCACGCCCGCGACCCTCCAGAAGATCGCGATCCCAGTAGAGATCGTCGCCGGCGCAGCCGATGTGATCGCACCGCCTGCCGACAACGCGCAGTTCTTCGCCGCAAACATCAAAGACGCGCAACTCACCATCCTGCCGGGAGGCGTCGGCCACTACACGTTTCTCGACCTCGGTGCCGACGCCGGAAAAAAGCAGATGCCCCAGTTTTTTGTGGATAACCCCGGCGTGGATCGCGAGGCCGTCCATAAGCAAGTCGCCGAAATGGCCGCGGAATTCTTCGATAAGCAACTAGCGCCGCCGAAAAAGAAGAAACGCTGACCGCCCTGCGTTAGTCGCGTAGCAGGCTGCGGAAGAACTCGGCCACGCATGAAAAAGAGAAGGGCACGAGTTCCAGAGGCTGCGGAAAAAGTCACGAATGTAAGCGCTACCGTGGAAGAGCGGCCCTTTAGGGCCGCGTAAGTTGCCTCGAATCAGTTGGGGCTTTAGCCCCGGTGTTCGCTCTTGACATGCGAAATGCCTTTTTCCGCAGCCTCCCAGGGCCGCACAGGAATGCCTTACTTCCCCGCCTCGAAATCCGGCATCTTCAGCACCTCATCCTGATCCCGGTCCTTGCGTACAATCCCCGCCGCATGCAGCTCGCGCGCCACCGGCTGCACATCCTGCAAAATGCGCGCCAGCGCCTGCCCGGTGGCTTCCTTGTCGCTGTTCTCAGCGGTGTCCCGCTGCAGCAGCGTCTCATACCACTTCTTCGGCCGCGGATAAACGATCAGATTTACGTCGTTGCTGTCAGCCACGCCAATTGCCTTCTTCACCAGCTTGAGCGCGGTATCGTACCCGCCCAACTCATCGACCAGCCCCAGGTTCTTCGCATCCTGTCCCGACCAGATGCGGCCCTTGGCAATCTCCAGCACTTTTTCTTTCGGCAGTTTCCGCCCGTCGGCCACTTTGCCGGTGAAGTCCACATAAACGCGATCCAGCCATGCCTCAAACCGCGCCCATTCATCGGGAGTGTAATCATGCGTGCCGGTAAACATGGTGGCCTTTTCGCCGTCGTGCACCTCGTCCCACGACATGCCGACTTTGTCCCACAATCCCGAAGTCAGCATCTTCCCGCCGAGCACGCCGATGGACGCTGTAATCGTTCCCGGCTCCGCCACAATCTTGTCCGCTGCCATTGCCACAAAATAACCGCCTGAGCCCGCGAGGTTTCCCATGGAAACAATCACCGGCTTGTGCGCGTTGCGCGCATTGACCACTTCGCGCCAGATCGTATCCGAAGCCACATACGAGCCGCCGGGACTATCGACGCGGAAAAGAATTGCCTTGATGTCGTCATCCTGCACGGCCGCGCGGAAAGCTGCCGCTACCGTATCCGAGCCCATCGTCTGCTCGCCCTGCACCGGGTCGTAATCGCTCTTGCCGCGCTGCACCCCGCCCACGCCATAGATCAGCGCCACCTTCTTTCCGCGCTGGTGCGGACGCTCAATCCGATCCAGATACTTGTCGAGGTAGAGAAGCTTCGCTCCATCGCCAGCCTGCGCCTTCACCTTTGCATAAACCTCGTCGCGATACGCCACTCCATCCACCAGCCGGGCGTCGACCGCCTCTTTGCCGAGATACGGCCCGGCGTCGACCACCGACTGGAATTTCTCCGGCGCAATCCCGCGCGCCGCGCAGATGCCATCCTTTATCTGGCCGAACCATGAGTTCATGATTGCCGTCATCGCTTCCTTGTGCGCGTCCGTGTACTTCGTCTCGGTGTAATAGTTGAGCGCGTTCTTGTATTCGTAGCGATGGTCGCCGTGGTAGCTCATCCCCAGCTTGGCGAGCGTGCCCTTGATGAAGGACGACTCCAGGATGATACCGGTCAGCCCCACGTCGCCCGAAGGCTGAAGGTAGATCTGGTCGAATGCGGTCGCGAGATAATAAGCTCCATTGCCCGGCCCGAACTCGCCGAACGTCTCCGAGTATGCGACGGCGAATTTCTTGTGCCCGCGGAAACGCGCGACGGCATCGCGAATCTCCTGAATTTGCGCCATCGGAATCGGCGCCGCGCCCACGCGTGCAATTATCCCCACCACACGATCGTCCTCGGCGCCGCGGTCGATCGCGTCAATTACGTCGCGCAGGGTTTCGCGATCGCTCATCGTAAAGTGCGCGGCGGGAGTCTCCGGTATCTGCTCGGCAAACGGCTGCTCGAAGTTGGCTTCGAGAATCGTCTTTGAGGGGACGCTGCCCTTCACGCCAACGACATAAACCAGCGTGATGGCCATCCCGATCAGCCACAGCGCGCCCAGTATGGCAAGAAAGCGAACGATGAGCTTCGACATTTTGTCTTCCTCCCGCAAAAGAGAAGTCTAGCGCGAAGCGCGCAGGGAGATCATTCTAAGTCGTGTCATCCTGAGCGGAGCACGGCAAGCGAAGCGCAGCCGTCGCGGAGTCGAAGGACCCCTACTTCTCCACAACTGCCGCCCCCGCGCCTATCCCAGGATCCCCATCCTCTTCCCCACCCGCTCCAGCACCCCGAGCGCCTGCTGCAACTCGTCCTTCGTGTGCGTCGCTGTCATGATCGTGCGCACCCGCGCTTTGCCTTCGGGCACGGTAGGAAACGCGATGCCGGTGCCGAGCACGCCTTCTTTGAACAGCTCGCGCGAGAACTCCATCGTCAGCCGCCCATCGCCAATAATGATCGGCGTAATCGGCGTTTCGCTCGCAGGAGTGTTCTTGCCGCCAATGTTGAAGCCGAGCAACCCCAGCTCCTTCTTCCAGAAGCGCGTGTTCGCCCAGAGCTGCTCCATCCACTGCGGCTCGTTCTGCAAAACGTCGAAAGCGGCAATGCACGTGGCCGCCACCGCCGGCGGATGCGACGTAGAAAAAAGAAACGGCCGCCCGCGATGATAGAGAAAATCAATCAGATCGCGCGTGCCGCAGACGTATCCGCCAAGCGCGCCGATTGCCTTGGAGAGCGTGCCGACCTGAATATCGACGCGGCCGTGCACGCCGAAGTGATCGATGGTGCCGCGGCCCTGGCGGCCGAGCACTCCCGAGGCGTGCGCGTCATCCACCATCATGATCGCGCCATATTTTTCGGCGAGGTCGCACAGCCCCGGCAGCGCGCCTATATCGCCATCCATCGAGAACACACCATCGGAGATCAGCAGCTTGCGGCCCGCTTGGCCTTTCACGCTCGCCAGTTGCTCTTCGGCATGCGCAACGTCTTTGTGGCGAAACACAAGAATCTTCGCCCGCGACAACCGGCAGCCGTCAATGATCGAGGCGTGGTTCAGCTCGTCGGAGATGATGAAGTCTTCTTTGCCCAGAATCGCCGAGACCGTCCCCGCGTTCGCCGTGAACCCCGACTGAAAGACCACGCAGGCCTCAACGTTCTTGAAGCGCGCAATCTTCTCTTCCAGCTCCATGTGAATGCGCATCGTGCCCGCGATCGTCCGCACCGCGCCCGACCCAACGCCGAATTTGCGCGTGGCCTCAAGCGCCGCCTCGCGCAGCTTGGGATGCGTCGTGAGCCCCAGATAATTGTTCGAAGCCAGATTGATGACCTTCTTCCCATCAAACGTGCAGACCGGAGCCTGCTCATCTTCGAGCACGCGCAACTTGAAGTGCGTGCCCTTGGCCTTGAGTTCATCAAGCTGATCGGTAAGGAAGGAGAGCGGATTGGTGCGGGTAAGTGCCGTTGCCATGAGGACCTCGAAACTTTTCTTCCGCGGATCTACGCGGAGGAACGCGGATTTCAATACTTAGTTTAATACCGGGATCGGTGATACAACTACCTCAAGCCTCAGCGAGGGAAAAGGCCCGCCTCACTTCGACTGCGGCGTCTTCAGCAAATTTCCCGGTTGATATCCGAGGCTTTCCACGCGGTGCAGAAGTTCCTGATACGTGGCTTCGTCCATGGTGGGCGTGCGGCTTAGAATCCACAAATACTTGCGCTCGGGCTCGCCGACAATTGCGTATTGGTAGTCGGGGCTCAATCCAATGACCCAGTAGTCTCCGTAGAAAGGCCAGAAGAAGGTCACCTTCAACTTGGCATTCGTCGTGGAGTCCACCACCTTGGCGCTGCCACTCGCGGTTGTGATCTTGCCGTCTTTTTCGCGGCACGCATTCACCACTTGTACCTTGCCGTCGGTGCGTATCGTGTAGGTCGCAGTGGTATCGCCCTGGCACTTGCGCTGAAAGCGGTTCGGATAGCGGGCAATCTCGTACCACTTCCCGGCATAACGATTCAGATCCACATGGTCGACGGTAGTCAGTGGAGCAGTGGAAGCGGAACTGAGCGTGGTTCCCATGAAGAATGTCCCGAACGTTATCAATGCTGCCAGAATTTTCATGTTTAGCGCGGAAACGCGCACATCCGGAGTTTATCTGCTTGTCGCGATCACGTCGCCTCGTGCTTCTTAGGCTGCCCCAGCGCCGCAATCGCCCCCTTCACCGCCCGCAGATAATCCGCCGGCGCAATCAAAATCTGCAGTCCCCGCATCCCCGCCGAAATCGACACCACATCAAACAGCTCAATCGTCTCGTCCACAAACACCGGATACTCGCGCTTGGCCGCCAGCGCGGTCACGCCTCCGCGAATGTAGCCGGTGAGCGCCTGCAGCTCCTTCACCGCGACAAGCTCCATCTTTTTCTCGCCCGCTGCCGTGGCCAGCGCCTTCAAGTCCAGTTCCTGGTCGCCGGGGATCACCGCCATGACCACTCCATGCCAGTCCCTACTCCCCGCCGGCCGCGCCACCAGCGTCTTGAACACCTGCTCCGGAGGCAGCCCGATCTTGGCCGCCACCGCCTCCGCCGCCAAGTCCTCGGGATCGACTTCATACGCCCGCAGTTCGTACCGAATCCCCATCTGATCGAGCAGCCGCGCCGCATTGGTTTTCGCCTTGGAAATCTCAGCTTTCGTCATAAGTTGTTGAATTAGAAATACTTTACACGTAAGTCCTTATTCCTCAAAGACCTGGCAACGGTAATTATCCCTTGACACCAAGTTAACGACATGGTACAGTTCTCTTACCATGAACCGCAGACAGACAATTCCCAAAGAACTCCGCTACACAATCCAGCAGTTCAATGAGATGTATCCGACCGAAGATGCCTGCCTAGAAACGATCAAAGAGCGGCGCTTCCCCGGCGGTTTTGCTCACTGCGAAAAGTGCGGTGTAGAGCGCAAGCATCACCGCGTCACGGGACGCACGGCCTATGCCTGTGATCGTTGCGGGAATCACATCTTCCCATTAGCGGGAACGATCTTCGAGAAAACCACCACCAAACTGCGGCTATGGTTCTACGCGATGTACCTTATGTCCTCGACGCGCTGCGGGATCAGCGCGAAGCAAATCCAGCGCGAGACTGGCGTTACGTACAAGACGGCGTGGCGCATGTTTAAGCAGATTCGCATTCTTCTTTCGGAGGATGCGAGATTGGAGGGTTCCTCTATCGAGATCGACGAAACCGGAGTCGGACCAACAACCAAGAGGCTCGGTAAAGCTCCGAAGCCGAAAACAACTGTGTTCGGGATGGTGGAGCGTAAAGGTCGAGTAAAAGCCGTGGTCGCCAGTGACCGAAAAAAGGACACGCTATTGCCGATCATCAAAGAATACGTGCTGCCAAAGAGCACCATTTTTAGCGATGAATGGCCGTCCTACGATGACCTTGGGCGTCACAAGAATGAATACACTCACCGCCGCATCAATCACAGCGCTGGCGTCTACGTCATGGGCGACGTTCATACGAACACGATTGAGGGATTCTGGTCGCTAGTAAAAGGCGGACTCCGAGGCGTCTACCATCAGGTCAGCCAGAAGTATTTGCAGAGCTATCTAGACGAGTACAGCTTTAGGTACAACCGGAGGGATTGCGGGAACCTGATTTTCCATGACGTTTTGGCGAAGGCTGCGCAGCCGTTGGCTGAGAAGCGCGATCTAGAAGCGACTCCCAAGACTCCCGAGACACCGGTTCCATTTTAGGGGTCTTAGGATGGCGTGGGAATAGTGGCTCGTTATCGGAGCGCTTGGGGATTACCTCTTTAGGTTTCATGCGCTCGTTCTCTTTGCGCGGGGAGTTAGTTTGGAGATGCTGAGGATCGCCTTGGAGGGAATAGTCATATCTCCGCAGCATTGCTCTGGGTTTTCTGCGATGTGTCCGGCTAAGGTGAGAGAGACTTTATCCTTGGATATTATCCAACCAACGGATTTACAATGGGTCGCTTCGAGATCGTCGCGCAGGTCGTCAAGGCGAGTCCATCCCTCCCCTCGACGCGAGTCGAGCCATTCAACCAGAACAAGCTCCATTTAACGCTTCCCTGAATAGCGCTTGGCCGAGGAGAGCTTCCTAACCACTCTCTTACGCGCACGCAAAGCAGAAGCGGCGACTCGGCGCACAACCCGCTTGCGTGCGTGCATTTGCCTTGCGGCTAACGTCGCTATCTCAGGTGACGTTCTTTCGCAGTGATCCATTTTGCGAACCCCCTATCGACAATTAAATCACATCTGTCAAACTAATCAAGGGGTCAAGCGTTCCAACTCTTGTGCCATGTAGAAAATTACTCCGTTGCACAATTCAAAGAGTACCGGAGCTTCTTCCAGCGTCACGTTTATGTCAGGATGAACGTATGCATTCCTGTCCATTTTGGCGATCTCTCGCAGTCTCGATGTGATTTTGTCGGGCGCTCTTTTTTCGACGAGGACTTCTATGTATCGCCCCCAATCCTTCCTTGGCTCTGTCCACAGATGGCCGATTAAGCGTTCGCAATATTGGATTATCAGGGCCTCAGTTCCACGGCATACGTGGAAAGCACAGGCGGTAGGAATCTCGAATGCAAGACACCGAGCTGCCTGTGCGAAGTCGAGTAGCATTTGTTTTGGGAGAAGCTTCCTTATTTTTTTATCGAAGGCTTCCTCTGGTTTTTCGATTAGCAATCTTGTATCCAGTAACTTCTTCGGAGTTACGATAAAGACAGCTATATTCGATTCCTCCCTCTCGAAATCTTCCTCAAATTTGCGAAGGTGTCCCATGACGCGGCTCATATCGCTTTGAGTAAATCGCTGCGTAGGGTCGAATCCTGGTTGCGGAGCACACCAAGCATTTACCGTGCTCAAAAGCGCCTGAACGGACGCATGAGTGTCTGGCATCGGCACGTCTTGTAGCGCACGATCTAACTCTATGAGCCACTGCTGTGGACGGATCATCGACATTACGGCTTCCGCGAATTCCATCCCTATTCTGAGCGCGTGCAGATCCTCTAGACTTTCCCCCAAGTGATAGAAGATGTTAAGCCGTGTCTTTTTCATGTCCGAATCCTTGAGCGGAGCGAACCACGGCCCCCAATATTTCGGCGGATAACCTCGGTTCTGCTTCGTTCGGATTCTAGTCCCATTTGTTTCCAGAACGCTTTGCCCTGTCACGGTTCCTCCATTATACTTGGTCTGGCGGGATAATTACCCTGGCAACAAAGCACCCGCTAAGTCTTTGACTTTCAAAGACCGCGCTAGAGGGGGTCAATGAGCTGCCTCCAGTTCACATGCACACCGTCTCCAGCTCGGTGTATCCTCTTCTCGTTTGGAGGAGGCAAGCTTTGCGTCTCATCGTGCATTGGCTTCTTAGTGCGCTCTCGGTTTGGATTGTCGCGCAGTTCGTGCCCGGAATCCACGTCAGCGGCATCACCGCGGCGCTGATTGCGGCCGTCGTCATCGGCCTCATCAACGCGACGCTCGGACTGCTGCTCAAGATCGTCACCTTCCCGCTCACCATCCTCACGCTCGGCCTGTTCTGGTTCGTGATCAATGCGCTCATGCTGGAGCTGGCCTCGAAGTTCGTCCGCGGCTTCGAAGTGCGCGGGTTTATCCCGGCGTTTATCGGCTCCATTCTGATCAGCCTGGTGAG
>Ga0326728_10012080_pt1 | contig 19384 bp, 22 predicted proteins | sample MB3enrmetagenome_FD_207602 | JGI IMG/M metagenome (GOLD analysis project Ga0326728, IMG submission 207602) | Lab enriched peat soil microbial communities from McLean, Ithaca, NY, United States - MB31MN | ecosystem: Environmental > Terrestrial > Soil > Wetlands > Peat | place: USA: New York... | reverse complement strand
ACACAGGCCAAGGGGGAGCTGGGCGGAATCAGCACGGAGGCCAGGACCCTGCTAGCCAATCTGAACTCCATGACCGGCCAGACCAATCAGAAACAAGTCGTCACGTTATTGCAGCAAATGAACGGATTGCTGGCCGACGAGCGGCCGAAGATCGACCATATTGCTGACCAATTGTCAGCACTGACGCAGCATGCGGATGGGGTGATGACGAAGATTGGGCCAGTGGTCGATCATGCCGACGGCGCCATTCAGAACGCCAATGCCACCGTCGGCGATCTTCACGAGCCCCTCCGCAAGGATCTGGAGGAGCTTCAGCGCACTTTGAACGAGGCGAGGGGCCTGCTCGCAAGCATGCAGGTTATCGTTCGGGCCAACGATTACAAACTCGATGACACGGCTGAAAATTTGCGCATCGCTACGGAGAACCTGGACCAGCTGACGGATTCGCTCAAGCAGCGGCCGTGGAGCCTGATTCGCATTAAACAGGACAAGGACCGCAAAGTGCCGCAATAGGGGAAGTGAAATATGACCAGACGCCTGACCGCAACTCTTGCCACGCTCGCAATTTCGGCCTGCCTGATTGGCTGCGTCAGTAGAGCCCGGTTTCCCGCTTATTACACATTGCATGTGCCACCGGCCGTTGACGTGCCCATCGCGGGGGGAACCCGCCCATCCCTTGCGGTACGTGAATTCCACTCGCCGGAGTACCTCCGCCAAGGCGCCATTGTTTATCGGACCTCGCCCGAACAGGTCGGTTTCTACCAGTATCACCGCTGGGCAGTTGACCCCCGCGAGTTTCTGACCACTGCCATCATAGACCGCCTGCGTGCGACCGGCAGATTCGCCGAGGTAACGGCCTATGACGGGCGTTCGGACGTGGATTTCATCCTCAGCGGACGCCTGGAAAAGCTCGAGGAGGTGGATTATGAAGGCGGCGTCAGGGTAGAAGTTGCGCTTTCTGCCCAAATCACGGACCCTCGTGCCGGTAAGACAGTCTGGGTCAACGCCGCGTCAGAGAGCGAGCAGGTAGATAAGCGAAGCGTGCCTGCGGTGGTAGCCGAGATGAGTCAGGCGACGGACCGTGCGATCCAGAAGCTTGTAGCATCACTTGCAGTTCCCACTACATCCAGCCTTAACCTTTCCCTCCAGAAATGACCCCCCACCCGGCCCACTTCCCGATGAAGGGCATCGGGACAGCGGGCCCCTCTCCTAGCCCCTTGAATTCCGATGCCCGCGGCCATCCGTTGGTCGGCAGGTTCTCACGAGTTTCGCGAATTCGCGAGAGAGATCGTGACTCGGTGATACCTAAGCGGCTGTGTTTTCAACGGCTTGGCCTTGGCGCTTGGCTTGCACTGATAGGGTCCGACGGCAGATGGGACAAGCCGTAAAGGAGCAAAACCATGGATAGAATGCTGGTAGTTGTCTTCGACTCAGAAAACAAAGCGTACGAAGGAAGGAAGGTGCTTGCTGAACTGGAAGGCGAGGGCAGCATTGCCGTTTACGCCTACGCCGTGATTGGCAAGAATCCGGATGGCACCACAACGTTGAAGCAAGGCGACGACCCGGGACCTATGGGGACTCTAGTCGGTACGTCAGTGGGAAGCCTCATTGGACTCCTTGGCGGGCCTGTCGGCCTCGCGATCGGCGCTACCGCAGGGCTGTTTGCCGGTGGCATGGCAGATCTGAACAACGCCAGGGTTGGTGAAGACTTTATTGATGACTTGAGGCAAGGACTGCAACCGAACAAGTTTGCAGTCGTTGCAGAGATTCAAGAAGACTGGACGACGCCGGTGGATAGCCGCATGGAAGCGATCGGCGGCACGGTATACCGGCGGGCGCTGTCAGAGGTGAAGCAGACGGTTGACGCTGAGGAGACCGCCGCCTTGAAAGCCGATCTCGCGCAAATGAAGGCAGAGCAGGCCAAGGCTCACGCCGACCGAAAGGCGAAGCTCCAGGAGAAGATCAACCAGCTCGACTCCAAGATACAAGCTCAACTGGAGAAAGCTACGGAGCAACGCGCGGCAGCGGAGCGCCAAGCCAAAGCCAAGGTCGAGATCCTGAAGGCGAAGGCAGCAGCCTTGAAAGCCAAGGCAGCGGAGAAATTCGTTTAGCACCCCATGTCGCGTAACACGGGCGTCCCGTTAGTTGATCTGAGCGTTCCGTGGCCCACGACGCTGCGGATCTCGAACTAGAGACAGACCGAAGGCAGATCACAGAGTGCGCTAGGGCGGAGATGGCGTATGGAACTGAGAGGCAACTGCCAGACATCCAGTGCAGGTTGTCCCGATTCTGCTCAACGTAAGGCTCTCGTAGTGGATGCGCGCCCCGATGGACTTGAATATTATGCCGCAATCCTCGAAGCGTATGGGTATCAAGTGCGACGCTGCGGCACCTACTGCGAGGGTGTCCGCTGTCTGGGTAACGAACCCTTTGACTTTGTGATCGTGAGTCAGGGAACCCACAAGTTCGAAGGGAGTTGCGTGCTGAAGCGGGCTGTCGGGACTGATCGCAGCCTGCCCGTTATAGTCGTGACGCCATGCCTGGACATGGGCTCCTACATCGAAGCCATGCAGTTGGGAGCCAAGGATTATCTGGTGGAGCCCTTGACGGCCTGGGAAGTAGGCCGGCTGCTGCCTCCCCTGCCGTGCCTGAGCGCCGCTGCCTGAATCAGGGAAGCGACGGTCGTAAGCAGCGCCTACGTCTCGGCGTTTTTTGCCGCGAGGTGTGCACCGTTTTCGAGTCAGGAGAGCGCAGACATGCCAAAGAACAGCGCGTCTGCGCCAATCTCGTAAGGCGGTGGCTGACGCTACCGCACTCTAAGGTGAAAGGAGCAGGGCAATGTCGAAAATCTCTGATGTGTTCGCCGCAGCGATAGACGAAATTAGAAAATCCTGGGGCTGGTTCCTGGCGCTAGGGATCCTGTTGACGATTCTTGGCGCCGTGTGCATCGCCAAAGCGCAGACCGCAACCGCTTTCTCAATATTGGTGTTGGGCTGGGTGCTTGTGATCAGTGGCGTGTTTTGGCTTGTAAGTGCGTTTCTCACCTTCAACTGGTCCCTGTTCTTCCTGTGCTTGCTCAACGCGGTGCTTAGGGGTGCGGTCGGATACCTGCTGATTCGCCACCCTGACGCGGGGGCGGAAGGTGTGACCATGGTCCTCGCGGTGCTCTTCATCGTGGGAGGGCTGTTCCGCACCACTGCGGCGAGCGTTATTAAGTTCCCCTGGTGGGGGGGGACGGTGCTTGCTGGATTAGTTTCCGTGGGTCTCGGCATCTTCGTCATAGCCAATTGGGGCGTAGCCAGCACCGTCCTCATTGGTATCGTAATTGGCGTCGACCTCTTGTTTGACGGCGGAGCCCTGGCGGCTTTCGCCGCCGCCATTCGCAGCTTGCCAGGCGAATGATGGCTTCGTGCGCCAGGGTGCTTGTCTTGGCGGCAGCATGCCGCTAAGGAGCCAAAATGATGTCCGTAACTCTTATCGGTCCGGACAAAGTTCGGTCCATTGTGCAGGTCAGTGAGGAGACAACCGTGCGCGATGTTGCAACCTCCAAGTACCACTTGTTCCGGCGGACCGCACAACGCAACGGCATAACCGTTGATCCTTTTACCACCGAGGTTGCATCCGGCGACACGGTGACTGTTGATGGAAAGTGATTACAAGAAACCAAATCGCAATACAAGGAGGAGCTATGGCAGAGAGAACGAACAAACCGGTATTTGTTTACGTCGCGACTTATTCAAACTATGACGACGCGAAGGCTGACTATGGAGAGGTGAAGCAGCTTTATTTTGACGGCGTCATTGGCGTGTTCGACGCGGCAGTGATCAGCAAAGACGCTACAAGCCAGGTGAAGATCCACAAGACCGAGATGCCGACGCAGTACGGGGCATGGGGTGGCGTGGCAGTTGGAGCGTTAGTCGGCATCTTTTTCCCACCCTATCTGGTTTGGGAACTTGCGGCTGGCGCGGCTGCGGGCTCTCTGATCGGGCACCTGTGGGCGGGAATGTCGCGTTCGGATCTGAAAGAGATTGGCGAAACGCTTCAGGCAAGTACGGCAGCTCTGATCGTGGTTGGCCGGTCGAGGTTGCAAGAAGTCTTGCAAAAAGTAACCAAGCGTGCCGCGAAGCAGTTCGAGAAGCAACTGAATACCGATGTCGAAGCCTTTGACAAGGCCCTCACCGAGGCCGTCAACATGTTGCTGAAGGAGGCATAGCAAATCATCATGGACAGAATGCTGGTAGCGGTTTTTGATAACCTGAGCAAAGCTCAACAAGGGTTGGGAGCGCTTGGGCAGTTGGATCTCGACGGTACCATCACTGTTTACGCCCACGCGGTGGTGGTGAGAAATCCCGACGGTACAACGGTGGTAAAGCAAAGTGATGCGCGAGGCCCGTTCCGGTCCCTTGTCTGGACTTCCCTGGGGGCCCTCGTTGGTCTACTCGGCGGTGCACCCGGTGTGGCCATCGGCGCTGCCGCCGGCTTTTTTGCCGGGGGCACGGCCGACTTGAATCATGCCAGAATTGGAGAGGACTTCGTTGACGATGTGGTCAAGGCTCTCTCGCCGGACCGAGCGGCAGTTGTTGCAGAGATTGAAGAAGACACAACGGGTCCTGTGGACACCCAGATGGAGGCAATAGGGGCCACTGTTTTCCGCCGCACCCTATCCGAGGTCAGACACACCATCCATGATGATCACATCGCTGCCATCAAGGCCGACCTAGCGCAAATTAAGGCAGAATACGCCCAGGCTCATGCAGAGCGAAAAGCCAAGCTCCAGGAGAGAATTAACCAGCTCGAGTCGCGGCTGCAGGCGCAGTTACAAAAGGCCAAAGATCGGCGCGAGGCAGTGGAGCGCGAGGAGCGCGCTAAAGTCGAGTTACTTCAGGCAAAGGCGGCGGCCGCCAAAGCCACGGCGGCTGAAACACGCATTAAGCCGTAACAGCCCTCCTGAGGAGGATCGCCGATGCCGCGAGGCAGTTTGAGGAACAATTGAATACCGACGTCCGGGCCCTTTGACAGGGTGTTGACTGAAGCCGTCAACCAGTCGTTGAAGGAGTTGAGAAGGACCTTGAACAAACAGGAAGTCGCGCCATGCCCGTGGAAGGAGAGAAACCATCATGCAACGAATGCTGGTAGTAGTATTCGAGGACGAGAGCAAAGGCCGCGCAGGGGCGAAGGCGCTTCGGCAGTTGGATCTTGACAACCATATTACTGTTTATCGTCATGCGATGGTGGTGAAGACTCCAGACGGCACGGTAACGGTGAGGGAGGTTGATGACCGGGGACCGTTTGGCCTGTTAGTCGGAACCGCACTGGGAGCTTTCCTCGGCGCACTAGGCGGGCTCGTGGGCATTGGTATCGTCGGTACGGTCGGGCTAGTTGCTGGTGGCGCGGTCGACCTGCATAACGCCTGGGTTGCTGAGGACTTTGTTGATGATGCGGCCAGGGCTCTCTTGCCGAACCGGGCGGCAGTTGTTGCGGAGATTGAAGAAGACGCGACTGGTCCTGTGGACACTCAGATGGAAGCCATAGGGGGCACTGTATTCCGCCGCGCCCTTTCAGAAGTTAAACACACCTTCGATGATGAGCACATTGCAGCTATTAAGGCCGACCTTGCGCAAATGAAGGCAGAGCACGCCCAAGCTCATGCGGAGCGAAAAACAAAGCTCCAGGAAAAAATCAACCAGCTTGCGTCGCGGCTCCAGGCTCAGTTGCAAAAGGCCAAAGAGCGCCGCGAGGGGGCGGAGCGCGAGGCGCGCGCTAAAGTCGAGTTGCTTCAGAAGAAGGCGGCGGCCGCCCAAGCCAATGCCGCCGCCAAAGTCAAAGCGGCGGAGATACATATTCAGTCATAGCAGTTCTTTTGGGGAGGGTCGCTGATGCGCTCCAACATCAAGCTAGGAACAGTCTCCGGGATTGAGATTGGGCTTCACTACAGTTGGTTTATTATCGCCGCCCTTATCGTGTTCTCCCTCGGTGAACACTTCCGCCGAGTCAACGGCAATTGGAGCGCCAGTCAAGTCTGGATTGCCGCTCTCCTCACCGCCGTACTGTTCTTCGTCACCTTACTGTTGCACGAACTCGCTCATTCACTGGTGGCGCAGGGCCGCGGATTGAGGGTCAAGGCGATCACTCTGTTTGCGCTCGGCGGCGTCTCCCAGATCGAAGGTGATGCCACCGACGCGAAAACAGAGTTCTGGGTTGCCATCGCGGGGCCGATCGCCAGTTTGATTATCGGCTTCGGTTGCATCGCCATGGCGGCCGCTCTGGGCTGGCACCCTTCGGCCGAACCGCGTACAGGGCCGACCGCGGTGCTGGTCTGGCTGGGATATATTAACGTCGGGCTCGGGATCTTCAATTTGATTCCCGGGTTTCCGCTCGATGGTGGTCGCGTGTTTCGCGCCATCGTGTGGGCGATTACCAAGAACGCCGACCGCTCCACCCGCATCGCTGCACGCCTTGGCCAAGTCGTAGCCTTTCTCTTCATTCTCGCTGGGTTATGGAGCTTCTTTGGCGGCGCCGGGTTCAACGGCCTCTGGACCGCCTTCATCGGTTGGTTTCTCATGGACGCAGCCACAAGCAGCTATGCTCAAGTGGACGTTGCGGCCGCCTTCCGAGGCATGCGTGTCTCCGAAGTGATGTCACGCGACTGCGCCATCGTTAACCGCGGTATGAGTTTGCAGGAGTTTGTGGATACCTACGTTTTGAAGACCGGCAAGCGCTGTTTCGCCGTCGAGGACCATGGCCGGTTCGTGGGCCTCATTACTTTACGGGATGTTGGCGCTGTCCCCCGCAACCGTTGGGAAAGCACTACGGTGCGCGAGGCCATGCGACCAATCGAGGAGCTGCACGTCATCACCCCTGACACGCAGGTCTTGGATGCGTTGAAACTCATGGCCGGCAACGATATTAACCAGCTCCCGGTGGTCGCGAATGGCGCTTTGCAAGGGATCGTCTCCCGTTCTCATCTTGTGCAGTTATTGCAGACTCGGTCTGACTTGCAACAGCCGGCAGCGCATCATGCTCCACTCCATCGAATGGAACAGAGGGGAGTAACACCGTGAGTCTCGTATGCGTATTCCCGCATTATTCGTAATTCCCGACTCGGCGGGGATCCACCGGCTGGGGGGGCTTGGACTGATCAAACTTGGAGCGGTCGTGCTTGGCCTGATCGTAGTTCCCGACTCGCTGTGGAAGTGGGTCCACGGGCTGGGGGGACTTGGATTGATCTTGCTTGGCCTGGCCGACAACGCGCCTTTCGTCTCTGCCCCGCCAGGAAGCGAGGACGTATTCGTTATCTTTCTTTCGGCACATCGGCCCCAATGGTGGGTTTATTACGCCTTCATGGCTACTGTCGGTGAGGTGCTCGGCGGATATTTGAGCTACCGGGTGGCCGTAAAGGGCGGCCAGGAGACCTTGGAAAGAAAGGTGGGGAAACCGCGCGCAGAAAGAATCTACAAGCACTTTGAAAAACGCGGGTTCCTGACGGTGCTCACTGGCTCCATCTTGCCTCCGCCCTTTCCTTTCAGTCCCGTCGTGATGGCGGCTGGAGTGATGCAGTATCCGTGGAAAAAGTTCATCTCTGCCCTTTCCGCGGGCCGTGCTGCGCGTTTCTTTGCCGTGGCTTTTCTAGGAAGGGTTTACGGGCAGCAGATGATAACCTTCTTCTCCCGCCACTACAGGTTTCTGTTGTATGCCCTGATATCCGTCGTAGTCACAGCCGGCATCGGAGCGGTGGTCTATTTCAAATGGTACAGACCCAAGCAACAACGTGGTCGGAAGGGAGAGTCCGCCTCTGCCGCCGAGGGTGTAAAATGATTCCGTTGCAGGCACGGTTGTGAGCGCCCAGGGAGTCGGCCTCGAACAGTGAGTTGTAGAGATGAAAACACCAAGTCCAACGAGCCAAGTTGCCCCGAAAAAAATCTTGTTCGCCACAGATTTCTCATCCGCGTCAACGGCGGCGCTGCCACACGCCATCTCTTTGGCAGGCCACTACGGGTCTAACCTCTATTTCGCTCACGTTATCGCTCTCAAGTACCCGGATTTTCCCCCGCCAGAGGAGAGAGCGACGAAGCTACAGCAGGCCCGCGAATTCACAGAACGGGAAATGGAGCGCTTGCTTGCGGCCGCTCGTCAAAAAGGCATTTCGAGTCAGCCTTTGATTGGAGAGGGTACGATCTGGAACGTTCTTTCCGAAATGATCCACAAAAACGGCATCGACCTTATTATCGTGGGAACTCACGGACGTCAAGGCTTGAAGAAGCTACGCCTAGGCTCGGTCGCGGAGGAGGTGCTTCGAATGGCGCCTTGTCCGGTGCTCACGGTTGGTCCGAAGGTCTCGGAAACGCCCTCGGTGGACATCCAGCTAGTTCACGTACTTTATGCCATAGAGTTCGCGCCCGATATCAGCCATGCCGCAGCTTACGCCGTCTCGCTGGCCGAGGAATACCGCGCCAGGCTCACGTTCATGAGGATCCTTGAGAAGACGATTGCTTCCCCTGAGCTGAAGGCCCAGATCCAGGAGCCTGTAAGGCATTGGATGGACGATCACGTGCCGGCAGCGTCAGTTTTACGCGAGCGGACCAGTTTTGAGCTGGGCTTCGGCCGTGCGGCGGAAGCCATTCTCAAATTCGCTTCGGACCGCGGCGTGGACTTGATCGTGATGAGCGTGCGACGTTTGGACCCGGTCATAGCCGCTCACCTTCCCGAAACTGACACCGCTTACGAGGTGGTCCGCACCGCGCCCTGCCCGGTACTCACAGTCGTCTGATCTCGCCCGCCACAGAGAATGTTGCGGAAGAACTTTGCGACACAAACGATTTCCCACCAACTGAGGTACGGGTCCAAATCACGGCCCATCGAGGCGAAAGGATCGTTATACGAGTGACAAGCCAACTCGTCCCTGCACAGCTTTTTGCGAAGTTCGCGAATTCGTGAAGAGTCCCCAAACTTAGGTGCACGAACTTAAGCATTTTGAACAGCTTGAGAATGGCACTTGCCTTGCACCAACGAAGGTCAGGAAAGGAGAACGTGGCAAACCAAAGGAGAAGAGCTATGAAAACTGACAGGGAAATTCAGATAGATGTTCTCGACGAACTCAGGTGGGAGCCGAGCGTAAATGCGACAGACATCGGGGTCACGGTGAAGGATGGCGTCGTCACACTGGAAGGTACGGTGGATAGCTACGCTGAAAAGTGGGCTGCCGAGAGGGCGGCAAAACGGTTGCCTAACGTTAAGGACCTTGCCGTCGAGCTCGAGGTCAAGCTGCCCGGCTCCAGTGAGCGGAGCGACGCGGATATCGCCAGGACCGCAGAGAACGTTTTGCAGTGGGATGTCCTGGTGCCTCATAACCGGATCAAGGTGACCGTGGAGAAAGGCTTCCTGACGCTGGAAGGAGAGGTTGACCGGGAGTTTCAGCGGTCGGCTGCAGAGCGAGCGGTGCATCATCTGACAGGGGTTAAGGGAGTAAGCAACCAGATCACGATTAAGCCGAAGGTAGCGCTGGCCGACGTGAAGGGAAAAATCGAAGCGGCACTCAAGCGCGACGCGATGCTGGATGCGCAGGAGATTAACGTGAAAACCGAGGGGAGCAAGGTCACCCTGACCGGCAGCGTGCGTTCCTGGGCCGAGCTGGACGAAGCCGCGAACGCTGCCTGGGCCGCGCCCGGGGTCACTCAGGTTGAGAACCTCCTTACGGTGTCTTACTGAGCGTGGGCGGTGTAGAGCCGATATCTGCTGAGATGTCGGAAGATCGGCGGTATTTGAGAAATGCGTTGCGCCTGAACACACATGGGTGCTCGCCGATCTTCCGTTGAAGCCACTTCGACGCGTGTCGAACTGGTTGACCAATCGCGGTGGAACGACCGAGTTCTACCTTGCCGAATGCAAAGAGGTGATTTATGTACGCCATTTCCGAATGCGTTACGTGCATCGTGATGACATTCGCACTAAGTGCCATCTTGTTTGGGTTCACTATTTTGTTTCTCGCGATCAAAGACGGACTGGAAAATCGAAGGGGTACGTCACGGGCGTTCCAAGAGGCCGCGACGCGATTTTGGGCTCAGCCCGTTGCTGTCATGGCACGACACGAGAGACGAGGCCGTTAGCGGCGACAATGTTTGATTGCCCAGGGGAGTAGCCGGCCTTTGGGAGCGAGATAGCAGAGGAGCTAGACGCCATGCCCTCAATTAAGCGCGTCCTTTGTCCGATTGATTTCTCAGAATCTTCGCTGTTGGCTTTTGACTATGCGCAGTCGGTCGCTGCTCATTACAAAGCTCCTTTGTTGTTGCAACATGTGGTTGATTCGCTGAGGCCCTACTACCCTTACCATGCATTTCCGGACGAGTATGATGAAATCTGCCGAAAGCTTCGCGCCGATGCCGTGCAGCAGCTTCAGGAGTTTGCCAAAGCACATAATTGCGGCGGCGTACACACCCAATGCACCGTGCAGGACGGCGATGTAACGGCCCTCATTCTCGAAGTTGCCGCGGAGAGAGCGGTGGACTTGATCGTGATGGGAACGCACGGTTTGCGTGGGATTGACCACCTGACAGTGGGGTCAGTAACGGAAAAAGTGTTGCGAAAGGCCCGTTGTCCGGTGCTGGCCGTGCGCAAGCCAGTCCACGATTCTGTCACTCAGGCGGGAGCGCCGCACTTGGTCGAGGTACATCGGGTAGTCTGCTGCACCGATTTTTCGGAACCTTCAGAGCAAGCTTTGGAGCACGCCGTCTCCCTGGCCGCGGAGTACTCCGCCGAACTCACCTTGCTCCATGTGTTGGAGGATGTTTTTAACTCATCCGACATCGAAGATGAAACAGCAAGAATGCTGAAACGCCTGGAGGAACAAATGTCACCCTGGGCGTACAAGAACGTCGCGACAAAGCACGTAGTGCGTATCGGCAAGGCATATCAGCAGATCATTCAGCTTGCTTTGGAGTCGCAAACGGACTTGCTTGTCATGGGTGTGCGTGGGCGCAATGCCTTGGATCTCGAAATATTCGGATCGACAACCTACAGGGTGGTGCAGTTAGGCCCATGCCCAGTCTTGGTAGTTCACATTGCCAAAGGCCGTGAAGCCAACGCGGGCAAGGCTTAGATGGTGGAGGGGCGGAGCTTTAGCCCCGCTGCGAGACAAGAAAGAGCGGAAACACGCTCCAGGGTCTAGGGCCTCCAAATACTCTCTGCAGCGGGGCTAAAACCCCGCCCTTCCACCAGAAATGAACAGTGCAGCTTCGGTTTAGGAGGCTAACTATGTTACGGATTGACCGCATTCTTTGCCCGGTCGATTTTTCGGTATTCTCGGCAAGGGCGTACGACTACGCGCAGTCGCTGGCGCGGCATTACCAGGCCAGGCTGTTTCTTCAGCACGTCGTCGAATTCAATCTTCCAGCGTACGCTTATTACGTCCCGGCCAGTTACATTGTCGAGCTCCAACAAGAACTCCGCAAGGACGCCATGCTGCAACTGCAAGAATTCGCCAAGCGCCCGGTCGATTACGGCGCGCCACCCGAACGCATCCTGAACGAGGGTGCCCCGGCGAACACCATCCTCGGCTTTGCAGGGGTGCAAAACGTGAATCTTATCGTAATGGGGAGCCATGGGCTCCAGGGGGCAGACCGCATCGCCCTGGGATCAGTGACCGAAAAGGTGTTGCGCAAGGCTTCTTGTTCGGTCCTGGTGGTCCGTAGTCCGGAGCACGATTTTATTAGTCCTGGAAGTGAGCAGGATCCGATCCAGTTGCACAAACTCCTTGTCTGTATGGATTTTTCTGAATATTCAACGAAGGCTCTGGAGCACGCGATCTCCATAGCAGCCGAGTACCGTGCCGAGCTGAGCTTACTCCATGTGCTGGAGGACATGCCCGCTTCGAAGGATCTGCAGAGCGCCACTCAGCCATTACTGGCGCGGCTCGAGCAAGCAATCCCCACGGAGGCGCGCGGACGTTGCAGCATCAAGCCCTTGGTGCGCATCGGCAAGCCCTACCTGGAGATAATCCAACAGGCCGCGGAAGCGAAAACGGACGCGGTGATTATGGGAGTGCGTGGCCGGAATGCCTTGGACCTGGCCGTATTTGGCTCAACCACTCATCGTGTGATCCAGTTAGGCCCTTGTCCGGTTTTGGCAGTTCACGTTTGATTTCAAGCGGGGCATACGCACGTGTAGCGCAGACCCCCGTTTTGGGTTCCGTGACGAGCTTCACACGTGTTCATCGTTGAAGGAGGAAGCTGTGGGATCAACGGTTCACCCTCAAACCGATATCGGCCAGCCCTCGGTCGGAAAATATCCAAAAGCGGACTGGGATGGGCTTTGGGCTCGTCATTCCCACGGCCTCTACCGCCGAGTTCTGGGGATTGTGCGAAATCCCGAGGATGCGGAGGACGCCCTCCAAGAAGGTTTACTGTCAGCTTTCAGGAACCTCCCTCGCTTCGAGGGACGATCGGGGCTCTCTACTTGGCTCACGCGGATCGTAATTAATGCTGCGCTTATGCAACTGCGGAGCCGGCGAACGCATGAAGCGGCCTCATTGGATGAGCCGTTAGACCATACAGCAGTAACTGCGGCCGACCGGATTGTGGACCCAAACCCCAGCCCCGAGCGGCGCCTTTTGATGACGGAACTCCATCGAGTTATGGCTCGGAGCGTCGATGGACTTAGCCCGGAGATGCGAACGGCTGTGAGCCTCAGGTATATGCAGGGCTTGTCTACCCGGGAGGCCGCGCGGACCTGTGGAACTAGCGAGAATACGTTGAAAGCTCGCCTGCGGCGCGCCCGTCGCCGACTCGCAAGCTCAAAGTCGCTCCATGCCTTGCTTTGACGAAGCTCGACGAGAGGAGTCAGCGTCGGAACGGTCCAGTCTAGGTTCGTGCGGTTCTGACCGATCGAGGAAAGTGCGTCTCAAACCGACTTTGCTCAGGAGGTGGCAGCTTGACTGCGCAAAACGAAAGTGGATCCGCAATCTTGACGAAGTCGGAGCCATTTGCGGGTTCGCCCGCGAAAGAGGTGGGCCCGGAAGATGCGCTGGCACCCGATCCGCAGGTTCCGTCAGTTTCATCTCCCGGAGCAAACGTTAGTGAGCTCACAGCCACGATTCAACAGCTCCAGGCTGAGAATCGGATGCTTTATGATCGTCTGTTGCGCAAGCAGGCCGAGCTCGAGAACATGCGTAGGCGAATGCAGCGGGAAAAGGAGGAATACCTCGACCAGGCTAACGCCGGACTGATCCGTGTGCTCTTGCCTTCTCTGGATGCGTTTGAGCGCGCGTTAAAGGACCGCGACCAGAGGGTCCCGGATAGCCTCTACAAGGGAATGGAACTGATTTATGGTGGCCTGTTGCAGGTCCTCGAGCGGGCAGGCCTTGCCCGGATCCAGGCGCTGGGTCACACGTTCGATCCGCACATACATCAAGCAGTTGAGACCGTACAAGGCGAGCAGTGGCGCGACCAGGAAATCGTGGAGGAGTTGTTGCCGGGATTCAAGTTTAGGCAGCAACTCCTTCGACCCTCAATGGTCAAAGTCGCATTGGCGAAGAGACAGAACGACCCGAATTGACCTGCGAGGGACGAGCGACTGAGCCGTTGAAGGTCGGCAAGAAGGGTCCCGCGTTAGAAGGACCTTGCGCGAGGTTAATCATGGCAGCCAAGACCCATGGCCGAGGATTGGTAGACAAACCTCTGGCCGGGGACGGGGCCAGAGTTCTTCTGGTTAGCAAGCACCCTGAAGATCTTTCCTACTACCGAGCCCTCCTCCGGAAAATGCATTGCCAGGTGCGAGCCAGTTCGTCGTTTGTTAAGGGAGCGCAGTGCCTCGAGCGCGAGCACTATGACTTGATTGTTTTGGACCAAGGCAGCAGCAGGTTTGAGGGGCGGCAAGTGCTGATGACGGCCATGGAAGTCGATACGGAGGTCCCGGTGCTCGTGCTGGCGCGCTCTTACAGCCGGGGCTGCTACGAGGAAGCCATGCAGTCGGGAGCCCTGGATTACGTCGAGGGGCGTTTAAGCGACCCGGAGCTCGTCGTCTTCCTGGAAACGTATGTGCCGCGTCCAACCGGATCCCCTTTCTCCCCAGCAAACCGCCCCAACGGTCCAATACCAGGCAAGAAAAACGAGACGCCCTCCCTGCAACCCGCTATTCACGAAGTTCGCGAATTTGCGAAGGAATCGTGATTCACTGGTCGATGATCTCCAACATTTTCAGTGTCTTACCTGTGGCCTTCGCTTTGCTTCAAGACCATGCGTGGCTTCAAGACAGCCGCAGAGAGTGTTACTGGACGCTCCTGGGGAGGGGCCCAGAATAAATTCACGAAACGAGAGGTGAACAATGAACGAAATGTTGATGATCCGCGTCACCCCGGAGATGGTTCAACACTGGGGATGGTTTCTGGCATTCGGCATCGTGTTGCTGGTGCTCGGCATTGCCGCGATTGTTCGGTCCGTCACGGCCACGGTTGCCTCGATGTTGTTCTTCGGCTGGCTGCTGGTGTTAGCCAGCATCTTCGAGTTTGTCAGCTCGTTCATGGTGGGGCATTGGGGAGGGTTTTTCCTGCACCTGCTGGTCGCGATTGTCTGCGGAGTAGTCGGCGTATTGATGCTGACGAAACCGGTTATCAGCGCCGAAGCATTGACGATGGTGATGGCGATGTTTTTCCTCGTCATGGGCGTTTATCAATTAATTGTGTCCATGTGGACTCACCTGCCGGGTTGGGGGTGGCAAGCGCTGAGCGGGGTCGTCACAGCGATTTTGGGCGTTCTCGTCGCGGCAGGATGGCCGCTCTCAGGCCTTTGGGCGATCGGCCTTTTCGTGGGGATCGATCTCATTTTTTTCGGGTGGGCGTGGATTATGCTAGCTATTGGCCTCCACAAGATGTGACAAAAAAGGGGACGGGCTTGCCAGCTAAAGCTATTATGAGCCGGGCCACTCACAGTTCAAAAGTGAAAACAAAGCCTGAGTCTGCGCTTTCTGCTTCGAGCACGTGTTAATCTCACGCGACAGAGGAACACTATGGGAGCCATGATCCCGTTAAGCGATGCAACTCGACGCCCCGAACGCTTCCCCGCTGTCACGGTTGGGATCATTATCGTGAACGCGTTGGTCTTTGTGGCGGAGCTGTCGGGCGGCGAGGCGTTTGTAATGCGTTGGTCGGAAATCCCCGCCGATATTGTCTCCGGCCACCACTGGATCACTATCCTGACGGCCATGTTCATGCACGCCGGCTGGATGCATATTATCGGCAATATGGTCTTCCTCTGGGCATTTGGCCCAGAGATCGAAGATGCCATGGGGCCAGCGCGGTACTTGGCGTTTTACCTGCTTAGCGGTCTGGCAGCCTCGCTTGCTCAAACTGCCATCACGCCCCATTCCACTGTTCCTAATCTCGGCGCGAGTGGCGCGATCGCAGGAGTGATGGGCGCCTTTCTGGTCACCTTCCCTCAGGACCGAATACGCGCCCTGCTTCTACTCGGCTGGTGGACCCGTGTCACTTTTATTCCGGCAGCGCTCTTGATCGGGTTCTGGTTTCTCATGCAGATCTTCGATCAGGTCGGTGCTGTGGCAAGTGTGCAGGGTGGCGGCGTTGCTTATGCAGCGCACGTTGGAGGCTTCATCTTCGGAGCGGTTGCCGGAAGATTGTTCGAGGGCTTTAGGCGCGTCGATGACTAGGATACCCGGCCATGTCACCCGACAGTAATCAAACCCAGGTCGCAATTACCGGCTTGACACCACAGGAAGCCGCGGCGCGCCTGGATCAGTTCGGGCCAAATGAGCCGACGGCGACGCGGCACCACTCTTTTCTCTCCGATTTCTTGCATGCGTTCTCGAATCCCTTGGTGTTGATTCTGGTGATTGCCGCAATCATATCGGGATTCATGGGCGAGGCCGTGGACGCGGGAATTATCGGCGTGATTGTTCTGCTCAGTGCGGCGATCGACGTCACTCAGAGCTATCGTTCTCAACGCGCTATGGAACGATTGCGTGATCAAGTTGCCCCTACCGCCAGCGTGTTGCGCGGAGGGGAATGGAAAGAGATTCGACGGCTTGACGTCGTGCCAGGAGATATCGTACGTCTTTCTGCCGGGGATCTGGTTCCTGCCGACGCGCGCCTTTTGGAGGCTCGTGATCTCTATGTCCAGCAGGCGGCACTCACGGGCGAATCCCTCCCGAGCGAAAAGGAAGCGACCGGAGAGCCTGCCTCGGCCAAGGCCGAGGCGCGCAACATGGTTTTTCTGGGCACGTCCGTGGTGAGTGGAACGGCAACCGCAGAGGTCGTCGCGACGGGCCCCCGGACGGCCTTTGGAGACATTGCCGCACGCCTCGCCGCACGGCCGGAAGAGACGGCCTTTGATCGGGGCTTGCGCAATTTCAGCCAACTCCTGGCGCGAACCGTTCTCTTCCTGGTTATTTTCCTGATTGTCGCCAGCATTTTACGCCATCGTGATGCGTTTCAATCCCTGCTGTTTGCGGTAGCATTGGCTGTCGGCTTGACACCTGAGTTCCTACCGATGATAACCTCGGTGACGCTTTCGAAAGGCGCCGTAGCCATGGCGCGTAAGAAGGTCATCGTCAAGCACCTTTCCGCCATCCAGAACCTGGGCAGTTTGGACGTGCTTTGCAGCGACAAGACGGGAACGCTCACCGCCGGAACCATGTCGCTCGATCGCTCTCTTGATCCCTCTGGAAATCCATCCCAACGCACCCTGGAACTGGCCTATGTCAATAGCAAGTTCGAAACCGGAATCCGCAGTCCGCTGGATGAGGTGATCCTTCATCAGTCTCCGCCGAAGCTGGAGGGTTACACGAAGTGCGACGAGATTCCGTTCGATTTCGAGAGGCGGCGGCTCTCGGTAGTGGTTGAGCGACAGTCCCGTAGGCTCCTTATCACCAAGGGCGCTCCAGAAGGAATCCTTGCATTACTGTCCGGCTACGAGCGCGATGGCGAGGTGCAACCGATCGACGCAGATGCTTCTAAGCGATTTCAACAGACGAGTGACGAGCTGAACAGCCAGGGGTTCCGCTCGCTGGCGGTAGCCTATGTCGAAGTTCCGGCGCGCCCCAACTATTCCGTTGCGGATGAGCGCAACTTGATTCTGGCCGGGTTCGTAACCTTTTCCGATGAGCCCTTGGCGGACGCCGCCCAGGTGATGGAATCTCTAAAGCAGGATGGCGTTGAGGTGAAGGTTATCTCCGGGGACAATGACCGCGTCACCGGTCACGTCTGCGCGCAGGTGGGAATCGCTTCTGGCCACATCCTCACGGGTGACGAGCTGGAGCGGATGACGGACCCGGCGCTTGGGCACGACGTTGAAGAAACGAGGGTATTCGCGCGCATATCACCGGCGCAGAAAAACCGCATTCTTTTGGCTCTCAAGCATAACGGCCACGCCGTGGGATTCATGGGCGACGGCATTAACGATGCGCCCTCGCTCCACGCGGCGGATGTGGGCATTTCCGTTTCGAGCGCCGTTGACGTAGCTCGCGACTCTGCGGACGTGATTCTGGTTGAGCCCGGGTTGCGGGTCCTGCATGATGGCATCATCGAGGGTCGCAAAGCCTTTGGCAATGTGATGAAGTATTTGCTGATGGGCACAAGCTCGAACTTCGGAAACGTGCTCAGTATGGCGGCAGCTTCATTCTTCCTGCCCTTCTTGCCCATGCTGCCCACCCAAATCCTACTCAACAACCTTCTCTACGATGTAGGCCAACTGACCATTCCCACCGACAATGTTGACGAAACCTATCTGCAGAAGCCCCAGCGCTGGGACATCAGTCTGATCCGCAATTTCATGGTGTTCATCGGTCCTATTAGCTCCCTTTTCGACTTCCTGACTTTCTATGTGTTGCTGCAAGTGTTTCGCGCCAGCGAAGCGCAGTTTCATACCGGCTGGTTCGTCGAATCTCTGGCCACTCAGACGCTCGTACTATTCGTCATTCGCACCTCGAAGAATCCACTGCGCAGTCGTCCGAGCCGTCCCTTATTGGCAACATGCCTTGCGGTTGTAGCGATTGGAATTTATCTGCCGTTCAGCCCGCTGGCCGCTATGCTCGGCTTCACGCGCCTGCCTGCGAGCTTCTTTGCTTTTCTTGCCGTCGCGACGGGAGCCTATCTCTTGCTGGTAGAGTTTGCCAAACGGCGCCTTTTGAGCTGGACAACTCGAACGAAGGCGATGAAGATAAACGAGAGTGACAGTTGGAAAGGACGCGCGAAGAGTGATTCCGCCGAAGTGGCTGGGGTAAAGCAGCCATGATCCGAAGCGCCACAGTTACTGCCGCATTGCTGGTCTTGGTCGTGGTGGTCTCGTGTCGAGCAATTTCCCAATCAAATCCCCATATGGAAGCATTCTTGCGCGAGAACATCGGGCTGAGCGACGATCAGATAGCCGCTATCCACAGCGGGCAGCCGGTGGTGGTGCCCCTCCCCCCACGCAATCCCGCCGAGGTCTTGTTGTTCGGCGCCGTCTACATCCACGCTGCTCCTGAGACCTACTTCCAATATGCCCGCAATTTCGACCGCCTCCGCCAGGTTCCCGGCTTCTTGGCGCTTGGAGTGTTCACCGATCCTCCGCAGCTTTCCGACCTGCGAGGTTTTTCGTTAGACCACGATGACATCCAGGATCTGAAGAACTGCCAACCGGGTAACTGCCGGATTCAGATGCCGGCGACCTCGATCGAAGTCTTTCACCGCTCCATCGACTGGTCTGCCCCCGACGTCGATGAACAAGTCAATCAGCGCCTGCAGAAGGGCGCATTTGAGCGCCTGCTTGCCTACCAGCGAGAGGGCAATGCGGCTCTGGGGGCCTATAACGATAAGCGCGACCCGACCGACGTGCCCGAGCAGTTCGCCTACCTGCTCAGCTACGATAATGCCTTACCAGAGCACGTGCCGGATTTCTACCATTACCTGCTCACCTATCCGCGCGACAAACCCGCGCACTTCGAGGAGACATTTTATTGGGCCAAGGTGAAGTTCGGATTAAAGCCGACACTGCGTATCGTGCACATGGTGACCCTGCGCGGCGAGCGTTCTGATCCCATCGCGTGCGCCATCGCCCAAAAGCAGCTCTACTCGAGCCATTATTTTCGTACCGCCTTGGACCTCTCCGTCTGCGTTCGCGACAGCAACGACCCGAAGCAACAAGGCTTCTATTTGATTAAGGCCCTGGGTTCCGAGCAAGGGGGGCTGAGCGGCCCCAAGGGATCCATCGTTCGAAGAGCGGCGGTATCCCGGGCAGTTTCAAATCTCCAAATAGGACTCGCGTCCATCAGGGACAGGATCCAAGGTCAATAGTCCGAAGGAGGGGCAGCGCTGAAGGAACCCCTAAGTCAGTGAGATGGAGGCATACATGTCACACTACGATAAGGCGAAGGAAGCCCTGGTTCAGGACTTCGACGCACTCAT
>Ga0326728_10012078_pt1 | contig 19386 bp, 15 predicted proteins | sample MB3enrmetagenome_FD_207602 | JGI IMG/M metagenome (GOLD analysis project Ga0326728, IMG submission 207602) | Lab enriched peat soil microbial communities from McLean, Ithaca, NY, United States - MB31MN | ecosystem: Environmental > Terrestrial > Soil > Wetlands > Peat | place: USA: New York... | reverse complement strand
TGACTGACGCGGATACGTCCCATATCACGCTTGCAGAAAGACCGGCCAGGTCCGTGAACTGCCAGCGCGCCATCAAATAGAGGTAATGCTGGTTCAGGAAAAGGGCGGGGGCGTTCGCCAGGTCCAGGGCGCCGAGTGAGCCGGGGACCGCCGGGTTGCCGTTGTAGTAATATTCGAGCGTAAAAAAATATGTCTTCTCGATCGAGTAGTCCGCCCCGAGCATCCCTTCGAAGTACGTCGACCATGGGGAGTACAGGAAGTGCTCGACCGCCTCACCGTAGACGCCCAGTTCGATATCCCCTTTGAAATATGCGCCTGCCAGGACCTCGTTTCTCGATCCCCGGTACATCCCGACCCCGGCGAGGTCGAAATCGAGCACGTTGCTGTAAAGCTTCAACGCAGAGGTAAGGGTGCTGACGCCGCCGGCGATCGTGCTCACCGCCTCCAGCCCAGAGACGTCGCTGAACTGGGCGTCGAGCCTCACAACGTCGCTGCCAGTGCGCACGTAATTCAAGTCCGAGAGCAAGGGGACGGTGAACGCATCGATTGGTGAAAAAAGAGTACCCACGCCGAAATTGACGATCTGCCGCCCAAGCGAAATGTCCGCCACAGGTGTGAAGACCTCGACGTACAGCTTGCGAAGCTCAACGGTGATCGCTGCCGAGTTGTCCGGAACTGTGGCCATGAAAAGCCCTGTCGACAGGGCTTCGCTAGCCGCAAGGGGAGCATACGCTCCCGTCCAGACGCTGACGATTCCCGTACCCTCCACCTTGGCGAACTGCTTGTTTCTGTTCACCATGTTGATAGTGAATTGGGAAAAACCGCCGGGCGTTATGCCCGTCGGGCTTTCGAAGCTTGTCTGAAGCGCAGAGACGTCAGCCAGGAGCGAGCCGCTCAGGTCCAGCCCTCCGGTTTCCTGGGCGACTGCCGCCGCAGCGGCACCTGCAAAGAGCAGAAGGACGGCGGAGCCGGTCCGTACCCCCCAGGATATTATCTTCATCTTCCCAGATTCCGCAGGCTGAACATTGTTTCGCTTACCGGCACGTCAAGGCGGACATCCGCCATGATGAACTGCGTGCGGGAGCCCTGCTTGAGCTGGTCGGAAATTTCTGCTCTGATCGGGAAGAAGCGGTCACCGATCTGCTGGACCTCCAGAACGCGGCTCACCTTGAGAAGCTTCCCGCTCTTTGCATGCATCTCCTGCTTGAGCGCCACGAACCGCTCCTCATCCACCCACATCTTTCGCGTCTCGTACTGCACGTCCTTGACCGTCGCGTCGAGAGTGAGCACGTAGCACGGACGGCCATCCACCGTGTCCTCCCCGCTGACGGTCACAGCGTATTTCTTAAAAAGGTCGTCGCTCTCCAGGGCATCCTGGTAGGAGACGTCGCTTCCCATCATCCCCTCTTTCAACATATGCCCCGATATCTTCACTGTGTCCTGCTCCGAAGGGAAATAAATCCACAGGTTCTTGTCGATCTTGAGAAACTTCGTCCCTTTGTCCTCGGGATTCGTGAACTCGGCAAGCGCTTTGCTGGTTCCCATGGCGGTCGCCTTCATTTCCTTGGTCCGCACGGTATCTCCCGAGTAAATTGCGAGGGTCCCGTCGTACTCGATGGTCCGATACGATGTGTTGGCGTCCATCCTCTTTAGGATTTCATCCCCCGAAAGGCCGGCCGCGCAGCATGTCCCCGCGCCTGCCGTACAGAGCAGCGCTGCCGTGAAAATCGCCCGTGGTGTTCGTGTTTTCATAGTTCGCCCTCCATGGCTAGATGCTCTTGATGGCGTCAACCGCGTTCATGCGCGCGGCGCGCAGAGAAGGAATGATCGAGACGACACCCGATATTACGCACCCGAGAATCACAATGCCCGCTGCCACGGGCGCGTCCACCGTCCAATAAATGATGTTGTCCACGGGGAACTCGAGGGACGTGAAGTAGCTGGAGAAGTCGACGCCTCGAAAATGGAGGATCACGTTCAACAGGAACCCGAGCCCTCCGCCGATCAGGCTGCCCCAAATGCCGAGGAACACGCCTTCCCAAAGGAAAAGGACGAGCACCTCGCCACGCGCGAACCCCATGGATTTCAGGATCCCGATCTCCTTTCGGCGCTCCAGCACGACCATGGTCATAATGTTCGTGATGATGAAAGCCCCGAGGAACATTACTATCAGGTCCAACGCATTGAAGATTTTCGTTTCAATCTGGATGAGCCGGGCGTAGTCCCCGATCTCTGTCCAGGGTGTTACCGCCAAGGTGGGGTCCTCCAGGAGAGCGCTGATCAGGGCCGCAACCCTGGCTGCCTCGTGGTAGTCGTCGAGCATGATGATGATGGACTGGGAGCCGCCTTCGGTGCGAAGAAACGTCTTGGCGTCCCCGAGCGGAACCTGGAAGATTTTCCCGTCTAGGGTGGTCACTCCGGTCCGGAATATCCCGACAATCCGGAACTTCTTCAGCTGCAGGGATCCGTCGCTTGCCTCGCTGACGACCTTGAGCGCATCCCCCACGCTGAGCTTCAAGTCCTCCGCCAGACCGGCCCCAATTATCGTCTGAGAAGGACCGTCGATGTAGTGTCCGCCCGGAAGTATGGAGCGCTGAAGGTAGAGGAGGCTCTCCTCCGTCTTCGGGTCACCCGCCAACGCAACGGCGGTTTTGTTGAGGCCTTTGTTTTCCAGGAGCACACCGAAACTGATCCTTTCCGTCATGATCCTGACCTTGTCCGCGATGGCCGGGGAAGTCCGGATAGCGGACTCAATCTGGTCAGGGTGATGGATCATTGCGTCCACGGGAAGAAGCTCCGCGCGGTCCGCGAAGTCCTTCGTTGTTACCCTGATGTGTCCGGTCTCGTTCTTGGTGAAGTTCTTGACCAGCGATTCCTGAAATCCACCGAGAAGTCCCTGGAGGACAAGGCAGAGCAGGGACGCCAAGGCCACGGAGAGCATGGCCAGCAGAGACCTGCGGCGGTTGCGCCAGATGTTGCGCATGGCCATTCTGATAAGGTAAGCCACCTCAATCCCCTTTCACACGAAGCGAAGCGCGGTGGTGGCGGTCATGCGGGCAGCCGAGCGCGCGGGGATGTACGCGGCAACCATTGCCACCACCATGCCAAATATGACGGCGAAAATGATCGACCCCGGGTTCCATTCTCCGCGCAGCGTTCCCCAAAAGACAAACCCTCCCCCGACGTCGCCGAACTTCGCGAGGGAAAAGCCGACATAAATCGTATAGCAGTTGATGAGCGCTCCGAGCGCCGTCCCGAGGAGACTCCCCAGGCAACCGACGAAGAACCCTTCCAGGATGAACATCCGAACAATTTCCCGGCCGCGGAACCCCAGCGCCTTGAGGACGCCCACTTCCCTGATCCGTTCGTACACGCTCATGAGCACGGTGTTGACAATTCCCACAGCGGCAATCAGAAGGAGAAAAAGCATCATGACGTATCCCCAGGCGCGTTTCTGTTTCAGCACCGTGAGGATCCCCTTGTTGAGGTCCTGGAAAGAGTACGGCGCCAGCGTCGGGAAAGCTGCCTTCGTTGCCGCGGCAACCGCGGTGGAGTCGGCGAGCGTTGCCGGAAGACTTGCCCGAGGCTCCAACCGCACATCCATTTCAGTCACAAGGCCGCCAAGATCGAGGAAGTCGTTTGCTGCGTCGTACGTGATGAACACGGAGCTCTTGTTGAGAGCCGGATCGCTCGTGGAAAGGAGCCCGACAATCGTGAAGTCGTCGGCGTTCTGCGCCTCGTACCTCGTGGAGGCTGCAAGGACTACGGTATCCCCTACGGAGAGCCGCAGTTTTGTCGCCAGGTCCTTTCCCACGATGACCTGTCGGTCCGAGCCAGCCCGCTGCGTGAAGTACCCGCCGATCAGCGCGTTCTTCAGGAGAAAAACCTTCGCATCGGAGACTGGGTCAACGACATTTCCGATGACGTAGACCGAATCCCGGTTGTTTCCCGCCTGGGCGAGAAACTGCGTGCGAGGAGTCACCGCAACCACGCGTTTGTCCTGCTCCAGCCAAGCGCCCACAGCGGTGGTGTCTGGGATTCCCTTGTCCAACGGATAGGATTCCCTGTCTGCGTCGTATGCCGCCGAAAAAATCTTCACAGATGAGTCGCGGAAGTTGATCACGTCGTCCACCGAGAGGCGGTCAAGCCCGTTGTACAGCGAGTCCAGGGCAATGAAGAACCCGATCCCCACCATCATCGTGATGGCGGTGATCAGCGCACGCCGCTTGTGGCGAATCACGTTTCGAAACGCGATACGGATGATTGTGCTCATGCCGCCTCCTTGCGGTCCTCGCTGACCAGCCCGTCATGGAGGACGATCACACGGCGCGCGTGCTTCTGCACCATGGCGTCGTGCGTGGAAAAAATGAACGTGGTCTGCCGCTGTCTGTTCATCGCCTCCATGAGAGACATGATCTCTTCAGCTGTATGAGAGTCGAGGTTGGCGGTAGGCTCGTCCGCCAGCACGACGATGGGGTTCTTCACCAGAGCTCGCGCAATGGCAACTCTCTGCTCCTGGCCGCCGGAAAGCTCGCGCGGGTAGCGATCCGCCATCTGGTCGAGGCCGACGGCCCGGATGATCTCAAGCGCCTTGCTCCTCATCTCGCCGCGGGAGAAGCGGCGCTCGATCACCATGGGAAGCTCCACATTCTCTTGCACCGTCAGAACAGGAATCAAGTTGTAGGACTGGAAAACGAAGGAGATGTTTTCCTTGCGGTAGGCGGAGAGCTCCGTCTCCGTCATACGGCCGAGCTCCCTGCCATCGTAGAGCACGCTGCCGCTCGTGGGGAGGTCCAGGCACCCCACGATGTTCAGAAGCGTGGTTTTCCCGCTCCCGGACGGGCCAACGATGGCCAGGAACTCGCCCTTCTGGATTGTGAGGTCGATCCCGCGCAGTGCCTCGACGCTGCGCTGCGCTTTTACGTACGACTTGCGAACCGCCTCGAGCTTGAGAATCGTTTCCCCGACAGTCATGTCCTTTCAGTCCTTTCTTCCCGAGCGAGGCTTGAGCTTACCCATAAGAAGCTCCATCTCCCTCAGGTATTCGTTGAGCGCCCTTCCCCCTTTTGCGCTCAGGCTGACGCTCGTATTCGGCCTGTTCTCCACGAAGCTCTTCGCGATCTTCACGTATCCGGCTCCTGCGAGCGTCCGCAGCTGGATGGAGAGGTTCCCGGCCGTCAGCTCCAGCTTCTCCCGCAACTCGGGAAAGCTCACCGACGCGCTCGTGCTGGAGGCAAGGTACGCCAGAATGATCAGCCGGGCGCGCTCGTGAATAATTTTGTCCAGCCGCGGCCTACGAGACCCCTCCTCCTCACCCATCGCTTTCCTTTCCCCTGATCAGCTGCGAGACAACCGCGTACGCGACGCTTCCTCCTCCAAGACAGATGGCCGTCCACAAGGAAGCCGATATGCCCGGGATGAAAAAGCTCAGTGCGGCGGTGGCGAGGTACCAATACCCGAGTACGTAGAACTCCACCAGGTGGACTGCGAACGCGATCAGGTTGACCGTCAGTCCGAGAAACAGCCCCCACGTGCCCACGATATAAAACGACCGGCCGGCCGCGGAGAGATAGATCGTCGTCCCGACTGCAATGAGGCAGAACGGAATGTAGAGGTGCAGGAACTCCCCGATGTCATGGTCTCCGAGCAAAGAGAGGAAGGTGAGACTGCGATCGATTTTCCTGATCGTGCGGAGGACCCCACGGACCCGAAACGCGTACAGCGTGACGCCCAGAGTGGCGGCAACGATCCAGAACACCACCCGCAGGGATGCGGGGATCGCGGCGTATCCCCCGAAGCGTAGCGCAAGGAAGTGCATGCTCACGGAGAACACAGCAACGGCCACCCCAAAAATCACGATCAGCCACCAGTAAAACCTGGCAGTCACAATCTCCCGTAGTACGGGGCTGTTTCGCTTCACCGCGGCCTTGATTTCGTGGAGGTCGCGTAACAAACGCGCAATTCTCTGTCTGTCCTGCATGGCTGACCTCGCCTTCTGGTTGCATAAATTAGTTTATGATATAAACCTATCAGGCAAGCAACGGGCGTGTCAAGTTAGGAAAGTGCTAAGAAATTCAAGAGCTCCCAGGCCGCAGGGATGTCGTCGGCCGCGGCTAAGTGCCCGCGATCCGCTCCAAGCTCGAACCCTTGGTCTCCTCTCCCATGATCATGACGATTGCCGAAACGACCAGGAATATGGCGGCGAACATGAGGAAAATGGTGCCGACCCCGGCGCCCCAAGATGGCAGGAGCAGCCCCACGATGTAGGGACCGACGATGCCCCCGATGCGTCCGAATGCGGTGGCTGAACCCGCGCCGCTCGAACGGATGCGCGTGGGGTACAGCTCAGGGGTGTACGTATACAGGACGCCCCAGGCGCCCAAATTGAAAAACGAAATCACGCAGCCCCAGACCAGGATTTCCGCTGGACTGCCAGCGTGGCGGAAAAAGAAGGCCCCTACCGCGCAGAGCAAGAGGTACAGGGCGAGGGTTGGCTTGCGACCCAAGCGATCCACAAGGAATGCTGCGCTGAAATACCCGGGGATCTGCGCCAGGGTGATGATCAGCGTGTATTCGAACGTCGTCACCAGGGGATAAGTGGCGCGCAGGAGAGACGGAAGCCAGGCGAAAATTCCATAATAGGAAAACACGATGCCAAACCAGATCAACCAGAGCATGATTGTACGGCGCAAAAGGGGCTTGCGGAACAGCTCGACCCACCTGCCCTTTGCAGCCGAAGATGAAGCGGTGATTCCCTGCTTCGCGCCGGCGCTTTCACCCTCGATCTGGCGCATCACGGCCTCTGCCTCCGCCGGGCGCCCTTTTTCCTCCAGGTACCGAGGGGACTCAGGAATGCTTCGGCGCAGAATCAGCGCGTAAAGCGCGGGCAGGGCGCCAATGAGAAAGGCAATCCTCCAGCCGTAGGAAGGGATCAACAAGTATCCGATAAGCGCAGCAAGTACCCAGCCGTAGGCCCAGAAGCTTTCCAGCAGCACGATCATCAAGCCGCGCCGCTTCGCGGGGGAGAACTCGCTGACAAGCGTGCTTGCAACGGGCAGCTCACCGCCAAGACCGAGCCCAACGAGAAACCGAAGACCGCAGAGCGCGCCAAGGCTCCCGGCCAGGGAGCACAAACCGGTTGCGATGCTGTAGATGATAAGAGTACTCTGGAAAAGCGGCTTCCTGCCGAAGCGATCCGCCAGCAGCCCTGCCGCCAGAGCGCCGACGAACATGCCTAGAAAACCCGCGCTGCTGATAAATCCGACCTGGCTCGGATGCAGCTTCCACTCCCCGACCAATGCAGCGAGCACGAAACTGATGAGGCCGACGTCCATCGCATCGAACATCCAGCCTAGGCCGCTCGCGAAGAGAAGGCGGCGATGGAAAGCGCCCAGCGGTCGCGCGTCAAGTCGCCCGGCTATGCCTACACCCGTCGTGGTCATGCACAGAATATGCACTCCCGCCGCCGCAAGGGCAACAACCGAGCCGTGCGGCGGCGGCTACCCAAGAACAGAGCCCCAGGCTCAATGGAACATGTCGATCACGTCCTGTTTTTTCTTGGCTTTCTCGTAACCTTGTTGCACCGCATCCTCCTGCAGCATCTCGCTGAAGGTGATGGCCTGGTCGTCGGTCAAGACCAGGGAATCCCGCCCATAGACGACGAAAAACGCCCGCAGCAGAAAAACCGGCGAGGGCTTCAGCGTGAGGAAGAAACTCTGGTTGCCGTTCTCGTCGATGCGGGAGGTGAACACGAGCGATATCTCGCGGTCGCCGGCGTCGTGCCACTCTTCATCCTCGTAGTACATCTGCTCAAGCTCGAGCGTTGTGATGGTCTTGCTGATCTCGGTCTGGTTCGCCTGGGCAATACCCTTCCAATTCTCGTATTTCTCGAGGGCAGCCCGCATGTCCGCGCGGGCGGGCCCGTCCATGAGGATGGCGTAGCGGGTTGGATAGCGGTATGCCTTGTTTTGAATGGCGATCACGGATATGCCCGGGTCGTCGCTGAAAGCAAGGAACTGGATGAGGTCCCTGTTCGTCTCTATCCTCCCGTACTCCGCCTGCTGGCCGCTGGGGACGCTCTTCCAGGGCGGCAGCGTGGAGCAGCCGGCAAGCGCGGCAACAAGAGCGCCGGCCACGAGCGCCATCATCGGCTTCGTCATTTCCTTTCCTCCGTCCTCCCCCCAATGACAACAATCAAGGAAGGCAAAAACGTCACCCTTTCTATTCGTAGCGCAGTGCGTCAATCGGATCAAGCGCAGCGGCACGGCGCGCCGGATAGAACCCGAAGACCACACCGGTAAGGGCGGCTGAAGCAAAACCTAGGAAAACCGAGAAACCCGAGATCACGGTGGGCCATTTTCCGACTATCGACACGACAAAAGATATCCCAATCCCCATGCCGACGCCTATGAGCCCTCCCGCGCAAGCCATGGTTAGCGCCTCGATAAGGAACTGCAGCAGGATGTCGCGTCCCCGCCCCCCGACGGCCATGCGAAGCCCAATCTCGCGCGTACGCTCGGTGACTGAGACGAGCATAATGTTCATGATGCCAATTCCCCCGACGATAAGGGAGACCACAGCGACTGCGGCCAGGAGGAGCGCCTGAGTCTGCACAGTGGCCTCCCGGACTTGCTGGACATTGGCGATGTTGCGGATGGTGAAATCGTCGGGATCCACCGGGGAAAGGTGATGCTCCAGCCGCAGGAGCCGCTCCGTGGAGTCGATTACCCCTGCCACGGTATCAGGCGTGGATGCAGAGATCATGATGGAGTTGACCCAGGTCTGTCCGGTAAGCCTTTCCTGGTGCGTCGTAATAGGCACGATGACCACGTCATCCTGATCACGGCCGAATCCGGTCTGCCCCTTCGATTCGAGAACGCCAAGCACCCGGAATGGAACGCTCTTGACCACGATGGTGCTGCCGATGGCCCCTCCCGCCGGGAACAGGTTGGCCGCGACTGTACTTCCCAGCACGGCCACCTTCGCCACCCGGTCCACGTCCTGCTTCGTGAAAAATGTCCCCTGGGCCACACTCCAGTTTCCAACGGAAAGCCAGTCGGGAGTTGTTCCGCCGATCACCGTATACCAGTTGGCTGAGCCTGCGACAACCTGGGTGCTCGTCTGCGAGTACGGAGCGACTCCGCCGATCTCCGGCACGTTGGCTGAAATGGCCTTTACATCGTCCATCGTGAGGGTGGTCCGGGAGCCGCTTCCCAGGCTCACGCCGCCACTGGTGATGCTGCCCGGGGTGATTATGATGAGGTTGGCCCCAAGGCTTTCGATCTGTTTGAGAACGGCAGCCTGCGCCCCGGCGCCAATGGCCATTGAAGCGATGACCGCCCCCACGCCGATGATGATCCCGAGCATGGTAAGGAGGGACCGGCTGACGTTGCGCCGCAAGGCGTTCCATGCGGTGCGCATGAGAACTGTAATGCTCATGAAGACGCCTCCGCCGAAGGACGGTCATCGATGATGAGGCCGTCGCGGAAAGTCACCACCCTGTCCGACCAGGAGGCGACATCCGATGCGTGCGTCACCACGATGACGGTGATCCCGTTGTCGCGGTTGAGATGGCGGAAAAGCGTCATGATCTCTACGCTGCTTGCGCTGTCCAGGTTGCCGGTTGGCTCATCCGCCATCAGAAACGGCGCGCCGTTAGCGAGCGCCCGCGCAATGGCCACGCGCTGCTGCTGGCCCCCAGAGAGCTCGTTGGGCCTGTGGTCCATGCGGTCACCGAGGCCAACCTGCTTCAGGAGCGCTCGTGCGCGCTCGTCACGCGCCTTCTGCGTTACCCCGGCGTAGAGCATGGGCAGCTCGACGTTTTCCAGGGCGCTCGTTCGCGCCAGGAGGTTGAAGCTTTGGAATACGAATCCAATCTGTCGGCTTCTGATTGCGGCCAGCTCGTCCCGCGTAAGCCCTGACACTTCTTGGCCGGCCAAGCGATACGAGCCCGAGGTGGGGCGATCCAGGCATCCAAGGAGGTGCATGAAAGTGGATTTGCCCGACCCCGACGGCCCCATGATCGCGAGAAACTCGCCATGGAACACCGAAAGACTCACGCCCCGCAACGCATGCACCGTCGACTCCCCTTCACCGTAGGTCTTGGTGATGTCCCTCACCTCGATGAGGGGCGCTTCCCTTGGCTGTTTCGCCGTCGATTCAATAGCCACCGTCGCCCCCGATTCCATCGTCTCTTCTTCACTCTGCTCCACTATTGCGCCTGCCTTGTTCGAAGCGACCCATTTCCCTGGGTCATGCCTCCAGCGGCTGAGGCATTTCCGGCCGCGCCGGCTTGCGCGCTCCCGCCGCCACCTGTTGAAGCGTTTCCGCCCCCCGTCGAAGCGTTTCCGGCTGCGGCTGCTCCCGTTGCGCCTCCCTGGTTGCCAGGAGGAGCGTTTCTCCTACCCGCGCCGCGATACTGCGCAATGATGACCTGATCTCCAGGATGCAGATCACCGCCGGTGATCTCAACGTTCTTGCCGTCCGAAAGGCCGATCACGACGCGACGTGCCACCGGATGGCCGCTCTGCAGCGTCCATACAGTCACTGCTGACCCGGGCGCCCCCGCAACGGCCTGAGCGCCGGGAGCGGCGCCCGAGGACTGCACCAGCCCGGCGCCGAATCCAAAGGCTCCACCGCCGCCCGCTGTCGGTGCAGCGAGAGGCCTGTAGAGGAGGGCCGAAATGGGAACGGAGGGCACATGCGACTTTTTTCCTACGTCAATTGATACCTGGGCCGTCATTCCCGGGAGTAGCCGTCCCGACGTGTCATGCACCACAACCACTGCATCGTAGGTCACGACGTTCTGCGTAATGATCGGGTTGACCCGGACCTGCAAAACGGTTCCGGAAAAAGTCTCGTTCGGATATGCGGTAACGGTGAAGTGCGCGCTCGCCCCCTCACGCACTCCTCCCGCATCCGCCTCGTCCACGGAGGTATCCACCTGCATGTCCGTGAGGTTGGTCGCCAGCGTGAAGAGAGTAGGAGTCTGCAGGGATGAAGCCACGGTCTGTCCGATGCTCACGTTACGGGCCATGACGATACCGTCCCAGGGACTCCTGATGACTGTCTTTGAGAGATTGTACTGCGCCTGGTCGAGCTGCCCTTGAGCAACTTCGACCTGGGCCTCTGCCACCTGGACAGCCGCTTGCGAAGCCAGGTAGTCCTGGTTTGACGTCACAGCGGACGTGCTGTCCGTGTCCATCTGGTTCTGGTTGATCAGGCCCTGTTTCAAAAGCGGCTCATCCCGCTGCACCGTGAGATTAGCCAGGTCGAGGAGCGCCTTCATCTTGCCGACATTGACTTTTGCGCTGTTGAGGTTCGCCTGGGCAAGGCGAAGACTGGCCTTCGCGGAATCCACTGCTGCCTGGTAGTCCGTCGGGTCGAGCTTCGCAAGGACCTGGTTCTTTTTCACTCGGGTATTGTAGTCCGCCCCAAGCATGTTGATGGTCCCCGAGACCTCGCTTCCCACAGACACTGTGTTCACTGGGTTTACAGTGCCCGTTTCGCTCACCGTGGCGGAGATATCCGCAAAATCCACCGGGCGGGTCACGTAGTGCACTCCGTCGCGCTGCGCAAAAAGAGGGCGAAGGGCGATCACGGCGACGACTGCCACAACAACCACTGCGCCTGTGATAATGACGACCTTTGGTGCTGTTTTCATTTCCTTTCCCTTCACAAACCCATAACGTTTTCGAGGCTTAGTAACGCAAGGATATAGTTGCTCTTTGCTTGCTCGAGTCCGACCTGAGCCGTCGTTAGCGCCTGGAACGCTGTCAGCACGTCTAGGGTGGTCACAAGCCCGACCGCGTAGCGCGCCTTCTGCAGATCGTATTGGCCTTGCGCCGCTTTGACGGTCTGCCCGGCAAGGTCCAACCGATTGCGGGTGTCCTGAACGCCGAACAGCGCGTTCTCCACCGCGATCGTGATGGTCTGCCTCTCCTGGTCCTGCTGGACCTTGTAAGAGGAAACCAAGTCCGCTGCCTGCCGCACCTGGGCATTCTGCAGGCCTCCGTCAAGGATCGGAAGAGCAACCGATGCCCCGACGGTAAAGCTGCCTGCGTTGGCGTTTGCCGTCCAGTCCTGTCCCAGGCCGAAAGTCCCGTTGACCGCGACCACGGGATAAATCAGGCTCTTCTGCAGGGCAAGGTTGATGTTTGCTGCCGCGATATTCAAATCAAAGGTAAGCAGCTCCGAGCGGTTCTGGAAAGCGGTCTTCAGCGCGTCATCGAGCTGCAACGAAGGCAGATCAGGCATGGGGCTATCAGCCACGGCGTACTGCCGTTCCAGCTGCCACCCGATCTGCTGGGAGAGATTCTTGCGGTCCACCTCCACCGTGTTCTGCGCGGTGCGCAAGTCCAGCTGAGCCTGGATAAGAGTGACCTGGTTCTGCAGGACGTCGAGGTCAGTGGCCCGGCCGGCCGTGCGTAGGCCTTCATAGTAGTCGAGGTTCTGTCGATCCTCAGTGATGGTGGCTTGGCGGATAAGAACCGTTTTTTGATCGACGAGCAGGGTATAATAGGCCTGCTTCACCTGGTAGAGCACGCTCTTCACCGTGGCGTCGTACGCCACCTGCGCTACGCGATAGTTGTAGTCCGCCTGCTGGACAGCGGCCGAGGCCCGTCCTCCGGGATAGCCGTCGAAAACGGTCTGGCTTGCCGAGAGGCTCAACGAACTGACTTGGTCACTGGGAGATATTTCCATAATGCTGTGCTGCGCCGTGAGGCCCACGCTCGTAGACGGTCCGGCGAGGGTAAGACCTCCCTGGACGTTCTCACCGCCCAATCCGCCTCCGCTTGCAGCAGTCGCTGCGGCACCCGACCCCGTCGTGGTCGAGACTACGGAGGAGCCGAGAGCACCCTCATGAAAATAGTCTCCTTTGCCGGCCAGAGACAAACCATTTGTCGCCTGGGTCTGGATGAGCTGCGCGCGGGCGGAGTCCACAGTGACGGTTGCCAGTTTCAGCCCAGGCGCGGTGAGGCGCGCAGCGGCAGCCACCTGGTCGAGAGTCACGGTTTCCCCGGCTTCAGACGGCGCTATTGGCTGGGTAGCTGCGGGCGCGGGCTGCGCCACGGTGGGCGCTGCAGGCTGCACGGTCGCTGGGGCTGGCGTCACTTGCGCGCTCACGCTCGCCGCGCTAATGAGCAGGAAAGCGGCCGGCAGCACGAATGAGGTTCGCAGTCCAATGCGTTTTTTCATAACTTTGAAAGCCTCCACACACTGAATATCCAAGAAAACGTCCAGACATGCCATAGAGGGCTTATTAAGCCGAGATAACTCTCTGTTTCATAGTAGCCGCCCCTCCCCGAGGGGCCAATGTACCGGGGCTGAATAATCGATAATTTTCTGTTATGCATTACCCTCCCTGCAATATCTTTTCATGGTAAACGACTGGATGTCGAGGAGCGCTGAATGCTGAAGCTGTTCAAATACCTGCGACCGTACGCCGTGCCCATAGCTCTCGTGCTGGGTCTGGTCTTTCTCTCGACGCTGTCGGAGCTGTACCTGCCCACTCTGTTGGCGGATATCGTGGACAAAGGTATTGCTAAGGGAAACTTGTCGTTCATCCTGCGGGTCGGGGGGGTGATGCTGCTCGTTGCCATCGGGGGCATGGTCTGTTCCATCATGAGCAGCTACTTTTCGGCCCAGGTGGGCATGGGGTACGGGCGTGACTTGCGGCGCCTCGTGTTCACGCACGTGGAGGGATTTTCCCTGCACGAGTTCGACAAGGTTGGAACCCCCTCCCTTATAACCCGGACGACCAACGACATTACCCAGGTGCAGAACTTTGCAATGGTCTTCATGCGGATGATGATCATGGCGCCGCTCATGGCGATAGGCGGGATCATCATGGCGGTCAAAGTCGAGGTCCACCTCACCTGGCTCATGGCAATTGCGGTGCCCCTCATCGCGACCATCATCATCCTCATTGCCTCCCGAGGCCTTCCCCTCTTTCGCGCCATCCAGGCCAAGATCGACCGGATCAATCTTGTGATGAGGGAAGGGCTCACCGGAGTGCGCGTCGTTCGAGCATTCGACAGAGTGGACCACCAAAAAAAGCGCTTCGACGAGGCCAACCTCGACCTTACCACCACCTCCATCACCGTCAACAAGCTCATGGCCCTCCTCTTCCCCCTGATGATGCTCATCATGAACTTCACCTCGATCGCCATAATCTGGTTCGGAGCAAAGAGGATCGATATCGGCGAAATGCAGGTCGGGAGCCTCATGGCCTTTCTCCAGTACGCTATGCAGATCATGTTTTCCGTCCTCATGGTCTCCTTCCTGTTTGTCATGCTGCCCCGGGCGGCCGCATCGGCCGGAAGAATCCACGAGGTGCTCTCCATTGAGCCCGAGATCGGGGACAGGCCGAAGACGCGCAGGGCGGATGACGAGCGGGGCTACATCGAGTTTCGAAACGTCACGTTTAGCTACCCCGGCGCGGAGCAGCCGGCTATCACCGATATCTCCTTCAGCGCCGGCCCGGGGGAGGTGACTGCAATCATCGGTGGCACGGGTTCAGGGAAGTCCACTATCGTGAACCTAATCCCGCGGTTCTACGACGTGGACAGCGGCTGCATCCTGGTGGACGGGGTCGACACCCGCGAGATGGAGCAGGAACGTCTGAGGTCCAAGCTCGGGTTCGTGCCGCAGAGGGCGGTGCTCTTCAACGACTCCATCGCCGCCAACATCCGCTACGGCAAACCGGAGGCCACGGACGAGCAGGTGACGCACGCGGCGGAGATTGCCCAGGCCTCGGGGTTCATCCTGGAGATGCAGGAGAGGTTCGACTCTCCGATCGCCCAGGGAGGGGCGAACCTTTCCGGTGGGCAGAAACAGCGTCTTGCTATCGCCCGGGCGCTGGTGCGCAAACCCGAAATCTACGTCTTCGACGACACTTTCTCGGCGCTGGACTTCCGCACGGACGCGCGCCTTCGCGCGGCACTCAGGGAGGAGACGGCGGAGGCCACGGTGATCATCGTCGCACAACGGGTGAACACGATCATGGACGCTGACAGGATCATCGTATTGGAGGATGGGGAGGTGGTCGGACAGGGCACGCACCGCGAGCTGATCCGCACCTGCGAGGTCTATCGGGAGATCGTCTCCTCGCAGCTCAGCGAAGAGGCTCTGGCATGAGTGACGGACAAGGACACATGACATCAGGCCGCGCGCCCACGACAGCAGGAAGGGGCGGGGTGCAGGCCGCGCACGGGCCCCGGGGAAGGGGCGGTTTTGGCGGTGGCCACATGATGGGCGGCATGCCGGTCGAGAAGCCGAAGAACTTCCGGGGAACCCTGAAAAGGCTCCTCCGATATCTGAAGCCCCGAAGTTTCTCGCTTATGCTGGTATTCCTTCTGGCAATCCTCAGCAGCCTTTTCAGCCTCTTTGGGCCCAAGATCATGGGCGGGGCGACGACCAATATCTGGCAAGGGATCAAAGGGAAGATCAACCACGTGGCCGGCGCCGGAATCGACTTCACCTTTCTCTGGCACACGGCGCTCCTCCTGGCAGGGCTGTATCTCGTCAGCTCGCTGTTCAATTACCTGCAGCAGTTCATCATGGCAGTGGTTGCGCAGAAGACCGTATACGACATGCGCAGAGACGTTAGCGAAAAGTTGAGCCGGCTTCCGCTCTCCTTCTATGACGGCCGCACCCACGGGGAGATCATGAGCCGCGTCACCAATGACGTGGACAATGTCGCCACCACTCTCCAGCAGAGCCTGATGCAGATCATCAGCTCGGTGGTGACGATCGTGGGTATCATCATCATGATGCTCACCATTAGTCCGTTGCTCACGCTGATCACGGTCGGAGTGCTGCCGCTGAGCTTCCTCGTGACACGGATAATCGCTCCGCGGTCACAGAAGCACTTTGCGACGCAGTGGAAAAGCCTAGGCGAGCTGAACGGGCACGTGGAAGAGATGTATACGGGGCACGCTATCGTGAAGGCGTTTAGCCGGGAGCGCGCTACAATTGACAGGTTCAACGACATCAACGCGCGGCTCTATGACTCGAGCTGGCGCGCGCAGTTCATTTCCGGCCTCATGATGCCGCTTATCAGCTTCGTCAACAACATCGGTTATGTGATGCTTGCCGTCGCAGGAGCTGTCATGGTGATGCAGGGCAGGCTCCCCATTGGTGACATCCAGGCGTTCATCCAATATTCCCGGCAATTCACGTGGCCCATAGCGCAGACGGCGAACATCGCGAACGTCATTCAGAGCACCATCGCCTCTGCCGAGCGCGTGTTCGAGCTGCTGGACGAGCAGGAGGAAGACCCGGATCCTCCGAGGTCACGGACCCTCGCCGCGACCCGCGGAGAGGTCCGGTTCGAGAGAGTGCGCTTCAGCTACAAACCCGAAACGCCGCTTCTGGAGGACATGAATATCGAAGTAAGACCCGGCCAGATGATCGCCATTGTCGGGCCAACGGGTGCGGGAAAGACAACGCTTGTCAACCTCCTGATGAGGTTCTACGAAACCCAGGGCGGACGGATCACGGTAGACGGCGTGGATATACGGGAGGTTGCCCGCGGGAATCTTCGCCGCACCTTCGGGATGGTGCTCCAGGACACGTGGCTCTTCCATGGCACGATCCGTGAGAACATCGCATACGGCCGGGAGAATGCCACTGAGAATGAAGTGCGCGCCGCAGCCGTTGCGGCACACGCTGACCACTTCATCCGTACGCTTCCGGATGGGTACGACACCGTGCTGAATGAGGAAGCCTCCAACATATCCCAGGGGCAGAGGCAGCTTCTCACTATTGCGCGGGCGGTGCTCGTGGACCCCGCCATCCTGATCCTTGATGAGGCTACGAGCAGCGTCGACACGCGCACGGAGGTCCTGATTCGAAAAGCCATGGCATCCCTCATGAAAGGGAGAACGAGCTTTGTCATCGCCCACAGGTTGTCCACGATCAAGGACGCGGAGCTGATCCTCGTTATGAACCGTGGGGCTATCGTGGAAACAGGCACGCACGCCGAGCTTCTGGACAAGGGCGGGTTCTACGCCGATTTGTACAACGCGCAGTTCGCGGGCGCGCCGGAGGCCGTAGGGGAAGCTTGAGAGCGGAGGGCGAGCTCAGCGGCCGGGAGTCGTGGCAGCGGAGTAACTCTCCAGCACCAGTGAGATACTTTCTTGCACGAGCGGCTCGGGTAGAGCGGCGCAGGAACCTTCGGCAACGCGCCGGTAGAGTAGGGGCAGATGTTGGCTGAGAAGCGGGAGCGGTATTTCAACCTCACGCAGGTTATCCATGAGCATGGCAACTGATTTCCGCACTTCTGGCACGGTCCAGTAATAGCGGCACCTGTCGGAGAAGCTGTACTTACGCGACAACCGCGCTTCAAGTTCATTGCCGCGGCAGTAATCCTTCCAGTACGCAGGGTTCTCCACCATCGCTCTGTCCAGGGTTTCGGAGAGGGACGAGAGGCGACGTGAACGCAGGCACGGGATCTCCCGCTCAATGCTTTCGAGGCCGAAGAGGCATTCGCGCATGGCAAAGGTCAGCGCGGGCCCGACTTTCAAGATGGCTACTCCGTCTTCGACAAGCTGGCGCAAAGCGGCGGCCGACTGGTAGTCCGTGGAATGTCCCTCGATGACAATTGCGGGCATAGCGCGCGCTGCTCGGCACAACTCGGCGGCTTTCTCCCGGTCATAGCGCTGAACCGATCTGTCATCGAACTCAACTCCCGGCTGGGCCACACACGCAATGACGCGCTCCCAGGCGGCTTCCAGGCGCTGGACACGAAATGCCTCTTCGCAGAGCGCAACGGTCTGGCGGAACTCATCCGCCCCGGTGACCGCTGCTACTTCGTGCCCCCTAGCAACTCCTCCCGGGGCGGGCACTTCCGTTCCAATTACGTACACCGGCGGAGCCGCGCCGGGGCGGGTGCTCACGTATTCGCGGAAAGCCGCCTCCGCTTCCCGCGCAAGCTCCGCCTCCCGCTGCGCGACAAGGCGGGCGGCCTCAGCGACGGCTGCCGGGCTGTTCGCGGCGGCCACGGGATCATCTCCCAACGCCATGCTGGCGTCGAGATGGATCTTCGCGTAGCCGGCGCGGACGCACGCTGCCACGAGCGCCCTGGCAAGCGACATTCCGCGCTCAGCTGGCACTGACCGCCAGGGGTAGGGTCCAAGGTGGTCCCCCCCGAGGATGATCCGGTCCCGAGCAAAGCCAGCGGCATCAGCGCGGGATTCGACAAAGTTCCTGAAGCGCTCGGGGGTCATCCCCGTATAGCCGCCGAGCTGATTGACTTGGTTGACAGTGGACTCGATCAGGACGGGCGTTTGTTGGCGAACAGCAAGGCTGAAGGCGGCGTCCAGGACCGAAGGGTGAGCGCTGCACACCGAACAGACCCCTGCCACGGTCCCTTCCTTCTGCGCAGAAACGATGTCTCGGAAAAAATCCGTCGTGTTCATCCAGCGATGATCGCGGCGACGGACTGGGGGTCGATCTTGCCTTCCATGGGGCCGAAAGCCTGCGCATTGAGCGCGCCGACCGCTGCGGCCAGGCGCGCTGACTCCCGCGGATCCTTTCCTTCAAGCTGCCCGCAGAGAAATCCCGCGTCAAAGCAGTCCCCCGCCCCCGTGGGATCCACCTCCTGGATGCGGAAGGCCGGCACATCCGTCCGGCCGTCCGGGGAGAAGACCGTGCATCCCCTACTGCCTCGCTTGAGAACGAGCAGCTCCAACGAGTAGCGTTCCATCAACGCCTGCACCCCTTTTTCCACGTCCTGCTGGCCGCTGAGGCTTGCAACTTCCTTCTCTCCGGGGAAGAGGATCGAGCAGTGGCGAAGCACCGGACCGGTCACCTCATCCACCGCACGGCCGGCAAGAAGCTCGAAGCGGATGTTCGGATCGAAGCTGATCCGCGCGCCGCGCGCTGTAAAAACCTCCATGGCCTGGAAGACTCTCGAGCGAAATCCTTCGTTGGCCATCAACGAGCATCCCATGATGTGGAAAAAGCGAGGGGTCCCGCCGACGCACGCGGGGTCAGGGGATCCGGCCATGACGGCCGGCGTGCCGTCCCAGTGGAAGATGAAGTCCCGGGAGCCGTCACGCTGGTACGTCACGAACGCTACCCCGGTCGAGCGGTTGGGGAAGACTTCGACCAGATCCGTGTTGACGCCGTCCGCACTCAGCCGCCGGAGAATGCAGCGGCCGAAATCATCATTGCCTACGCCGCTCACGATGGCCGCCGAGTGCCCGAGCCGGGCCACCGTATCTATGAATATGCCGGGCGCCCCGCTGGGAAACGGGCCGCGGAAATCACCCGTCTCTGCAAGGCTCATCCCGGGGCGCGGACGCATGACCTCGACCAGCAACTCGCCCATGGTCCACACGTCGGCGGTGATTGTCTTGCCGGCTGTTCTGCGCTCACTCC
>Ga0326728_10012077_pt1 | contig 19388 bp, 15 predicted proteins | sample MB3enrmetagenome_FD_207602 | JGI IMG/M metagenome (GOLD analysis project Ga0326728, IMG submission 207602) | Lab enriched peat soil microbial communities from McLean, Ithaca, NY, United States - MB31MN | ecosystem: Environmental > Terrestrial > Soil > Wetlands > Peat | place: USA: New York... | reverse complement strand
GGCCACGGATGCAATCATCCGCGCGGAAAAGATCGAGAAATACTACGCGCAGCCCAGCCAGAATCGCATTCAGGTGATCTCTGCGACCGATTTGAGCATTGTCCCGGGAGAGATTCTTGCCTTGCTGGGCCCTTCGGGATCGGGCAAATCGACGATGCTGCGCATGCTTACCGGCCTTTCCACGCCGACGGCCGGCCAGGTCTATTGGCATGGCACACCCATCTCGCAGGCCGAGATTAATGTCTCGATCGTCTTCCAAAGCTTCGCGCTATTTCCATGGCTCACGGTTCTCGAGAATGTTGAAGCTCCGCTGCAGGCACGCGGCGTGGCGCCGGCTGAGCGTCGCGAACGAAGCATGAAGATGCTCGACACGGTCGGCCTGGATGGATTCGAGGCGGCTTATCCCAAGGAGCTTTCGGGAGGGATGCGGCAGCGCGTGGGATTCGCTCGCGCCCTCGTGGTCGAGCCCGAGGTTCTTTTCATGGATGAGCCATTTTCAGCACTCGACGTGCTGACGGCGGAGAACCTGCGTAGCGAATTGTTGGAGCTGTGGGCGAACAAGACCATGCCGACGAAGGCCGTCTTTCTCGTCACTCACAACATCGAGGAAGCCGTACTGCTTGCAGATCGCATTATTGTACTGGGACGCAATCCGGGCCACGTTCGCACCGATTTTCCGGTGCAATTGCCGCAGCCGCGCGACCGAAAGTCCGAGGCCTTTACCAAATTGGTGGACTACATCTACAAGGTGCTTACGCAGCCAGACGTGGCGCCGGCCGGAGCGCCGGATCAGTTGGCCGAGCCGCGCCCGCGCGACCAACGGCAGATGCGCTACCAAATGCTGCCTCATGCGCGGCCTGGAGGCATTGCCGGATTGCTTGAACTGCTTCTCGATCGCGGCGGGCGCGATGACATGTATCGACTGGCCGACGACCTGGCCTTTGAAATCGACGATCTGCTGCCCATCGTGGACGCCGCGCAAATGCTGGGCTTCCTCAAGATCGAAGAGGGCGACGCAGCCATCACGCCAAGCGGCGAGGAATTCGCGAATTCCGAAATCCTGCGGCAGAAGGAGCTGTTTCGCAACGCAGCAGTCGAGAACGTTCTCTTGTTGCGCCAGATTCGCCGCGCACTTGACGCGAAGAGTGATCACACCGTTCCCGAGGACTTCTTTCTCGATATGCTTGCCGAGCAGTTCAGCGAGGAAGAATCGCAACTGCAGTTGCAGACGGCGGTTAGCTGGGGCCGTTACGCTGAGCTGTTCGATTACGACTCCGGGCGACGCCGCTTTGTAATGCCCGACGCGCTCGAAGAAGAAATTTCCGCGAGCGGAGATGCGAAGTGAGTCTCCCGCACCCCCTCGCTCGATCCCTTGTCATCGTGCGGAAAACGCCGTTCTTCGTCGATCTCGGCGTGGCGGCCTGCGCGCTCGCATTGTTTTTCGCCATCGTGAGCACGGGTGTTTATTGGTTTCAAAAGCCCATCCCTGTCGTGCCGATTTCGAATTCCATCGGCGCCCTGCCGGTGTACGCGTTTTATTCCATCGTGCGCATGGCGATCGCATACGTTCTCAGCTTGGCCTTCGCTATTTCCTATGGCTACATTGCGGCCTACAACCCGCGCATCGAGCCTTGGATGGTCGCGGTTCTCGACATTTTGCAGTCGATTCCCGTGCTCAGCTTTCTTCCGCCCGTCGTGCTCGCCATGGTATCGCTCATTCCTGGCCATCAGTTGGGCATCGAGATGGCCGTGATCCTGCTCATCTTCACAGGCCAGGTATGGAATCTCGCATTCAGCTTTTACTCCTCGCTCAAAACCATCCCAAGGGAGATGCTGGAAGCGTCGCGCGTTTTCCGCTACTCAGGCTGGCAGCGCTTTTGGCAACTGGAGATGCCTTTCTCGGCCATTGGCCTGGTATGGAACTCGATTGTCTCTGTGGCCGGCGGCTGGTTTGCGCTGATCTTTTGCGAGACGTTCACCATGGGTACGCACAACTTTCAGTTGCCGGGCTTGGGAAGCTACATCCAAGCCGCGACCAACAACGGCGACACGCACGCCTTGCTGGCGGGGATCGCTACTGTGATTCTCATCGTGGTCGCTACCGATCAACTGGTGTGGCGGCCGCTGATTGCCTGGAGCGACAAATTCAAATTCGAGCAGGTGGAGTCAGCTGAGCAGGTTACCTCGCCGATTCTCGAACTTCTCCGGCGATCGCGGATTTTGGAGACCCTGCCAGGGCGCATCTGGAATCGAGTAGAGGAACCGGTCTATCAGCACATGGCTCGGACTATGGAATGCCGTGTGGTGAGGCCGCTCGACGAGCAGAAATCGCGCAAACCCATGCCCGGGCTCTGGGCGGTGGCTGCCGCCGGGGCTTTGGCCATTTGCTGGGCGGCGGTTCAAGCCATTTTCATGCTCAGCACCATCACCTGGCCCGACTTGCGGCTCTTGCTGGAGGGCGCCGCGGCGACGTTTTTGCGCGTCAACGCTTCGTTGCTTATTTCCGCCGCGTGGACGATTCCTGTCGGCGTAGCCATCGGCCTGAACCCGCGCCTGGCGCGCATCGTTCAGCCATTGGCTCAGATTCTGGCATCGGTTCCCGCCACAGCCTTCTTTCCCATTCTGCTCATGGGCCTGGTGAAGATCGGCGGCGGGCTGGGCATCGGGTCCATCGCGCTGATGCTGCTCGGAACGCAGTGGTACATCCTTTTCAACGTGATTGCCGGAGCCATGGCCATTCCGTCGGACCTGCGTGAAGTCTGCTCGGTCTGCCGCTTTACGCGCTGGCAGCGGTGGACCCGGCTGATTCTTCCCGGAATTTTTCCCTACCTGATTACGGGGATGGTCACGGCCTCTGGCGGCGCGTGGAACGCCTCGGTGATGGCCGAATATTCGCACGTCCAGGGCCGCACGCTTCAAACCATCGGTCTGGGCGCGCAGATTGACGCCGCCACCGACAGCGGGCGTTTTGCGATGCTGCTGCTGGCTACGATCATGATCTCGCTCATGGTCGTAACCATGAATCGGCTGGTTTGGCGGCGTCTCTACCGCTTGGCCGAGACGCGATTTAAACTCGAAGGTTGAAGCAAGGCTCAGCTCGACAAAGGAACACCGCTATGATTCGCGTCGGTCTCATCGGATTTGGAATGGCCGGGCGCGTCTTCCACGCGCCGCTTATCTCCTCCGTGGAAGGCTTGGGACTTGCCGCGGTTATGGAGCGCACATCAAACAAGGCGGCGGAGCGATATCCGGGCATCACCACCTATCGTTCCGTCGAGGCCATGCTTGCCGACAAGTCGCTCCGCCTGCTCGTCGTCGCCACGCCCAATGGAACCCACTTTTCACTGGCCAAAGAAATCCTCAAGGCGGGGAAGAACGTGGTCGTCGACAAGCCGATGACTCTTACTTCAGCCGAGGCAGCGGAACTGATCGCGCTCTCGTGGAAGCACAAAGCGCTCCTTACGCCGTTTCATAACCGCCGCTGGGACAGCGACTTCCTCACGGTTCAGAAACTACTGCGTGATGGCCTGCTCGGCCGGCTTGTCTCTTTCGAATCGCGCTTCGACCGCTGGCGGCCCACCGCGTTGAAAGAGCGCTTATGGAAGGAAGACGCCGACGCGGGCGGCGGCACGCTCCTCGATCTTGGACCGCACCTTGTTGATCAGGCACTGGTGCTGTTCGGCAAGCCCGAGGCCATCAGCGCCGACGTTGTTCGCGAGAAGGACGGACCGGGCGTAAACGACTCGTTCACGATTCGGCTGCGTTATCCCGGTCTCAGCGTCACTCTCGGCGCCAACGGCCTATCGCTGCCTGCAAGGTCGCGTTTCCATCTTCGCGGAACAGGAGGCGGCTACGTCAAGAAGGGGGTCGATCCGCAGGAGGCCGCGCTCAACAAGATCACGCGAATCGACGATCAAAACTGGGGCGAGGAGCCGGCGCACGATTGGGGCCTGCTGCATGTCGGCATCGATGGTGGCTCGGTGAGCCGGCCTGTGCCGGCACTGCCAGGTGACTATCGTCTGTTCTATGCGGGCGTTCGAGACGCGCTTGAGGGTAGGGGGCCGGCGCCTGTCACCGCCGTCGATGGCTGGCGTGCAGCACGGCTGCTTGAGTGGGCCGCCGAAAGCGCGAAGAGGCGGTGCGAAATCATTTGCGACTGGAGCGACGAGCCCGATTAGAGATTCGTGGTATTCGATGATGGCAGCCTACCGGCGGCTGGGCTCTTTCTCGATCAGCGGCACCCAAAAATGGAATCTCGCTCCGCTGCCAGAAACGTTGGTAGCCTCAATTCCTCCGCCGTGCGCGAGCAAGATCGCTCTTGTGATGGCGAGGCCCATGCCCGACCCCTTGCGCCTGCTCGTTCCTCGTTTGCCCCGGTAGAACTTTTCAAAGATATGCGGCAGATCCGGAGCATCGATGCCGGGGCCATTATCTTCGACTGTAAACTCCACGCGATCGTCGCTGCGTTTGCTGCTGAGGGTAACTCGCGAACCGGGAGGTGTGTGGCTGGCTACGTTCTCCAGCAGATGCCGCAGAACCCTGCCCAAGAGGTGGGGATCGAACCAGGCCGGTTGGTCGCTGGCGCCGTGTTCGTCCGCAGCATCGGGCAGGATCGTAACTTTGTGACCGGCCAAAGTTTTGCGCGACTCCTCGACGGCCTGATCGAGCAGGGCGCGCGGATGCACGGAAGACATTTTTACCTGAACGACGTTGGCATCGATCTCGGCCATCTCCACGGCTTCACCGATCAATAGATCCAGCCGCGCCGATTCCTCGTCGATTACGCGCACCATCTCCATTCGCCCCGCTTCGTCGAGCCCTTCGCCTGCCAGCAGCGTAGTGGCTGCCGCTCGAATGGATGTGAGCGGGGTGCGCAATTCGTGGGTCAGGGAGTCGATCAGCGCGGTGCGCAGGCGATCTGCCTCTCGCGCGGCTTCGATACGCGTGGAAGCTGCGATAGCGATGGAGCGCGCCACAGCGATGGAAACCTGAGCGGACACCGCTGTTGCGACCTCGAGCGAAAGCGAATCCGGTCGCCACGCAAGAGCGCCCACGGGCTTCAATCCGAGCGCCAGAGCGTTGGTCTGGTAACCGGCAAACGGCGCAATGGTAGGATTCAGCCCCTGTGCAACGGCCTGCATGTGCGCGCGGAGGCTAGGTGAAACCTCGCCGGTCGAGGAATAAAACCGGTCGTAGTCGCCGACGTAAAGAACTACGCCCTCGAGAGCGAAGATGCGGCCGATGGCGCCAGGCAAGTCGCGGATGAGGCGATCCGCATCTTCAAACAGCATCATTTCCTGGCTCAGCGAGTAGAGTTTTCCCACGTCTTCTTCGCGCTGTTGGGCGCGAACCGTCTGTTTTCGCGCACGCTCCGCAAGCCGGCTCACAACCAGGCAACTCAACGCGAAGGAGACCATCGCCACCCACGCCTGCGCGCCCTGAAGCCACAGTGTGTGCACGGGGGGAAGAAAGAAGTAATCGAAGCAAATGGCGCAAAGAATCGCAGTGTAAATGGAAAGGACGATCCCGGCCTGCGCGGCCCACCACACCACCAGCACCAGAAACACCATCCCGGCGGTCGTGGAGTTGGCGCGCAGCCAGACTAGCAAGAACGTGGCGAGCGCCGCCGTGGCCGTGGCCGCGAGCCAGCGAAGAGCCTGTCTTGCATAGGCGGGTACGCCCATGGTCATCTCCACGGGAATCATACCTGTGCGCGGTGCCTTACTGATACGCCGCCGCGCAATGGTGTAAGCTTCCGATGGATGAAAGAAGCACTACATGCCGGGAAGAATTCTGGTTATTGACGACGAGTCGCAGATTACGCGGGTGCTGCGCGCCGCACTTTCAGCGCAAGGATACGATGTTCGCACGGCCAACGATCCCGAGGAGGGATTGCAGCTGTTTCGCGATTGGGCGCCGGACCTCGTCATCACCGATTTGATGATGCCGGTCATGAGCGGCGTTGAGGTCTGCCGCGCCATTCGATCGCACAGCACAACGCCTGTGCTGGTTTTATCGGTGCGTGAACACGAGCGGTCGAAGGTGGAAGCGCTTGACGCGGGCGCCGACGACTACGTCACCAAGCCCTTCAGCATTCAGGAACTGCTGGCTCGCGTAAGAGCGCATCTGCGGCGCGCTCCGGAGCGCACTACGGCACCGCTTCAGGCCGGCGACTTTGTGATCGATGTGCGGGCGCACAGCATTCTGGTGCAGGGCAAACCCGTTCACTTGACGCCCAAAGAGTTCGATCTTCTGCTGCACCTGGCTCGCAACGCCGGCAAGGTGATGACGCATCGCGCCCTGTTGACGGCTGTCTGGGGGGCGCAATCCGCGCACCAACCCGAATACCTGCGCGTCTTTGTGGGCCAACTGCGCAAGAAGCTCGAAGGCGAGACCGGCCGCCAGTACATCCAGACCGAGCCATGGGTTGGCTATCGCTTCGTGCCCGAGGGCTGGACCGAAAACGAAGAATAACCGGCAACGAAGACTGAGAGGCGCGCCCTGCGTCGCAAGCTGTATCGCATTGCGAGTATCGCCTCCGGCATTGGCTGATTTTCAACAACTTCCCACCACAAAGAACCGATCCTTACGAAATCTTTAGGTTTTCTTTTCGATTCTCAAAGCAGACGCTGGACAGAATGAATTCAAGCCAGTGCGGTTGGTTTGAGTCTGGCTGAAGTTGTACGCTCTGGGGCACAGTGACGCTTAACGAATTCGCTTGAAGCCGGATTTGGCCTCATCATCGAGCGATTAACCGGCGCTGGTCAAGTTGAAAAAGGGGACACCCGCATGCAGGACGCATTGATGTTGCTCTACACCGTCATTTTCTTCGCCGTGGCGTTTCTCTACGTCAAGGCCTGCCAAAAGCTGAGGTAGCCCATGCACATGAATTGGATTTCGGCGACTGGACTCATCCTCTCTATTCTCCTGATGGTTTATCTCACCATCTCGCTGCTCTTTCCGGAGAAATTCTGACATGTCAGTCAATGGCTGGTTACAGTTTGCCATCTACTCGGTCATCCTGCTGGCGTCGGTGCGCCCGGTCGGCATTTACGTGACGCGCGTGCTCGAAGGTGAGCGGACCTGGCTTGACCCGGTCATTCGGCCATTCGAGCGGCTCATTTACCGGGTCTGCGCTGTAAAAGCCGACAAAGAAATGAACTGGCGCGAATACGCGTTTGCTCTTCTCGGCTTTTCGGCCATAAGCATGTTGCTGACCTTCGCCATTGAGCGCTTGCAGTTTTACCTGCCATGGAACCCGCAGCATCTCGCCGGAGTAGGTAGCGATCTGGCGTTCAACACCGCTGCCAGCTTTACTACCAATACCAACTGGCAGTTCTACACGCCCGAATCGACCATGAGCTATCTCACCGAGATGGCCGGCCTCGCGACGCACAACTTCTGGTCGGCCGCAGCGGGCATCGTGGTGGCCGTGGCACTGATTCGAGGCATCAAGCGGACCAGCTCCGGCACCATCGGCAACTTCTGGGTCGACATGACGCGGACGCTGCTCTACATTCTGACGCCGGCGTGCATCCTCTACGCGTTTCTCCTTGTGTGGCAGGGAGTCCCGCAGAATCTGAACGGCTACACCGTCGCGCACCCGCTCGAGCAGCCATCCCAAACGCAAACCATCGGGCAGGGGCCGGTAGCTTCGCAGGAAGCTATCAAGATGCTGGGCACCAATGGTGGCGGATTCTTCAATGCCAACAGCGCCCATCCATATGAGAATCCGACTCCGTTTTCGAACTATCTGGAGATTCTTTCAATCTTCGTCATTGGCGCCGGCCTCACTTACACCCTGGGCCGCATGACCGGCTCGCCCGGCCATGGCTGGGCTGTCTTCGGAGCGATGTATTTCCTGTTCGCGGCCGGATTCTTCGTGTGCTACTGGGCTGAGGCGCACCCGTACAACATGATCCACGGAGTGCAACAGACGCGTACCGCGACCGCGCCCGGCGGCAATATGGAGGGCAAGGAAGTTCGCAACGGCGTCGCCGAAAGCGCCCTCTTCGCCACGATCACCACTGACGCGAGTTGTGGTGCCGTAAATGGCATGCATGACAGCTTCACGCCGCTCGGCGGCATGATTCCGCTGGCGAACATCATGCTCGGTGAAGTGGTCTTCGGCGGTGTCGGCGCGGGCATGTATGGCATGTTGATCTATGTCGTGCTCGCCGTCTTTATCGCCGGCCTCATGGTCGGCCGGACGCCGGAGTACCTGGGCAAGAAGATTGAATCGTACGACGTGAAGATGGCCATGCTCTATGCGCTCATCTTCCCGCTCATCATCCTTACTTTCGCTGCGATCTTCGTTCTCATTCCCGCTGGGCAGTCGTCAATGGCGAACCCCGGGCCGCATGGCTTCACTGAAATCCTGTACTCATTTGTCTCCGGCGCCGGCAACAACGGCTCGGCATTCGCGGGCCTCGGAACCAACTGGTGGTACAACATCGCGATGGGCTGGGACATGCTCATCGGCAGATTTCTCATGATGATTCCGGCTCTTGCGCTGGCTGGAAATCTGGCGCAGAAGAAGAGCGTCCCACCGTCGCCAGGCACTTTTCCGGTGAATACCACTCTGTTTGCGGTGTTGCTCGTCGGCACGGTTCTGATCATCGGCGCCCTCACATTCTTCCCGGCGCTGAGCCTGGGACCGATTCTGGAACACCTGCTCTTACAGACAGGCAAGGTTTTCTAACAGGCAACCCCCTTACTGTGAACTACGAACTGTGAACTGAGAACTGATTAATATGGCTGAAAAAACGAGTCTTTGGAACACGCAGATTATGGCCCAGGCAACGCTGGACAGCTTTCGCAAGCTCGATCCGCGCTGGATGGTCAAGAACCCGGTGATGTTCGTGGTGGAAGTGGGAAGCGTTCTCACTACGTTGCTGCTTTTCGAGAACTACCGCCATCATCCCGGATCATTCTTTTTCATGGCGGAAGGCCGCGGCAAAGCCCAGGCCGACACGCTGCGCAAGGCCAAGGGCGAGACCATCGCCAAGCGCTACAAGGACGACGGCAGCTTTGAAGAGGTTGTCAGTGGGGCGCTTCGTTCTGGAGACGTAATTTACGTCGAAGCCGGGAAGTACATCGCGGGCGATGGTGAAGTCATCGAAGGTGTAGCGTCGGTTGATGAGTCGGCCATTACAGGCGAATCGGCTCCCGTGATTCGCGAGGCTGGTGGCGACCGCTCGGCAGTGACCGGCGGCACGAAAGTTCTTTCGGACTGGATCAAGGTGAGAATCACCTCCAATCCGGGCGAGACGTTTCTCGATCGCATGATCGCGCTGGTCGAAGGTGCTACGCGCCAGAAAACTCCCAACGAAATCGCCCTCAGCATTCTGCTTTCCGGCCTGACAATTATCTTTTTGCTTGCCGTTGTTACGTTGCAGCCGTTCGCCATTTATTCGAATGCGCCACAGACCGTTTTCGTTCTCGTGTCGCTGCTGGTTTGTCTCATCCCCACCACCATTGGCGGCCTGCTTTCGGCCATCGGCATTGCCGGCATGGACCGGCTGGTGCAGTACAACGTGCTGGCCATGAGCGGACGAGCCGTGGAAGCTGCCGGAGACGTGAACACGCTGCTCCTCGACAAAACGGGCACCATCACGCTGGGCAATCGTCAGGCGACGGAGTTCCTGACTGCGCCGGATGTGAGCCAGGAGCGTCTCGCGAATGCTGCGCAGCTTGCGTCGCTCTCCGATGAAACGCCCGAGGGCCGCTCCATTGTGGTGCTCGCAAAGGAGAAGTACAACCTACGCGGGCGCGATCTGGCCGGCATGCACGCAGAGTTTGTTCCGTTCACTGCACAGACTCGAATGAGCGGCGTGAATTTGCCGGGCACGCGAATCCGCAAGGGCTCGGTGGATGCAATCGCGCGCTTCCTTGAAGAGCAGGGATCCTCGTTGCCGCAAAAAGTTCGCGACCACGTTGAGGAGATCGCCCGCCAGGGCGGGACGCCGCTGGTTGTGGCAGAAAACTCCTCGGCGCTCGGCGTGATTTATCTGAAGGACGTCGTAAAAGGCGGCTTGAAGGATCGGCTGGCGCGGCTGCGCGCCATGGGCATCCGCACCATTATGATTACCGGCGACAACCCACTGACAGCTGCGGTGATTGCGCGCGAGGCCGGCGTGGACGACTTTCTTGCCGAGGCCAAGCCGAAAGACAAGATGGATCTGATCAAGCGCGAGCAAGGGAAGGGGAAACTCGTCGCAATGACTGGCGACGGCACGAACGACGCTCCCGCGCTGGCGCAGGCCGACGTAGGCGTGGCCATGAACTCCGGCACGCAGGCCGCCAAGGAAGCGGGCAACATGGTCGATCTCGACTCCAATCCCACCAAGCTTATTGAGATTGTGGAGATCGGCAAGCAGCTGCTCATGACGCGCGGCGCGCTGACCACTTTCTCGATTGCCAACGACGTGGCCAAGTACTTCGCCATTATTCCCGCCATGTTCGCCGGAGTCTTTCCGGTGCTTGGCGCGCTCAACATCATGTATCTGCACTCGCCGCAGTCGGCCATTCTTTCCGCGGTGATTTTCAACGCGGTCATTATCGTGGCGCTGATTCCGCTGGCGCTGAAGGGTGTGAAGTACGAGCCTAAGGCGGCCGATGTGCTGCTGCGCAACAATCTGCTGATTTACGGCGTGGGCGGCATCATCATCCCGTTCATCGGCATCAAGGCCATCGATATTTGCCTGGTAGCAATGCACTTGGCGTAAGTACGAGCCGCACGAAGGAGAATCAAAGTGAATTCTGGTTCGATGATCGACGAAGAACTTGGAACTCGTGAAGGGCACCACGTTTCGCACGTGCAGGAATCAACGGTCAAGCATTCGCTCTGGAGAACCTCGATTCTCTTCACGCTGGTGACCGCAGTCATCTTTGGCCTCGGCTATCCGCTTCTGATGACCGGCCTGGCCCACATTCTTTTTCCGCGCCAGGCTGCCGGAAGCCTTGTCACGAGTAAGGATGGCACAGTGATCGGCTCTGAGCTCATCGCGCAGAGCTTCGCCTCGGACAAGTACTTCCACCCGCGCCCATCTGCGGCGGGCAACGGTTACGATGCCACCTCTTCCGGCGGCACCAATCTTGCGCAATCGAACGCCAAGCTGCCGCAGCGCATGCAAGCCGACATCGACAAGCTGGCCGCCGAGAACCCCGGCAAGCCAGTTCCCATCGATATGGTGACGTATTCCGCCTCCGGTCTCGATCCCGACATTACGCCCGACAATGCATACTTCCAGGCGCCGCGCATTGCCAAGGCGCGCGGGCTGACTGAAGCGGCTGTCCGCGGCCTGATCGATCAGCAGATCAAGGGGCGCACGCTCGGTTTCCTCGGCGAGCCCCGCGTGAATGTGCTGGACCTGAATCTCGCGCTGGATAATCTGGCGCACTAAGTTTGCACGCAGCGGCTCCCCAAGCCAATTTGAGCGGGATGGCTAACCAGCCCTCCCGCTTTTCTTTTGGCAGAGAGAGCACCGCCAAGCTTGTTGGTGGAGAATTTCAAATCATCACGACCGGCCTGTGTCGTGCCTAGAACGTTCTCCGCCCCTCGAGCGCCCGCGCCATTGTCACTTCATCGGCGTATTCAATATCGCTGCCGGCGGGAACGCCCGTTGCGATGCGCGTAATCTTCACCGGAAATCCGCGCAACGCAGTTGCCAGCCAGTCGGCTGTTGCCTCGCCCTCCAGCGTGGGGCTCGTAGCCAGAATCACTTCGTCCACTTCGCCGCGTTCTGCGCGGCGCACCAGGGTTTCCGCGCGCAACTGGTCCGGCCCCACTCCATGCAACGGGGAAAGCGTTCCATGCAGCACGTGAAAGACGCCCTGGTAGGTTTGCGATCGCTCGACAGCGGCGATGCTGGTCGGCTCTTCGACGACGCAAACTACACGCTGGTTGCGCGTGGGGCTGGCGCAATAGGCGCACGGATCGATATCGGTGACGTTGTTGCAGATGGAGCAGAGCCGCAGGCTGGCCTTGAGGCCGCGCACCGCGTCAGCCAAAGCGCCAGCGTCCTCGTCGCTCGAGCGCAGAATATGAAAGGCGTAGCGCTGCGCGCTCTTGGTGCCCACTCCGGGCAACTTCTTTAGTTCTTCGATGAGCCGCGCCATCGGCTCGGCATAGCGTGACACGGTGCGAGAACTCCCTCAGGGGCTAAAGCCCCGGGTTAAGAAATCGGGCTTTTGTGGCACGCGACCCACCCACTGGGTGGGTACCCCGCTCGTGCCCTTTCAAAACACCTATCCGCCGAGGCCCGGAATCTTCAAACCGCCCAGCATTCCCTGCACGCTGGACTTGATCGCTTCATCCGCCTTGCGTCCTGCTTCGTTCACGGCAGCGACGATCAAATCTTCGAGCATCTCTACATCGGCCTGCGCGCCGCTCAGGCTCGTTACCGCCGTGGGATCGATGCGAAGTTTCAGCAGCTCCTTCTTGCCGTTCATGGTTGCGGTCACTGCGCCGCCGCCGCTGGATGCTTCTACCACCGTCTCGCCGAGCTTGCGCTGAACTTCCTCCTGCATCTGGTTGGCCTGCGAGAGCATCTCCGAGATTTTCAGCGGGTTAATCATTCGTTGCACCCCTGTCAGTTTCTTCTCATTTTTGTCGCAAATCGACCACGCTGCGGACCTCGGCGTTGAAGATCTCCTGTGCCCGCTTCACTAATGGATGCGCGAGCGCCGCCTCCTGCACGCTGCCGGAGACGATAACCGGCGGCGCAACTGCAGCCGGAGCATCACCCTCGCCTGGCGAGACGAGAAATCTTGCTGGTGCGCCGAGCCTGAGCAACTCCGTCCGGATGAGCTTTTCCGCGGCGGCGTTCACAGTGAGGCTGAGCATCTTCTTGCCCATGCCCGGCACGCCGACACGCACTGCGGAGTCGTCCAATGACCATCCGCCGGCTCCGAGTAATTGTGCGGCGGAGCTGTGTCCGGCGTTGGCCAGGGCAGCCACGACGGCCTCGCGAACTTGCACAATACCAAGGCCATTTGAAGTATCGGTCGAGGATTCGGGCGCCTTCGCCAACGCGCCCTCCGTCAGATTGACGGCCGTTCCGTACCCTGCCTCTTGGCTGGCGACAACCGGGAAAGGAGCCGCGCGATACATGGATTCAGATGTTCTTACCGATGATTGAATGACGGAAGAATCTTCAACCGCTGCCTCCATCTCTATTGCTTCACTTCGCGAGGTTGCTCTGTTCCAGTTGCTGCTCTGGTTTGAGGCAGGGCTGACCGACTGTGCAGTAACCGGTGCCGGCTTCGCAACACTGCCGGTGGCGCGTTGCTGGGCAGGCCCAGGGTTCGGACGCGTGCCCGATCCGCCCGCCACGCCGCTCAGCAGCTCCTCGATGGGCAGAAGGCGCTGCGCGTGAATCAGCTTGAGCACCCCAAGCTCGAGGTGCAAGCGCTGTTCCTGGCGATAGTTCAGGTCATCGAAAGTGCGCAATATGATTTGCAGGTTGCGCGTGAGTTCTTCCTCGGTAAACAGCACGGCGGTGCGCGAGGCGCGCGCCCGTTCGTCCGCCGAGATTTGGAGCAACTCGGTTTGCTGGCCGCCCAGCTTGGCCATCAGCGCGTTGCGCAGATAGCGGACCATTTGGCGCGCCAGCGAGAGCGGGCTGTGCCCGGCGTTTACGAGATTGTTGATCTCTTCCATCAACGCGGCGCTCTGGCATGCGGCGACGGCTTCCATGAGCCGTTCGAAAACCGTGTTCGGCACGGCGCCCATCAGCTCGCGAATCTGTTCCGACGAAAGTGCAGGAAGGCCGCCCTGGAGAGGGGCGGACGCAATCGCCTGGTCCATGATGGAAAGCGCGTCGCGCATCGATCCGTCGCCGGCCTCGGCCAGGAGCGCCAGCGCATCGTCTTCGGCTTCCACATGCTCTTCGGTCGCAATCATCCTTAACTGCGCCAGAATGTCGTCGAATTTGACCGCGTGAAAGCTGAAGTGCTGGCAGCGCGAGCGAATGGTCTGGGGAATGTTCTCGGGCTCGGTTGTCGCCATCATAAAGATGACGTGTGCCGGCGGCTCCTCAAGCGTCTTTAATAGCGCGTTGAAGGCCGCCTCGGTGATCTGGTGCGCTTCGTCGAGGATGTAGATTTTGTAGCGGTCGCGCGAGGGAGCGTATCGCGCCGCATCGCGCAGCTCGCGAATCTCGTCGATGCCGCGGTTCGTGGCCGCATCGATTTCGATCACGTCCACGGCGTTGCCCTGGCGAATCTCGATACATGCGTCGCAGGTGCCGCACGGCTCCGGCGTCGGCCGTTGAGGTGTGCCCACCTCCGTCCGGCAGTTTAGCGCCATGGCCAGAATGCGCGCGATGGTGGTTTTGCCGATGCCGCGATGCCCGGAAAAGATGTACCCGTGAGCAATGCGGTTCTGCTGGAGCGCATTGAGCAGCGTGCGCGTCACATGATCCTGGCCGGCTACGTCGGCAAAGCGCTGCGGACGGTATTTTCTGGCCAGAACCTGGTAGCCCATGCGAAGTTGCACTCCTCTTTTGAGCCTCAAAAAATGCGAGGCCCAGAGGTGATTGTATCGGTTCTGGGTGGATCGCTGCGGGGTGGAAATCGCCTGGCAAGAGCGCCTTTCGACGTTTCGGCCAGGCGATCACCGCGAGTGACTACCGGGCATTTGTTGAGTCAAAAGAAGCGTGTCTCGTTTGGGCCGCAGTGCGCTCGCAGGGGATGAAATCACCTTGCGAATGTGCGATTCTGATTATGGGTGCGTATTGCGCTGAACCTGGCTATTCGTATCGTGCCTGTTCAGTTTGCGTCGAATGATGAGAGGGTTGGGATTGAAGTCGCTCTTTGGAGTCGCGCTGCTCGTGAGCTGCTTTTGGGCAGCGCCGCCGCAGTTCTGTGCGCATGCGCAAGGCAATGGAGGCCAGTCCGGCTCCGGCCAAAGCCAACCGGCCGCCGGCCAGCCCAATGCCGCTCCTTCGCAGCAGCCTCCGCGCCGAACCACGCAGACGAATTCGAATCCATTTCCTGAGGACACAACTTCGGTTCCGGTGATGCCGACCCGAATCCCACCTGACGTGGCTCCGGGCGACGAAGAGCCGAGCGCACACGCTGCCATGCCCGCCGAGGACGGCGATCCCGTGCGCAGCCCGGAAGAGGCGGCGGATGCCGCCGATTCGAGTGACAGCAGCTCAAGTTCGAGCCTCGCAGGGATGGGCGACCTGAATCCACCGGACGATGACACAACACGGTCGGGGAAACATAAAAAAAAGGGTGAGGAAGTCGTGCCCGAACATCATGAGACCGCAGCCGAAGACGAAGAAGTCGGCAGCTACTATCTCACGAACAAGGATTGGAAAGGAGCGCTGTCGCGGTTTCAATCCGCACTGGTTCTCGATCCCGACAATCCGGATGTGTACTGGGGCCTGGCCGAAAGCGAGCGCCATACGGGCGACTTTGCCGACGCTCGTGCCAACTACCTGAAGGTGAGGGAATACGATCCCGGCAGCCGCCACGCCAAGGAGGCCGCCAAGGCCCTGGAGGATCCGGAGATTGCGAACGCAAAGGCGGATGCGGCAAAACCGAACCCAACGGAGCAGCCCGCCCCGCAGCCGCAACAATAAAGGCTGACCGAAGACGAAGTTAGAAGCCCGCCCAGCGCCGATAAGCGTCGATCATTGGCTCTCCCCACAAGCTGCTGACTATTCCGCCAATGCACAAAAATGTGCCTAGCGGCAGCTTGATGTGAGCCCAGCCTTCATTCTTCTCGCGAGTGGACGGCAGCAGAAGCAAAACCAGTGCAGCCACCGCGCCCAGCACCACGCCGATTCCAAACGAGAGAAGAGCGCCTTGCAGGCCAAGCCAGGCGGCCAGCATCGCCATCAGTTTTGCGTCGCCGAGGCCAACGCCCTCGCGCCGGCGGATCAGCCAGTAGATCCAGCGGATGAGAAGAATAAGGGCTGCGGCAGCGAGGATGCTTATCAGCGAAGCGATCGCGGCTTGGATATGAACATTATTTCCAATGTGGAACAATGCAAAGGTGCCTCCAAACGGCATCGGAATCAAGCTGTAGACAAATCCGATTGCTATGCCCGGCCACGTCAATCGATTCGGCAGCCAGAGGTCCTCGGCATCAAATGCCGCAAGAGCGATCAGCAGCCAACAGAGGATCATTCGACCGAAGAGTCGGCTAAGATCGAATGGCAAAGCTGCCCCAGGCGAGTCCATCGACCAAGCAAGAAATCGCCACGCAATGAAGGACCACGTGGCCGCGACCGCCAACTCCACCATCGGATAACGCCAGCTGATGGCTGCTTTGCAGGTGCGGCAATGTCCCCCTAGCGCCAGCCAGCTTACCAGCGGCACATTTTCCCACCATGCCAACGTTCGCCCGCAGCTCCTGCAATGCGAGCGCGGATGGACGATGCTCTCGCCTTCGGGCCAGCGGCTCAGGCACACGTTCAGGAAGCTGCCGAAGGCCAGCCCGAGAAGTCCAGCGAGAATGGTTCCGACGACGCGGATCATTGAAGAGATTGAGTATACGGCTGCGGAGTACGTCTTCATAAGACGCACCGATCATCGCCGCCGCTCCCTAAAAGGTAAAATGGGGATGGATGGATCTGCCGCCAGAGAGTTCCAGAGAGAAGGATCCCACGCCGCAAGTCACCACCGATCCGGCGCGGGCAGCGGCATTGTTTGAGCGGTCCGCGGCCATCATGGCTCGCCTGCGCGCTCCAGGCGGCTGCCCGTGGGATCGCGAACAGTCTTTCGATTCCATTCGCAAATACACACTGGAAGAGGTCTACGAGGTCTTCGACGCCATCGAGCGCCGTGATTTCGACCATCTTGCGGAAGAGCTTGGCGATTTGCTTCTTCAGGTGCTCTTTTATTCCGAGATGGCAGCCAACGAAGGTTTTTTCTCGGTCTCGGACGTGCTGGAGGGGTTGAACCGAAAGTTGATCCGCCGCCATCCTCATGTGTTCGGCGACGAAGCGTCGCGCGCTGCGGGAAACTATGCGGACGTGGACGCGGCTGTGGCGGGGACTGCAGTTGGTGTCCTGCGCAACTGGGAAGAAATCAAAGCGGCCGAAAAGCCATTGCATGCAGCAGACGCGCATGTGGCGCAAAAGCAGCCCGTCTCGCGGCTCGACAGCGTTCTTCGCTCGATGCCCGCTCTGGCTGAAGCTTCCAAGCTCGGCGCCAAGGCGCAAAAGTCCGGCTTCGATTGGCCGAGCTGGCGCGAATTGCTGCCCAAAGTGGAGGAAGAAACCGCCGAGTTGGCAGCAGAAGCCGAGGCAGGCGATCCGCGTGTCGAGGCGGAACTGGGTGACTTACTCTTCACCGTTGTCAATCTCGGGCGCCACCTGGGCGTGGATGCGGAGATGGCGCTGCGCAACTGCAATCTGCGTTTTCGCCGGCGCTTCAGCGAGATGGAAAGCATCTCTCAACGCCCGGTTGAGGAATTGTCGCCGCCCGAGTTGGAAGCGCTTTGGGAGCAGGCAAAGAAGAACCTGGCGGACGTCGAAGCGCGCAGCCCCGAGCATCCGGCTCAAACCGCATCGCAGGTGCAGCCATGATCGAGATTCGCAGCTGCGCAGGTTTCGACGAAATGGAAGCGTGCGTAAAGCTCCAGATCGAGACCTGGGGCTACGACGAAAGCGATGTAACCGCACGCAAAACATTCCTGCTTGCTCAAAGAATCGGTGGCCAGGTGCTCGGCGCCTTTGACACTGAGATCGCGACAGGCCAGCCCGGCGCGAAGGGCAAAGCACTCGTCGGTTTCGCTATGTCTTTGCCCGGGATCAAACGGACTCAAAACGGTCCGCAGCCTTACTTGCATTCGCACATGCTGGCGGTCCGTCCATCGCATCGCAATCGGGGGCTGGGAGCGCAACTCAAATGGGAACAACGGCGTGAGGCGCTTTCGCGCGGCATCAAGCACATGGAGTGGACCTTCGATCCACTCGTCATTCCCAACGCTTTCCTCAATATCCACAGGCTGGGCGCGATCTCCAGCGCCTATCTTGTGGATTTCTATGGTGTATCCTCTTCTCGACTGCAGGGTGGGCTCCCGACCGACCGGTTATTGGCGGAATGGGAGCTGGATTCCCCGCGAGTAGAAGCAACTTTTGCTCAGCACCAGGCGGCCGCGCAATGCATTGAAGAGCGCATTTTGGTCCCAGCCCCCATAGAACGTTGGAAGACAAGCGAAGCGAGCCGTGAAAGGGCCCTCGATGTTCAGCTAAAGAATCGGCGGAAGTTTCAGGATGCTTTCTCGCGGGGACTGGTCGTACTTGGCTTCTCTCGCGATGCGGAAGGAAACGGAATCTTCGAACTGGGCTCCCTAACCCAGTTGCAATCGAATCTTGGTTCTGCTTTTTCTAAGGAATGTAAAACTTTATGAGAATTGATGCGATCATTCTGCGTGAGCTTCATATGCCGCTGGTTCGTCCTTTTGAGACCAGCTTTGGCGTTACCCGCAACCGGCGGATTGTGCTCGCCGAGGTTCAGTCGGAGGGACTTTCAGGCTGGGGCGAGTGCACGGCCGGCGAGCGGCCGTTCTTTTCTGGCGAATCGACCGACTCGGCCTGGCAGGTTCTGGTTCAGGAACTCGCGCCCATGATGGCTGCCGAGGCTCCAGAACATGGCGGCGAATGCCCGGGCATTTTTCGTGCTGTTCGCGGCAACCCGATGGCCAAAGCCGCCCTTGAGAACGCAATCTGGGACCTGGAAGCGCAGCGCGAAGGTGTCTCGCTCTCCCGATTGCTAGGCGGCGTGCGCGACAGCATTACCTGTGGCGTCTCCATTGGCATTCAATCTTCCATTCAGGAACTCCTTTCCATCATCGAGCATGAATTGGCTGCCGGCTATCAGCGCATCAAGCTCAAGTGCAAACCGGGTTGGGACGTAGAAGTATTTGAGCGGGTTCGCAGCCGCTGGCCCGGTATCCTGCTCAGTTGCGACGCCAACTCGGCTTATCGCCTACGTGACGAAGATCACCTGGTTTCGTTCGACGCCTATGACCTGCTGATGATTGAGCAACCGCTCTGGCACGACGACTTTTACTTCCACTCTGTGCTGCAAAGGCGCCTCAACACGCCCATCTGCCTTGACGAGTCCATTCGCAACCGCCGCGATGCTCTGGCGGCCATCGAGATGGAGTCCTGCAAGATCATCAACGTCAAGCTGGGGCGCGTGGGAGGCTTCTCCGAGGCCATTGCCGTACACAACGCGGCGATGGAGCGTGGAATTCCCCTGTGGTGCGGCGGTATGCTCGAGTCCGGCATCGGACGCGCGCACAACATCGCGCTTTCCACCCTCGAAGGCTTCACGCTGCCCGGCGACGTGTCCGCTTCGGCGCGCTATTTTGTCGATGACATCATTGAGCCCCGAGTTACGGTCTCCGATCAAGGCGAGAT
>Ga0326728_10012076_pt1 | contig 19392 bp, 15 predicted proteins | sample MB3enrmetagenome_FD_207602 | JGI IMG/M metagenome (GOLD analysis project Ga0326728, IMG submission 207602) | Lab enriched peat soil microbial communities from McLean, Ithaca, NY, United States - MB31MN | ecosystem: Environmental > Terrestrial > Soil > Wetlands > Peat | place: USA: New York... | reverse complement strand
AGGGCACCGGGGCGGTCGTGCTCGCCACGATCCTGTCGGCGCTCCGCGCCGCCGGCACCTCGATCACCGACCAGCGCGTCGTCCTCTTCGGGGCCGGCGGAGCCGGCACCGGGGTCTCCGACACGCTGCGCGCGGCGATGGTCCAGGACGGGGTCCCCGAGGCCGAGGCGCGACGCCGCTTCTGGCTGGTGAACCGGGGCGGCGTGCTCCACGAGGGCCGGAGCGACCTTCGGCCCGAGCAGCGTTTCTACGCCCGGCCCTGGGCGGAGGTCGCCCCGTGGGCCCGGTCCGACCCCGGCCGCGTGTCCCTCACCGAGACGGTCGCTGGCGTACACCCGACGATCCTGATCGGCCTGTCGACGGTCGCAGGGGCGTTCGACGAGACGCTCGTCCGCTCGATGGCGAGCTCCGTCAAGCGGCCGGTGATCCTGCCGCTCTCCAACCCGACGACGAAGAGCGAGGCGACGCCCCAGCAGCTGCTCGACTGGACCGAGGGGCGCGCCCTGATCGCGACCGGCTCGCCGTTCCCCGCGGCGACGTTCCGCGGCCGGCCCGTGCCGATCGCGCAGTGCAACAACGTCTACGTCTTCCCGGCGCTGGGCCTGGGGGCCGTGGCGAGCCGAGCGCGGTGCGTCACCGACGGGATGATCATCGCGGCCGCGAGGGCGCTGGCGGCCCGGTCGCCCGCCGCGTCGGACCCGAACGGCGCCCTGCTTCCGACGGTCCACGAGCTGCGCCAGGTCGCCCTCGACATCGCCTTCGCGGTCGGCCTCGAAGCGCAGCGCAGCGGCCAGGCGGAGAAGAGCACCCCGGAGGAGCTGAGGGCGCGCGTCGCCGCGACGCAGTGGACGCCGGTGTACCCGACCTACCTGGCCGGGGCCTGAGGTCGGCCGCGAGCGCGCCGGACGCGTGGTCCTCGGCCCCCCCCTCGGGGGGCCTCCCGTGGCGAGCGGGGTGGAAGGTCCGCCCCTACGCCACGGCGAGGAGAGGCGTGGGGCCCCAGCCGCTGGTCGTGAGGGCGACGAAGGTGACGTCAAGGACCGGGGGCGACGCCCCCTTCACGATGAGCAGGCCGTACGAACCGCCGTTCACCGAGTAGCCCCGCACGTGGCCGATGTGGTAGAGGTACGTCCCGTTCCACAGCTCCAGCGTGATCGTGGAGGTGTTCGAGCGGCCCGACACGAAACCGCCCTGCCAGGAAAGGACCGCCACGCTCCAGTTGGTCCCCGCCGGCAGCCCGGTCTCATTGAACGTCACGGCGTACGTGGGGAGGGCCACGAAGACGACGCTGACCGTGGCGGGGGAGGCGCCGGTGACGTTGAACGTTCCGTGCGAGCCGTTGTGCGCGATACTGTACCCCGGAACCGGGAAGACATGGTAGAGGTAGGTCCCGTTCAGCAGGGAGAACGTCAGGGACGAGCCGGAGGTCGTATGGGTGACGCTGCGGACCGCGCCGGGAACTCCGTTGTGGATCGTGGAGACGCGCACCGTCCAGTGGGTCCCGGCGACCAGACCGGTCTCCGTGAAGGTGGCCGCGTAGTAGGTCAGCCTGGCGAACGCCACGTTGAGGGTCGCGGGCTGCGCGCCGGCGACCTGGACGAACCCGTGGCCACCGCTCAGGATCTCGTAGCCGCGGACGTTGTGGACGTTGAAGAGGTACGTCCCGTTGGGGACGGAGAAGGTGATCGACGTTCCGTTCGACGTCTTCGCGTGGCTGTGGGAGCCGTGCCACCAGCCCCCGTGACCGGTGAGCGCCACGCTCCAGTTGGTCCCGGCACCAAGGCCGGTCTCCGTGAAGGTCACGTTGTAGGTGGGGCCCGTGGGGGCCCCATGGGCGTTCGAGGGTCCCTGCGCGGCCCCGACGCCGGCGTAAGCGAACGCCGTTACGGCGATCAGGAGGACCGCGGCGGCCCCCCACTTGACGGTTCGTGAGGCGGACATCGCCCGATGCGAACCGACGCCCCTATTTGTGCCTTCATCCAGCCTTGAGGTTACTCGCTAACCCGGGGCTCCGACAGGGGGCCGGCGTGCCGGGCCCGTGGCCTGCTCCCGGCGAGGAAGCGCCGGCCGCCGGCTACTGGGCCATCCGGGGGTAGAGGGCGGCGCAGAGCGCGATCAGCCCGAGGGTGACGGCGAGGAGGACCCCGAGGTCGACCCCGAGGGGGAAGAGCGTCGAGGCGGCCGGGGTCACCAGGTTTCGCAACGCGTCGACCAGGTAGGTGAGCGGGTTGGCGTACGCGAACGGTCGCAGCCAAGCCGGCATGATCTTGAGCGGGTAGATCGCGTTGCTCGCGAAGAACAACGGCATCGTCAACAGCTGCCCGATCCCCAGGAACCGCTCCTGGGTGCGGACGAGGCTCGCGATCACCATCGAGAGGGTCGAGAACAGCGCCGAGCCGAGGACGACCGCCACGAGGACCCCGGCGACCGAGAAGGCGGTGATGTGCAGGTGGACGGAGAGCGCGGCGGCGAGGACCATCACGACCGCCGCCTGCGAGAGCCCGCGCAGGCTGGCCGAGAGGGCCCGGCCCCCGACCAGGACCATCCGGGGCGCCGGACTGACGAGGAACTTGATGATGATCCCGAGCTCGCGCTCGCGGATGGAGGCGATCCCGTAGAAGATCGCGATGAACAGGACGCTCTGGGCCAGGATCCCCGGGGTGAGGAACTGCAGGTACGTCAGCGGGGCGGTCGGGATGGCGTGGATCGCCGAGAAGGCGCTCCCGAAGACGACGAGCCAGAGCGCCGGCTGGATCGCTCGCAGCAGGAGCTCGGTGGGGTCGTGACGGAGCTTGCGGGCCTCGTAGCCGACGATCGTCGCGACCTGGCCGACCGTCTCGACGACCCTCGCGATTCCGGTGGCCCTGGGCCCCCCGGGAACGACCTCACTCGAGGCGGGCGGCGACACGCCGCGTCCTCCCGGCTTCGCGGTAGGACCCGCTGAGCTCGACCTCTTCCCCCGCGTAGTGGCGGAAGACGTCCTGGAGCGTGGCCCCCGTGAACCCGAGGCCCGCCTTCAGCTCGGTGGGGCTCCCGACCGCGACGAACCCGCCCCGGTGCATCACCCCGACCCTTTCGCAGAGCCGGTCGGCCTCCTCCATGTAGTGCGTCGTCAGCACGATCGCCGTTCCGAACCGGCTCTTCAAGAGGTCGATCTGCTCCCAGACCGCCTCTCGGGCGACCGGGTCGAGGCCGACGGTCGGCTCGTCCAGGAACAGCACCTGGGGCCGGTGCAGGAGGGCGGAGGCGATCTCCAGGCGCCGGATCATGCCGCCGGAGTAGTTGCGGACGAGCTGGTCGGCGACCGAGGCGAGCCCCATCAGCTCGAGCGCCTCCCGGATCCTCCGGGGACGCTCGGCGCGCGGGATCCCGTAGAGCCCTCCCACGACCCAGAGGTTCTCGTAGCCGGTCACCTGGGCGTCCGCCGAGATGAGCTGGGGGACGTAGCCGATCCTCCGACGGACCTCCGCCGGGTCCCGGCCCAGGTCGAACCCCGCGACGCTCCCGCCTCCCGACGTCGGCGAGAGGAGCGTCGTGAGCATCTTGATCGTCGTCGTCTTGCCCGCTCCGTTCGGCCCGATGAGCCCGAACACCTGGTCCCGCGGCACGGTGAACGACAACCGATCCACCGCGGTCAGCGCCCCGAACCGACGGGTCAGCTCTCGAGCTTCGACGACCGGTGCCGCCGGGGAGGCTGTCAACGCGAACGCCACCCGGGGCTCGGGGAAGACCATGACGCCCTACGGCGGGGCGGGCGCGAGCCGACATGCGCCACCGTGCGGCCGGTCCGGAGGGCCACGACCGGCACCGTCCCGACGGGGAGGGCACCGGCCTATCCGGCGACCGGACCGGACCCGCCGGCGATCCCGGGCCTTCGAGGGAGGCGGCGGGAAAGCCGTCGCGCCAGCAGCAGCTCGGTCAGGAAGATGCGGACGAACGAGGGACCCGACGTGACCTTGCTCGCTCCGCCCAGTCGCGGCTCGAACCGGAACGGGACCTCCCGAAGGTCGAGACCGCGGCACATCACCAACAGGAAGAGGAGCAGCTTGTACCCGCGGTACCCCGGGTCCAGAGGGACGAACGCCTCGCGGCGGAAGGCGAAGTACCCCGAGACCGGGTCGGTGACAGGGCGTGCCGCCGGCAGCATCAGCTTCGCGGTCCACTCCGCCCCGCGCGAGATCAGGGCCCGGAGAGGGGACCGGGGTCCCGGCGAGCCTCCCGGCGCGTAGCGGCTCGCGATGACGAGCGCCGCCCCATCCTCGAGCCGGGCGACGAACTCCGGCAACAGCTCCGGCGGGTGCTGGAGGTCCGCGTCCATCACGACGATGCAGCGGCCGCGGGCCGACTCGATCGCCCGGCACTGGGCGGCGAGGGTGGTCTGCCGTCCGTCGTGGAGGAGGACCCGGACCCTCGGGTCCGCCGCCGAGAGGTCGACGACGAACTCTCGCGAGCCGTCCGTGCTCCCGTCATCGGCGACGATCGCCTCCCACGGCGGGAGCTCGAGGGAGCGCAACCGTTCGAACAGCTCCACCAGGTTCGGGCGCTCGTTCACGACCGCCAGGACGATCGACAGGGTGGGCTCGGCCGCGGAGGAGGGTCCGTCCGGACGATCGGCCATACGCGCTTAGGTCGAACCGGCCGGGCGGATACGCTAGGCGGGCCGGCGGACAGGGCCGTGCGGCCCTGGGGATCCGGTCTACGCCGTGGCCACCTTCACCTGGAGGCCGGGGGCGAACCGGTGGAGGAGGGCGATGTGCAGTCCCTCGACGACCGCCCAGAGCAGGGCGGCCCCGACCGCGAGCCGCTCCATCGCGGCGGGCGTGAAGCCGAAGAGGTGGACGAAGAAGAGGACGAGGCCACCGAGAACGACCAGGCCGGTCGCGAACGTGTAGGCTCGGGAGACGCGCCAGCGCTCGTGGCGGTGCATCGCCGACGCCACGATCAGGAAGCCCACGCCGGCCGCGCCGATGGCGACGTAGCTCGCGAGAGGAGCGGCGCTCGAGGGGAGGTGCGAGGAGAGGGCGCCGAAGGCGCCGAAGACCACGGCCGCCACCGACGCCAGCAGCAGGGCGAAGAGGCCCACTCCCCGGCTCGGCCGCTCATCGAACGCGCTCCAGGAGAACAGGAGGCCGACGAGGGCCAGGGCGCCGAGGACCACGAGCGAGGCGTTGAAGGCCGTGGCCCAGGACGACGAGCTCGACCCGAGGGCGGTGGCCGAGCCGGTCCAGAGCCCGAAGCCGGGATCGCGGCTCGCGACGAGCAGGGCGACGACGACGAACTGCGCCGCCGCGACCGCGAGGAGGACGCCCCCGGTCCGGACGGCCCTACGCACAAGAGGGGTTTCGGCCGACATGCCAAGCACCGGGCGGGCTCTGGCGAGCTCCTCCCCTATAAGGACCGAAGGTCCAGTGGACGCGGGTTCCCCGGCGGCCCCCGGACGTATAACCGCGCCGGGGCTCGCGAGGACATGTCGCGGCCGCCGGCGGGACCGGCGCTCACCGTCGACGCGGTGTGGATCGACCGGCGGCGACTTCTGCTCGTTCGCCGAGGCCGTCCTCCGTTCCTGGGGAAGTGGGCGCTCCCCGGGGGATTCGTCGAACTGAACGAAACGGTGGAGGTCGCCGTGGCACGGGAGCTCCTCGAGGAGACCGGCCTTCGGGGGACCGCGGGACGACTGGTAGGGGTCTACTCCGGCCCGCACCGTGACCCTCGCCGGCCCACCACGACCGTGGCCTACCTCATCCGAGGGCGAGCGAGGGCCGCGAAGGCCGGCGACGACGCCTCGGGCGCGGCCTGGGTGGCGCTCCGCGAGGTGGGGCCGCTCGCCTTCGACCACGAGCGGATCGTACGGGACGCCCTGCGCCTCCTCGGGATACGACGCCCGTCGCACCGTCGCTCGGGGCGGGCCCGAACGGGCCCGCGCCGACGGCCCGCGTCGTGACCCGGGGTGGGCCGTCGCGGACCCGGGCGCCCCGGCCGCAGGGCTCGGCCGGCCGCGTCGGGCGCTGACGAGGATATCGTGCTCTTCGACACGGACCGGACGCGACGGCGCGGCCGGGGAGCGAGCTCTCCTGGGGGCGCCGCGCGCTGGCCCGGTTCCGAGCTTCGCGCTCGCTCGGACCCCCGGCGCGCATCGGGCGCGCCTTCGAACGGGTCCCGGAACGGCCCGTCCCCCCCGAGCCGGCCCTCGCGCCACGGCTTTATCGGAATCCGGCTCCCCCGGCGGGGGAGGCGATGGCGTCCAAGATCGGGCTCGGCCAGGAGGCGCACCCGAGGCCCACGCTCCTCAGCGACTTCATTCTCGGAAGCCAGGACGGGCTCGTGAACGTCCTCGGGATCCTGCTCGGGCTCGTCGCGGCCGGCAGCTCGATGCGCATCATCGAGGTCGGCGCCCTGGCCGCCCTGGCCGCCGAATCGATCTCGATGGGGGCCGTCGCCTACACGTCGACCCTCAGCCGCCGCAAGCTCTACCTGAGCGAGATCGAGCGGGAGCGCCGTGAGATGCGCGAGACCCCCGAGCTCGAGCGGGATGAGGTCCGGGTGATCCTGCGCAAGTGGGGCTACGAGGGCGACGAGGTCGAGGAGATGGTCCGGCGGATCGAGGCCAAGCCGCGGGCCTGGCTCGACATCATGATGGCGTTCGAGCTCAACCTCGCCGAGGTCACGCCCCAGCAGCCCCGGGACAGCGCGCTCGTCGTCCTCGGGGCGACCGTCGCCGGCTCGCTCGTCCCTCTCCTCCCGTTCTTGGTCGGCCTTTCGAGGGTGACCGCGACCCTCGTCTCGGTCATGGTCACCGGGGCGATGCTCCTCGGCGTCGGGATCTACGAGGCGCGGACGACGACCAGCGCGTGGTGGGTCTCCGGAGGGCGGATGCTTCTCATCGGGCTGGGGGCGGGATTCGCGGGCTTCCTCGTGGGCAAGGTCGTCGGCGTGTTCTGAACCGAAAAGGACCTGACCGCTCGCAGTGCCGGGAGGGAGGCGGCCTGCGGGCGCCGCCTACGGGCCTGAAAGGCCAGGAGAGCCCCCGGTCCTCCGAGGTGCGCAGCGGTTGCCGGTCCCGGGAAAGGCCTTCGGCGACGTCGGGACGATCCCGGTCAGGCCACGCGGAGCGGAAGGGCCTGCCGCAGGCGCAGCCGGCCGCGTCGCGTCCCCCACACCCTGCTCGCGGAGCGGACCTCGTGACGCTGGCAGTGGGCACAGAAGACGACGGTCTCACCGACGTCTTCGAGCTCGGGGGTCCGCAAGTGGTCGGCCGCCGAATGGCCGCAGTCACGGGAGATGCAGGGATGGACCGCCCGGGCCTCCGTTTCCCTCACCGGGGTAAATCATGCGTATCAATGCGTATTAAACCTGTCGATTCGGGGTTCGACTCGCACCGACCGCGAGCGCCGCGGTCGGCTCGGCGGAGGAAGGCGGGGACGACCTCGCGGTCCGACCCGAGGGACCCGGTGGCACGTCGCCGCGATGGGCGCCCGAGAGACGTGCCGCGCCCGGAGGGCGACCTTGGCCGTCCCTCGGAAGGGGGAGGACGGAGGGTCTACTTGGCCGAGAGCCCGGCCCGTGCCCGGAGCGCGTGGTAGAAGCCGCCGAAGCTCGTCGCGGTCGGGGTCTTGAGCCCCTGGACCCGGAGCTGCTCCCGGACCTCCTTGGCGCCCTGGCGCAGGTCCAGGATCTTCGCGGTGTCGTACTTGTACTGGAACGTCCCGGGCGGACCGCGCGGAAACGGCTCCCAATCACGAGGGGTCGTCACGCGGAGGTCGGCGGGCCGCCGGCCATCCGTCGGTGCGAACGGCGGTAGGGTCAGGTGCTCCTCGGTCAGCCAGAGCATCGTCGCGTCGCGGATCGCCTGCTCGGTGACGTCGTCCAGCGCCCCCGGGGCGACCTGCCCCTGGACCCAGGAGACGAGCGCGTCGAACGTCTTTTCGGCGTTCTCCTCGAGCATCTGCAGGACGGCCAAGCGGAGCGCGCTCCGGCGGAGCTGCTGGATGCCCGTATCGCTCAGGCGGAACTCGACGGTGAGGCCGACCAGCCCGTCCGCGTTGGAGGCGAGCTCCTCGAGGGAGAGGACGAACAGGGGGGAAGCCGCCTCGTCCGGCGCCACGAACCATAGGGAGAACGCCCGGCCGTTGGTCAAGAGGATCAACGGGACGCGAGCTTCCTTCGCCTGGTCCCCGATCGGTCCGAGCTCGGTGACGCTGGCGGAGCGCTCGCGGACGTCGAGGAACAGCTTCGGCCTGGCTTCCCCGTCCAGGAGGGCGTAGTCGACGGTCTCCCTGCGACCGGCGGCGTGGTAGTCGAGGAAGACCTGGCGCTTATCGTGAGGGTCCCAGCCGAGAGCCTCGAGGAACGGGTTCACGATCCAGTGGCGGATCTGTTGTTCGGTGACATCCTGGACGTCGCGCAGCACCTCACCGGCCACTTGGCCGAAATCGATGAGCCGGCGGTTGAGGTCGACAGCTTCCATCGACCGCGCGATGGAAGGTCGACCGCTTAAATGTACCTCTGGGCGGCCTGCTGCCGGCTCCTGGGGCGGGACGGCGAGGTGGGGAAATCGCGAGGGCCGGCGGCCCGTGCGGCGAGGAAGGAGCGACGGGCGGCCCCGCCGACCGCCGGTACGGGCCGGCCCCTCCACCTGGGCCCTGGAGTACGCTAGGCGCCGGAACGACTGGAGCGCGGCGACCGCCCGTTGGCACCTGTCCCCTACCCTTCTTTACTGTGAGGTATCTTGCTCCCGGCCACGAATCGCCATGGTGCGGAGGGTCGCCCAAGGCCAGTTCCGGGTGACATGGGCGTTTGAGCCGCGTGGGTCGGCCCCCGAGGAAGCGACACGCACCGGCGGGGTAGGCGACCTAGGGGCGGCGTCGGCCGCCCTCGCTCCCGCCGAAGGATCCGGCATCCCGTCCCATCCGGCTTTCGAGTCCCCCGCACCGGAGTCGCTCGTCCCCCTCGAAAAGGAGGAGGCGACCGATGAGGAAGAGGTGGGGGACGCCCCCGGGTCGCCCACGACGTTCCCTCCTGCTCCCTTCGCGGTCGACACGCCCGAGTCGGTCCCCCCGCCCCCTCCGATGGTCCCCGGCGTGCGAGGGTCGGCTGCCAAGGAGACGGCGGAGGGAGAGGGAGAGGAGCCGACCGACGGCCCTTCAGACTCCGAGCCGGCTCCGAAGGCCGCCGCTCGCCCGCAGGGAGCGGTCGGGCCTCCCTCTCCGGGGTCGGGCACTCCGCCTCCGCGGGAGGAGGCGACCTTGGCCCCACCACCCCTTCTCGTCGAGACCGCCATCGTTCCGAGACCCCCTCGGGCCCAGTTCCGGGTGATGTCAGCGTGGCACGAACTCGCTCCCACGGCGCCCACGACGGACGAGACGGCCCCCCGATCGCGGGGGAAGGAAGAAGCGGCCGTCGTGCCCTCCATCCGCCTTCCTCTCGCTCGAGAAGCGGAGGAGCGGCCCCCGGAACCGGCGATCATTCCCCTACCCGGCACCGAGCAAGCCCCCTCGGTCTCCCCCACGGCGTCGTCTCCACCGGCCCCGCCCACCGAAGCGGGCCGGACCCTTCTGGGGCTGCTCGCGCGGATGTGGCTGATGCGAGCGGCGAAGACGACCGCAGGGGGGTTCGCCCTGGGGCAGACCGTGGCCCCGTCGGTCCCGCCGCCTTCGTCCGGGGCTGCACCGTCCCCTGCGCCGCCGCCCGCGGGCCTGCCGCCGGAGCCGTCGGCGACCACCGCGCCGCCTTCCGCGGTCCCCGAGCCGTCGGCGGGTCCGCCGCACGAGCCGGCCATGCGGGTCCCCCTGCCACCGCCGATGCCGCCACCGCCCTCGAGTCCCGTCCCGGAGCCGACGACTCGCGACCGAGGCTGGCCGCGCCTCCCGGAGCCAGATGGTCGGCGTCCGATGAGCGGCCTTGCCTCCCTCCTCGTGGAGGTGGCCGAGGCGTCCAACCCGCAGCCCTCCGAACCACCCCCCGCCGCCTTCTTGCGCCCGACCGCGGGCCGGCTCATCCACTGCCGCTACCCGATCCCCGATCGCCCGGTCTCTAGGGATGCTTGCCGGCAATCGAGGGTGGGGCGCTAGCGGCGACGCGCCGTCGGGGTCCGATGCCCGCCCGTCTCCGGAAACGACGGGCCAGTCTCCTCCCCCGTCGCGAGGGGCTGGTCGGTGGACCGACCCCCGTTCGCGGCCGAGGGTCCCCTGACGGACCCTCGGCGTTTCCTGGGGCCTAGGACCGCCGCAAGGGTCGGCGCACCAGGCATCGATCGGACCGGTTGCGGGATGCGGCTACGAGGGTCGGATGGTCCGGGGACGCCGACAAGCCCCCGGTCGGGGGCGGTCGGTTCGACCACAACCTGTAAGGAGGGAGGACCCGCATGTACGGAACGTAAGCCCATGTCGAGTTCCGCGTCCGCGCCACCGCCGGGCCCGAGCCCTCCGCCGATCAACAGCCCTGCCTCCGCCCCCAGCGCCCCTGCCCGCCGCCTCTCCGGGGCCGCCACGGCCGCGATCGCGATCGTCATCGTCGCGGTGATCGTGGTCGGGGTCCTGGCCGCGGGTGTCGTGCCCGGGGTTTCCCTGATACCCAAGTCGAAGGCGTCGACCTCGATGACGGTCTCCTCTTCGACGGCGATCGGGGACGCGGACCAGGTCGCCTCCGCCCATGGCGCCGGCTCCCTCGTGCTGGCCGTCGGGGTCTCCACGACCTATTCGTTCCAGTTCGGCAAGATGGCCGGGAACACGGACTGCCCGGTGACCCACGCCCTCTCGGCGAACTTCACCGTCCCTGCCGAGGGCTCCAGCTACGCCTCGGGAGACGCGGCCCTTTGGCTGTTCCTTTACGTGAACAGCGGGGGCGTGAACGAGAGCGTCATCGCGGTCGTCGGGCCCACGACCTACTTCCTCGGAACGCTCTCTGGGGCGGATTGCCTCACCCTCGGTTCGATCAGCCCGCTCCCCTCGACGTTCGTCAGCAGCACGAGCCTCGCCGCGACGATCGACTCGGACGCGGGCTCGTTCCTCAAGGCCCACGCCACGGCCAACTCCCTGTTCGCGCTCGTCGAGAACGGGACGGCCGGCCCGGAGTGGCTGGTCGCGTTCACGAACTGCTCGTACGACCCCGCGACCCAGAAGGCGCTCGGGGGGACCGAGGGCGACCTCTTCTACAGCCTCGCCAACGGAACGAGCGGAGAGGTCACCGGCTTCGACGACCTTGTGGGCCAGGCGAACTGCTCGGCGCTCACCAACACCTCCAGCCTCTCTCTCGGCTACGTCCTCGAGATGGTCCCGTTCGAGCACTCGGTCAGCGGCTCGAGCTATTACGACGAGCTTGTCCTCGCGTCCTCGACGGGGCTCACGACCGGGATGTTCGGGCTGTTGGTGGCGAACGCCACGGACGTCCTCCAGCCGCTGGCGACCGTGCCGGCCGCGTGCACCTACGGGGCCGCGGTGAGCGCGTGCGTCAACGGCACGGGTTGGTACGCGGTCCTCAATGACACGGGGGAGGTCGTCGGAACGTACGGGAGCCTGGGGTGGGGCGACCTCGCGCCCTCCACGACCAACGTCACGCTCGCCGCCGGGATGGAGCTCGTGATCGTGTCGAACGTCGCGTACGCCGGGGGTGGCTACACCCTCTCGGCGTTCTCCACCGGTGCGGCCGTGGTCACCGGCTCGACGGTCCTGTAAGCGCCTCCGGTCGACGGGCCGGGACGGGCGGGCGCCCCGGCCGCAGCGTGGGCGCGGTGGGCGCCCTCGGATCGCCGGCCGGCTACGCCGCGGAGCGCTCCGAGCCCCCCGGGGGGAGAGTCCTCCGCGCCCGGAGGACCTCCTCCCCGAGGAACGGCTCGATGGTCCGTAGCGGGCGGCCGAGCCCGACGTAGGCAGGGAGCCCGAGCATGTCGGCGAGCAGCCATTCCACCTCGTAGGCATAGAGGAGGGACGAGCCGAGCGTCTCGAGCAGGCGGGCGAGGCGGACCGAGTTCGCGGGGCCGAGGCTCAGGTACCTCGGTCGGAGGCCCGCCACGCGGAACAGCGTGTCGGTGAGGTCGCGGTACCTCCACCGCCGGGGCCCCCCGACGACGACGTTGCGGCGGCCCCCTCGCTCCGCCTCCAGGCGCAGGATCGACGCGAGGTCGGCGACGGAGACCGGGCTCAGGTGGTACTCCCCGTCCCCGAACATCGGGAAGACGTGGTAGCGACGGATCGTCCTCAGCATCACCGAAAGGAGCACGTCGCGCGGCCCGAACAGCATCGTCGGGCGGACGATCGCGTAGTCGAGGCCGCTCGCTTCCACCGCTCGGTCGACCCGGCGCTTCTCGGCGAGGTACGGCAGGTCGCTCTCGAGCCGGCGGGGGGCGTCCGGCACGCTGACGTGGACGAACCGGCGGACGCCGGCCGCCTCGGTGTCCTTCACCAGCCGCACGAGCCCGTCGGCGAGGCGTCGGAACCGGGCCCGACGCGCCTGGCGGTACCAGGCGAGGTTCAGCACGGTGTCGACGCCCTCGAGGTACGGGCGCCAGTCCGCGACCTCCGCGGCGTCCGCGGGTCGAGCGTCGATCCCCGCCGCGGCCTCGGCCTCGGTCGGCCGCCGATGGACCGAGCGGATCCGGCGGTCGTGGGCGAACTCCGCGAGCACCGCCCGTCCGACCAGGCCCGTGCAGCCGCCGACGACGAGCCACACCGGGGGCGAGCCGGATTCCGCGCTCATGGGGGGAGAGCGAGCGGAGGAACGTCTCCCGACGCCTCGGCTCGGGGCGGGACGGGGGACGAGAAGACCGCCTGCCAGGCGGCGAGGACGTGGGGACGGACCTCGGCGAGGGCGACCGGCCGCCCGAGCTCCCGCGCCAGGGACGTCATGACCGTCCCGTCCAGGCCGCAGGGGTGGAACCGTTCGAACGTCGCGAGGTCCGGCTCGACGTTCAGCGCGAAGCCGTGGAACGTCACCCAGTGGTCGACCGCGATCCCGACCGAGGCGATCTTGCGGCGTCCGTCGATCCAGACGCCGGGCTGCCCCTTCAGGTGGCCGGCGACGACGCCGAACGGCTCGAGGGCGCGGGTGACCAGGCCCTCGACGTCCCGGACGAACCTCCGTACGTCGTTCCCCCTCGGCGCGAGGTCGACGATCGGGTAGCCGACGAGCTGGCCCGGGCCGTGGTACGTCGCCCGCCCCCCGCGCTCGACCGCGACGACCTCTAGCCCGCTGCGGGCCGCGGTGCCGTCGTCGCCCTCGACGCCCACCGTGACCACGGGCGGATGCTCGACCAGGACGAGCGTGTCCCCGATCGACCCCCGGCGGCGCTCGAGGACGAGCCCGCGCATCGCCTGCAGCGAATCGACGTAGCCGCGGCGTCCCCAGTCAACGACCGCCGGCAGGGACGGTCCTCCTCGCGACATGCATCGGCTCGCCGAGCCACAACGCCGCGGCTTCCCCGATCGCCTCGCTGAACGTGGGGTGGGGGTGGATCGTCAGGGCGAGGTCGCGGACGGTCGACCCCATCTCGAGCGCGTGCGCCGCCTCGGCGACGAACTCGCCGACCGAGCCGCCCGCCGCGTGGAAACCGAGGAGGCGGCCGCTCGTCTCGTCGGCGACGATCTTGGCCCAGCCGCCGGTCGCGTGGCTCGCGTGGGCCCGGCCGAGGGCGGCGAACGGGAACCGGGCCTCGCGCGGGGCAAGGCCGGCGCGCTCCGCGTCGGCCTTGGTCATGCCCACGGTCGCGAGCTCGGGGTCGGTGAAGACAACCGACGGGATCGCGCGGAAGTCGAAGCGGGTCGGCCGCCCGCTGAGCGCCTCGGCGGCGACGATCCCCTCGCGGTAGGCCTTGTGCGCGAGCATCGGCGCTCGGGCGACGTCCCCGGCGGCGTAGATGTGGGGAACGCTCGTCCGCATCTGGGCGTCGACCGTGACGAAGCCGGTCCTCGGGTCGACGGCGACGCCGGCGTCCTCCAGGCCCAGGTCCGCGGTCGCCGGGCGCTTGCCGACGGTGACGAACAGCCGCTCGGCGGAGAGCTGCTCGCGCCCGGAGGCGCCCTCGACCTCCATCGTGAGCCCGTCCGGCCCCCTGCGGAGCGCGACCGCCTTGGTCGCCGTGCGGACCTCGATCCCGACGCGGCCGAAGGCGTTGGTGAGCTCGCGCGAGAGGTCGGCGTCCAGGCCGGGGAGGAGCTGCGGCAGCAGCTCGACGATCGTCACCTTCACGCCGACGCGCGCGAGGAACTGGCCGAGCTCGCAGCCGCTGACCCCTCCGCCCAGGACGAGCATGGTCCTCGGGAGGCTCTTCATCGAGAGGAGCTCCCAGGCGTTGACGACGCGCTCCCCGTCGGTCTCGAACCCCTTCAGCGTCGTGTGGACGGCTCCGGTCGCGACGACCGCCGAGGAGAAATCGATCCGCTCGTGGCCGCCGTCGGGGGCGCGCACGTCCAGCGAGTTCGGGCCGGTGAACCTTGCCTCGCCGGAGAGGACCGTGACGCCCGTCGCCTTGAGGAGGGTCGCGACGCCCGAGCGCTCCTTCACGACGACCGCCTCCTTCCAGCGCATCGTCGCGGCGAGGTCGTACGTCGCCCCCGGGGCGTGGACCCCGACCTCGGCTCCCTCGGTCGTGAGGGCGTGGTAGAGCTGCGAGGCGTGGAGGAGCGCCTTGGACGGGATGCACCCCCGGTTGAGGCACTCGCCCCCGAGCTCGGAACGTTCCACGAGGATGACCTTCTTGCCGAGCTGGCCGGCGCGGATCGCCGCCATGTAGCCGGCGGGCCCGCCGCCGATCACGGCGACCTCGATCGATCGGGCGTACGTCCCTGCCATGGTCCTACCTGGGGGCCTCCGGAGTGGACGCACCCGACCGGACCCGGGAAAAAACGTCCGCGGTCAGCGTCGGCGACACTGTCGGGTGCCCGACCGGCCTCGGGCTCGTCCACGGGTCGGTCGCGCAAGCGAGCCGGACCGGTAGCCTCAGCCCCGCGGTGAAGTTCACCGCGGCTGGGCGGGTCCCCGCCCCGTAGAACCCGACCCTACCCTGCCGCGGCAGGGCGAGCTTCCTGGTGCCGAGGGTTCGGGTCACGACCCTCCCGCGAGTCGCCTCGACGACCGGCCACGTCCCCTCGGGACCGGTCGCCTGGGCGACCTGGGCGTCCGAGCGCGGGAGGGGCACGACCGATGCCGGCTCCGCCATCGGCCCGGCGAACGGGGTCTCGGCCTTGAGCGTTCCGCGCACCTCGCCCTCCCCGGTCGACCCCCGGGGGCCCGGATGCGCCGGGTCGGGCCCGTCCGGGCTGCGACGGAGAGCGAGCTCGCGGCCGGCGCCCCCCGTTCTACCTCGTCGGCGGAGACGGTCCCCCGGCCGCCGCGGGAGGCGCAGCGGGCTCCACGGCCTGCGGCGGCGGCCGGGCGGTCGGCCGACGCCCGCGGTTGAGCAGCATCACGACCAGCGCCGTGTCGATGATGACCAGCACGCCGAGCACGCTGATGAGAACCTGCCAGAACACCGACGGGGTCGCCGAGGTGCTCGTCGGAGTGAACACGACGAGGAATGAGGCGGCCGTGCCGTTCACGAGGATCGTACCGGAGCCTGACGATACGGAGTAGCCCCCGACCGACCCGACCGAGAACCCGTAGGAGCCGTTCTCCGCCGGGAAACTGAACGAGTCGGTCGTGCTCCAGTACGCCGTCCCGCCGAACGTCACGGACCAGTTGGTCTGGTACGGGAGACCGCCTTCCACGAACTGGACCGTGAACTCGGCCGGGACGTACTCCAGGACCCGGTTTTGGCCGTCGTCGACGACCCAGACGTTGCCCTGGGAATCGAGGGCGATCCCGTACGGGTTGTCAAGGCCGGTGCTCGTGGCACTAGCCGTCGATGAGGTGAACGTCGCCTGACCGAGCACGACCGACGCCGCCATGCCGTCCGCGAACGGAGGGACGAATTCGAGCGCCCGGGAGTTTCCCCAGTCCGCGACCCAGAGATCGCCGCGGGAGTCCAACGCGACCTCGGCCGGGTACTCCATGCCGGTCGCCGTGGTCGCTGAGGTTCTCGTGGTGAAATTCGCCTGACCGAGTACGAGCGAGACGGCCATGCCGGTGGAGAGCGGGGCGCGGTACTCGGCCACGCGGTTGTTCTCGTTATCGCCCACGAACAGATCGCCCGCCGCGTCGATCGCGAGGCCGATCGGACCTCGAAGCGTCGTCGCTGAAGTGCCCGTGCTGTCCGAAGTGAGGTTCGTCTGGCCCAGAGCGAGGGTCGCGTTCATCCCATTCGCGAACGGCGGAACGTACTCGACGACGCGGTTGCTGGCGTAGTCCACGACGAAAAGGGCCCCGCTCGAGCTGAACGCGAAGCTGTTGGGGTAGTCCAGGCCCGACGCCGTCGCGGCCGGGGTCGACGCGGTGAACGTGGCCTGGCCGAGGACAAGGCTCGCGTCCATGCCCGTGGTGAACGGCGGGACGTACTCCAGCACCCGATTGTTGAACGAATCGGCGACCCAGACATCGCCGCCCGGACCGACCGTCACCCCGGAGGGCCCGAACAGGCCAGCTCGGGTCGTGGCCGAAGCGTCGGTGGCGAGCGACACCTGCCCGAGCGCGACCGTGGCGGCCATCCCCGTCGTGAACGGCGGTACGTACTCGAGGACGCGGTTGTTCCCCCGGTCCACCACCCACAGATCGCCCGACGGAGAGAACGCCGCCGCGACCGGATTGTACAGCGCGGCGGAGCCGTGGCCGAAAGCGGTCGAGGTGAAGCTACCCTGACCGAGCGCCAGCGACGCGGGCATGTCGATCGGGTAGGGGTTCGGCACGGCCGCGGCCGCCTCGAGCGCCGCGGCGACCGAGGGGGCCGACCCACGGGCAGGAGCTGAGGCACCGAAGGCTGCGCCGAACAACCCCAGAGCGAGCGAGGCTACGACGACCGTCACCGCCACGGCACCAACGGCGAGCGCGCGCGCCGGGAGAGCCATCCGTCCGTGATTCCCTTTCCTTGGGCACGTCCTACGAGCCATGGGCCAGCGCGACGTGGAGGGGCGCCTTAAACCTGCCGCAGGGTACGGACGCGTCCTTTACGCTGGGGATTTCGGCGGCTCGGCCGGCGCCGCGGGCGTGAGAGGGGCCGGAGGCTCGGGCTTCCTTCGCCGTCGCCTCAGCAGCAGGACGGCCTCGGCGACGGCGACCAAGGCGAGGACGATCGCGAGCACCGGCCAGAAGATGGACGGCGGCAGGCCGAGGATCGTCGGGGTGTAGGCGACCGCGACCGAGACGCTCGTCCCGTTCACCACGACCGTGCCGGAGGTCGGACTCTCGGTGTAGCCCGAGACCGACCCCACGCTGAACGGATAGGAGCCGTTCAGCACGGGGAACGTGATCCAGCCGTTGTCCGTGGCGGCGTACAGCCCCTCGAACGTCACGGACCAGGTCGCCCCCGAGGTGAGCCCGGTCGCGGCAAAGCCGACGGCGAAGGAGCTGGGGGCGAACTCGAGCACTCGGGAGTTCCCCGTGTCGGAGACCCAGAGGTCATCGGACGGGTCGAACGCGAGCCCGCGGGGGTGCTCCAGCAGGGTGCGAGAGGTCCCGGCGCCCGAGCCGGCGAAGCTCGCCTGGCCGATCGCGACCGAAGGGGTCTCGTTCGCCACGAACGGAGAAAGATACTCGACGACGCGGTTCGGTGTCCCCGCGTCGGCGACCCAGAGGTCCCCCACCGCGTCGAACGCGACCTCCCAGGGCGCGCTCATCCCGTAGGGCGGCCCCTCGGTCGTCGTAGTGAAGTTGCGCTGCCCGAGCACGAGGGCGGCGGCCGAGCCGGTGACGAACCCGGACGTCCCCGAAGGCTCGAACTCGAGGACCCGGCTGTTCCCCGTGTCGGCGACCCATAGGTCCCCCGTGGGGCTCACCGCAACGCCCCCGGGAAGCGACAGGTTCGTCGCGCGGGTGCCCGCTTCGGACGTCGTGGGCGACGATTGTCCCAGGAGGACGGAGGCCGCCTGGCCGCTGACGAACGGGGGGTGGAACTCGAGGACCCGGTTGTTCGCCTGGTCGGCCACGAACAGGTCGCCGGCGGCGTCGAAGGCGAGCCCCGCGGGGTCGTGCATGCCCACGTCCGTCGTGGCGGGGGTCCGGTTCTGGAAGGTCGGCTGCCCGAGCACCAGGTACGCCTTCATGCCGGTCTTGAACGGCCTGACGAACTCCAGGACCCGGTTGTTGGTCGTGTCCGCGACCCACAGGTCGCCCCGGGAATCGAGCGCGATCCCGTCCGGTTCCCAGAGGCTCGACTGGTTCGTCGCGGCGACGTGCGCCGAGAGGCTCACCTGGCCCAGCGCGGCGGTCGCGTTCATCCCCGCCTTCAGCGGCAGGGTGTACTCCAGGACACGGTCGTTCTGCCCGTCCACGACGAACAGCTCGCCGTAGGCATCGAAGGCGATCTTCTCCGGAAGGTTGAGGTTCATCGGCCCGGCGCCCGCAGCCCCCGAGGCGAGGTCCGCCTGGCCCACGGCGAGGGACGCCCCCATCCCCGTCGGGAACGGATTCGGGCCGGACCCGCTGGGGGGGACGGTCCCGTACAGGGGACCGGCGCGGGCGGCGACGGTCAGGACCCCGCCTCCGACCCTCGCGGCCGTCGATCCGGTCCCGAGGAGACCCGGGCTCCCCAGCAGGGACACGAGCGCGACGACGACGGCGGTGCGGACGGCAAAGCGGAGCGCCCTGCGCGGGGCCCGTGCCATCGGTGGAGGAAGGCTGGCTTCCCGGTTAAGCCTTGCGAACTCGCGGGGCCGGCTCGGGGGGGGACGCGCTAGACGAGCTCGGCGAACAGCTGGTGCGGGTCCTCGAGGTACGACCTCACCGTGGCCAGGAACTGGGCGCCCTCGAACCCGTCGACCACGCGGTGGTCCAGCGAGACCGACAGGTTCATCAGGTCGGCCGGGACGATCACCCCATCCGCCTGGTAGACGGGGCGCCGCCGGATCTTGTGGACGCCGAGGATCGCGACCTCCGGGTAGTTGAGGATCGGCGTCGCGAACACCCCACCGAGCGCGCCCAGGCTCGTGATCGTGAACGTGCTTCCCGAGAGCTCGTGGCGCTCGAGCTTGCCCGCACGCCCCCTCTCGGAGAGCTCCTGGATCTCGCGGGCGAGCTGGGCGATGCTCTTCGTCTCGGCGCTCCGGATCACGGGGACCAGCAGGCCGTCCGGGGTGGCGGTGGCGATGCCGATGTGGTAGGCCGAGCGCACCACGAGCTCGCCGCGAGCGTCGTCCATCGTCGCGTTCAGCCTAGGGTGCGCCCTCAGGCCGGTGACGACGCCCTTCACGATGAACGGAAGGAACGTGAGCCGGGTCCCTTGCTTCTCGACGTGCTTGGCCATCCGGTCGCGGAGACGGACGAGCTCGGACGCGTCGACCTCCTCGACGTAGGTGAAGTGCGCGGCCCGGTGGG